>Ga0325400_1002698_pt1 | contig 15719 bp, 7 predicted proteins | sample PopdelMetagenome_2_FD_205662 | JGI IMG/M metagenome (GOLD analysis project Ga0325400, IMG submission 205662) | Populus deltoides microbial communities from Bellville, Georgia, United States - Xylem-PdKOR-R1 | ecosystem: Host-associated > Plants > Phyllosphere > Stem > Wood/Secondary xylem... | reverse complement strand
TACAATTCCATTACGTACAAAATTTATCTGACAAGAACTACAGTTTCCATAATTTTTTAGCGTGTAATAAAATTAGATAAAATATTATCATGTATAAAATTCACTCTAAATTAGTTTTTTTTTTAAAAATTAACAAAAAAAAACTTAACACACTAAAAAAAAATAAAAAAAAATAAAAATCCCACGCAGTGCAAGTGAACAGTGCAAGAAAAGTGCACTGTTCACTATTTTAAACATGAACAGTGCACTTTTCGTGAACTGTTCATGAACAGTGCATCATTCTGCACTGTTCATGTTAATTGCACTGTTCATTGAACAGTGCAATTATGTGAACAGTGCAAAAAAAGCATGTAATTCTTGTTTTGTAAATACTGCGTTTCCAATGCAAAAAATAGGTGGGATCCAGTGAACAATAAACTACTTTTCTTTATAACCAAACGGCCGCAACTGCGTTTTAAAAAAAACGCAGCCGCAGCCGCAGAGCCGATCGGGCAAGAATATTTACACCAATCAATGAAGAAAAATCTAAAAAGTATTTTACACGCAACAATCACATTTCAAATGAATTAAGTACGATTGTCTTAACAAGCTCCCCTCAAGCCCTTGATGGAACCCTTTGGCTGGATTCTGTACGGCGAATGTAAAGGATTTGTTTTTGTTTTTTTTTTTTTTAATGGAAGTTGTGTTATATTAATTAATGATAGTGGTGGAGTTTATATGTGTAGGTTGGGGTTAGTAAAAGAATGGAATAACTGATTAAATTAAAAAAAATTAAAAAAATTGAACTAAAAAGAACTAAATTAAATGATTTAAAAAAAATTAATAAAATTCTGATTTGGTTTGGTTTCGGTTTTCAAAGTTTGAAATCAATTGAACCGAACCAAACCGAACAGATTCAACTAAACCAACATTTAAAAAAACAAGTATAAATATAATATTTTTTCTAACCCTAAACCTAAATTAGCATTTTCTAAAAACAAAACCAGCCACCTTCTTTATTTGCTCTCTGCATCTTTCCTAATTGATTTTCTTTAATGCTCCACAATTGTTAAGCTCGTGCTCATGCTCATTTTTATAATTACACTAGGTTTTAATGTTTTCAGGATTTTACTGCTCGAGCATGGTAAATAATAAATGAATAGTATAGAGTATTTCTGGCAATTGGTTTCAGGATTCAAAGTATTTGTGGCTCTGGAGATGTGAGTACCAAGAGGTACTTCTTATTATATTACTAATAATATTAAACCTGTTTGGTCAAAATTTTTATAATAATTTCTTTTAAAAAAATTATAAACAATAATAATAATGATAATTATTAAAAAAATTTCAAGTCGTGTGAAATGGAAAGAAAAAATGAATTGTGGAAGTCCACAGTTAATTATCTCGAAGTCCACAGTGCATTCATGCATTACACTAACTGCACAGTCTTCGCCTAGCACCTAAGGCATTTAAGACCCCGTGCCAGGTGTCTGCATGCTAAGACCTCGATATAAAAATTATTTAATATAAAAATTCGACCCAACCTGAAACAATAACAAAAATTATGATAACTTAACTTTTGCTCAATGTAAAGAAGTGCCATCAATTTTTTAAGTTTATCTTTCAGATATATTAACGATGGTCATGTGATGCTGTAGGCGTTTCAAATAAAAATTAATTTGTAATTAAATTTTTAGTTTAAATGGTAGGATTCAATGTATGTGTAGGGTCTTGATCTGGCAGAACCCAAATCTAGTTAGGTCCTATACGGGCAGGACCCAAGGTTGTTAGAACAGTCTTGGGTCGTCCCCATGCCAAGCAAGACCGAATACCTTTTGGCAGGGGAGGCAATACTTCACCCCCCTTTTAGACCAAAAACACAGTAAAGTACCGCACCCCAAGGGCCAAGCACCAGGAGTCAGCTTCCAGGGCCGTGCAGCCCCACCAAAATCCCAACTTACCATTTTTTCCTCACCCAAAAAGACAACCCCACCCCCTACAGCCTTTGCAACTTTCTGTGGCAAGGGCAACTCTGCCATTATGCCTCCCAACCCACAATGCTTTTAGTAAAGAGGAAACTCAAACAACATAATCCATAGTAAAAGCACTCACATGTTATAGTAGGGCAGAATATGTAGCAAAAGTATTGTACAAGTCGACAGTGAATTGTGTCTTGAGCCGTAGTGCGCATGTACAATAAGTCTAGAGTAAATTGTTTTTTGGTCCACAATGCATGCATGTACAGTGAAAAATCTACGCGTTTTAGAGTTCTGTTATTGGATTTTAATTCCTCTTTTTATACCTTTTTCAATAATTTTATTTCATTTTTTCTTTTTTCTTTTTTCTTTTTTTCCTAAGTTAATTATTAATAGTTGTGTTTTACCCCCTATAATTAGCTAAAATTCATAAAATATTTTTTTTATTCCTTAAGTATTTTAACTTTCCTTTTTTTATATATAACTAGTTATAGACAATTGCATTTTCTTTTATTTTATGAATAACTCATTCTATTGGTCTTCTTAAAATTATGAAATAGCTTTTCCAGTATTTTATATTTTGATGACCATTAATAATTATTTAGTTTGAATTTTTTCAACTCTTTTTGATTATTTCAGAACTGATAATATGGATTATGTCAATGAACGTCATCAAATTAAGCATGCATATAGTTGATATTATGATATTGTTTGTTTTTATTGTGGTGCAAAAGTGTTATTAAAAATATTTTATTTTAAATTATAATTTTTAGTATTTTTAAATTGTTTTGATGTATTATAAATTTTAAAATTTCAAAAAAATATATTATTTTAATATATTTATAAATAAAAAATATTAAAAAAAATAGCTACTCGAAATATAAATATGATCAACTGAAACTTGCTAGAATTATAATAATCATCAATAATTGTTTACCAGTAGCTTTCCGTATCTGGCATTATAATTCATTATTTAAATGGTGAACAAATCATTATTGTTTAGATCTTTAACATTTGTTGTGTGTATATTAACAAATAAATCTTTAAAGTAAGGATTTGTAAGAATTATAATATTAATGTAATTATTTTGAAATTCAATATTCTTAATGTATTTGGTCAAATGACATCTTTATCTTAAGATTGGCATGAAATCTTAATTAGTTTTTTTTTTAAATGACATTAAGATCAAAAAAACAAGACCTTTTTTGTTTGAAAACAATATTGTTTCTTCTTTAAGTTATTGTATGGCCTAAGAAATTTCACCATAAAAATTATCATGACAATTGTTTAAAAGGATAAAGAATTGCAGTTCATACATGCAATATTTTATTTAACTAAGTGATTCTTGCAATTTCTTTCCAATGACAATTTGTTTTACATGTCGTACATTCTTTTAATGTAGCCAGTTAACTTTTTCTTGTGAAATGTGGATGGAATTATACCAGCGAACCGTTAAAATAATATCAATGATAAAATATAAATTCTAAAACTAAAAAAAAAATACTAAAAGAACTCAGTCATCTAATGTATATTGTGAGTGTTTTTATTATGAATTGGAGTAATGTTTATTGATAAGAAATTAATTATTTTTCGCGATAAGTTATAAGCGGTTTGCTTTTTGTCATTTTTTCATGGTATGGTTGTGTGTTGTGAGTTCATCTATGATTTTGAGGGCGACTTCGAGGCTGGGTTAGCTGGCATGTTGGGTTTTTGGTGAGAGATGGGGGTTTATGTTCTATTGGTTGTCTGTTATGGGTTCATCTATGATTTTAGAGGCAGTTTCGAGGCTGGGTTAGCTGGCGACTTGGCTTGGCTTGGGTTGCTAGGTTGTTTGTTGTAAGTGGGTGTTTGATGGACTATCATTCTCCTGATTTGTTCAGTGTGGACGGGTTGGTAGTTAGATACACGTCTTACCTATGATGTACCCGGTTGCGTAGTTGTTCTTGAGAGAGTGCTCGTATGGTGCAATTGTATGGGATTTTGGTTACTTTTGCATGAGATGACAATGATTTCTTTGTTATTTCTCTTTGTTTTGGGCAGGTATAAATACTCTGTCACTACGCTGAGTTGTTTTGGCAACAATTATTTTGTTTCTTGGGGCATTTTCCAGGTGTTTAGTCTTGTTTTGTTCTCTTTGGTTTTAGATTTTAGGGTGCTAGAATCTTTGTGTTCTGGTTGGGTTCTTGAAGATTGTTGGTGTTATTTATGATGTTTATCTGTTTTGCAGTTTGGCGTTGAGGTGTACTTGGACTTTAGTGGTTGTTGCAGTTCTTGGTTAGTCAAGGGTCTTTGTACTGACTATATCGGTTTCCTGTGCATTTTCATTTTGTGTTGCGTTGCTTGGTTTCTGTTTGGTTCGTTTGATTTTTTGAAAAACTTGGAGGTCGGTTTTTGTGATTGGAATGCATGATTTTTATTGTGAGACTAGACAATTGTTTTGGATTTTCTGGCACCTGCATTAATATGCTTCTTTTTCTTTGTTGCTTGCCTTATCTATGAGGGTTTTGATTGCTTTATGTTTTTTTCAATGATGTTTCAATTGTCAATATTCATGGATTTGGAAGTCAGCCAGTTCACATGACGTGGATCTGACATGTTTGTCAAATCTAAAACCCCTGAACTTAGTGGACTGTCAAGTCCAAAGTGCATAGACTTGGCAGAAAAGCTAAGGCCATATTAATACGAGTTGACATGTTTGCAAAATTCAAGTAATGTAGGCCTAACATGTTTGTCAGACCCAAGACAACAGCCAAGTCTAAAGTGTGTGAGCTTGGTTTCAAGGTTTGTTAATCATATTTCAAGTGGTTGATCAATTTTTTTTTATTTTAAATACAACAATCATTAATAAGATCCAAGTTGTGCACTTCTGTCGGCGAAGAAAACACATATGTCTAACGCTATCACTCTTCTTTACCATGTTGTTTTATTACTTAATCAACGCAGCTCAACATTTTCTTTACCATATTATAATACTTTTGTTTTTGTTATGGTGCAAAAGTGTTATTAAAAATATTTTATTTTAAATTATAATTTTTAGTATTTTTAGATTGTTTTGATGTATTATAAATTATAAAATTTCAAAAAAATATATTATTTTAATATATTTATAAATAAAAAATATTAAAAAAATAGTTACTCGAAGTATAAATACGATCAACTGAGACTTGCTAGAATTATAATAATCATCAATAATTGTTTACCAGTAGCTTTCCGTATCTGACATTATAATTCATTATTTAAATGGTGAACAAATCATTATTTTTTAGATCTTTAACATTTGCTGTGTGTATATTTACAAATAAATCTTTAAAGTAAGGATTTGTAAGAATTATAATATTAATGTAATTATTTTGAAATTCAATATTCTTTATGTATTTGGTCAAATGACATCTTTATCCTAAGATTGGCATCAAAATCTTAATTAGTTTTTTTTTAAATGACATTAAGATAATAAAAACAAGGCCTGTTTGTTTGAAAATAATGTTGTTTCTTCTTTAAGTTAATGTATGGCCTAAGAAATTTCACCATAAAAATTATCATGACAATTGTTTAAAAGGATAAAGAATTGCAATTCATACATGCAATATTTTATTTAACTAAGTGATTCTTGCAATTTCTTTCCGATGACAATTTATTTTACATATCATAGGTTCTTTCAACGTAGTCTGTTAACTTTTTTTGTGAAATGTGGATGAATTATACCAAAAAACCATTAAAATAATACCAACTATAAAATATAAATTCTAAAATATAAGCATATAAGATGAGAGCAATTTTGTAATTTACCCGAGATAGAAATGTCACCTTCTTTAAAATTATAAAAGGGTGTTTAAAAATGTGATAGTGATTATTTTTTAAAGTATTTTTTGTTCGGAAATGCATTAAAATAATTTTTTTTATTTTTTAAAAATTATTTTTAATATCAGCACAACAAAATGATCCAAAAACATCAAAAAATATTAATTTGAAACAAAAAAATATTTTTTTTCAAAAACACTTTTAAAACATAAAAACAATCATATTCTAAGTTTGAATGTGCTCCTTTTTAAAGTGTTTTTTGCTTTGAAATGCATTAACATCATATATTTTTAATTTTTAAGAATTATTTTTAACATCAGCGTATTAAAATAATATGAAAACACTAAAAATTAGTAATTTAAAAAAATCAAAAATTTTTCTAAAACAAAAAAAAGAAACTTACTCTATTTTATCTATAGATATTGCCCCTTGCACAGTCGACCCAGAAAGTGTTTGGTAGTGTGGTTGCGGTTGCTTTTCAAAGTGTTTTTCACTAGGAAATGCATCAAAATAATATATATATATATATATATATGTTTTATTTTTTAAAAATTATTTTTGATATGAGCGCATCAAAATAATCTGATAACACTAAAAAAATATTAATTTGAAGTAAATAAAAAAATAAAAAATTTAAATTTTTTAAAAAGCATTTTTAAAATACAAAAACAAACATAGTTTAATCTGCTGAGTTTGGTTGCTAACCAAATTAATCATATTATAAAGTAAGGTGTTTAGATTTATATAAGATGTAACGAAAGATTCTTGAAAAAATAAAAATAAAAAATTACTAGGAGCGTGAGATAACACTTTCACATGTATCCGTCCAATTAAGTCTACTCGTTGATTAAGGCCCTATTTATTTTTGTGTTTTAAAAAAAAATTAAAATTTTTTTATTTTTTTTCTTTACTTCAAATTAATTTTTTTGGTGTTTTTAGATGATTTTGATGCACTAATATCAAAAATAATTTTTTAAAAATAAAAAACATTATTTTGATACATTTCCGAGTGAAAAATAATTTAAAAAGCAATCACAACCACACTTTCAAACACGCTATTAAGTACAATTGTCTTAACAAACTCCCCTCCAGCACTTGATGGAACCCTTAACAAACTCCCCTCAATCACATTTCAAATGTAAAAGATCTGTTTTTGTTTTTTTAATGGGAATTGTGTTATATTAATTAATGATAATGGTGTAGATTATTTGTTTAGGGCAATATCTAATATTAATAGTGGAGATTATAATATAAGAATATGTTTATAATATTTTTTATATAAGTACATTCTATAATATGTCCTCTCAAGCTGAGGGTGGAGGATCAACCTGAAGCTTGAAATGAAAAGTAATAAATGAACTGGTAGGAGGTGGTTTAATATAGACATCTGCAAGTTGATCATGAGAGGAACTAAAATGAATCTAAATCTCTTTCTTCGCAACTCTATCTTGAACAAAATGATAATCAACTTCAACATATTTTGTGCGAGCATGGAAAACAAGATTCATAGATAAATAAGTAGCATCAAGGTTATCACACCAAATGATAGGATCTGAAGATCTATTAAGAAATACTGAAGCCAGATAACCTCAGTAGTATCATCGGCTAAAGCTTTGTACTCAACTTTAGTAGAAGAGCGAGTAACTATATGTTGCTTACCTGATTTTTACGAAATCAGCATCTGACCAAAAACACAAGATAAAAACCCATAGATTTTCTATCATCGATACTACCTGTCTAATTTGCATCTATAAAGCCATGGAATGCAAATGAAGAACTACGAGTAATATGTAGTCTATGTGTTGTCGTACCCTTAAGATAACGCAATATGCACTTAACGGTAGCCCAATGAGAATATGTAAAAGCATGCATAAACTAACAGATGTTGTTAACAACATAGCAAATATTTGTATCATAAAAATGAGATATTGAAGAGCACTTATAATTTGACGAGAGCATGTAGCATGGTAGCTTTGGATGTAAAGATAGGAGTATTAACAGGTTTACAAGATAACATACCAACCCAAGTGAGGAAGTAAAATATATATTTATGATGTCGGAGCATAAGATCCATACCAGTAGACTGAACCTTAATACCCAAAAAATAATAAACAATACCCAAGTTGCGAAGGTTAAATTCTGAGCCCAGTAGTTATATGAGGAGTTGAAGGAGAAGGGAGTTGTTACCCGTAAGCAGAATATCATCAACATAGATTAGAAGATAACAAATATCAGCACCAACAACGCGTAATACCTGAATTTCCTCGCGCATAACACTATGTCATACCTCATACCTGTTAGCATTATTAAAAGCAAATGGCTTATAAGTAGGAGGAGAAACTACCTGACTGAAGGAGGCAGTAGAGGCAGTGGTAGTTGTTGTGGATAGTGTTGTCTGGGGCTGTCTAGAACAGAGGACCATGTGGAGGGTACTGGTGAATGTGTTATTTGTTCATAATTCATAAAAGAAAAGATATTTTTATGAAAATGAACATGACGAGAGACATAAATAGGATGGGATGCTAAATCAAAATAATGATAATTAAGATATGATGAGTTATATCCTAAGAATACACATGGAGAAGAACAAAAATCCAATTTGTGAGCATGGTATGGAAGAAAAAAGAGAAAACAAAGACACCCAAAAGTATACAAAAAATTATAATCGGGAGTACGACGAAATAGACACTCAAACGGAGATTTATTTTGGAGATCAAAAGTAGGCATGCAGTTAATAAGATATACCGATGATTCAAAAGTATAGTTTCAGAATTGTAATGGTGCACTACATTGGCCTACAAGGGTGAGGCCAATTTCGATAATATGTCGATGATGACGCTCAACGGTGCCATTTGTTCATGAGTATGAGGAAAAATTAATCGATGATGAATACCAATAACTTGAAAGAATTTATTTAACTTACAATATTCACCACCCCAATCAGTTTGTATAAATTTAATTTTAAGTGAAAACCGATGTTCAACAAGTGTTTGAAAATGATGAAAGATAGAAAACACATCAAATTTGGCAACAAAAGGATAATACCATATATGTTTGGTATGCGCATAGATAAATATAATAAAGTTACGAAAGCCATCAGAAGAAAACATAGGGGCAGGACCCCAAACATCATTAAATATTAAATCAAGTGGGGTAGTAGTTTTGTGACTCGTAGGTCGCAACAGCAGACATGATGACTTGCCTAATAGACAAGCTTGACTCTGAGCATGAGAACGTCTAGAAGTACATACGATTTTATTATCAAGCTTGACACACAAGCATAACACTGCCACAGGTCGGTAGTCGTAGAGATGCAAGGATACCAAAAACCTTGAGTAATTGACATGGCAGAAGACTCAGAGAGGACATAAAGACCATCATTACTTTGACCGGAAAGGAGAACTTCCTTGGTGATAAGATCCTTGACATAAAACACAAACGTGAAATTTAAAATAATCATGATTATCATGGTAGAGTTTCTAAACAGATAACAATGATTTGGTAACATGAGGCACATGAAGAACATTAGATAATGTAAAAATGTGTTTTGAGGAATGTAACTTAGTATGTCTAATATATGATATGTCAAGGTCATTACCGTCACCAATATGCAAATGATCATTACCAAGATAGGGTGCAGAATCGGTCAAAGTTGCAAGATCAGGTATGACGTGTTGATTCGCGCTGGTGTCGGGGAACCAGGTCGCAGCAGAATCATTCCCAACAACAAAGGTGAGCAAAGGGCTGCTGGGTACTACTACGAAACTGGGGACAATGGGGAGTTGTGTGACCTAAACTGGAGCACAATTAGCAGTAGACATGCTGTTGTCCAGACCACTAGTCAACCTCGGTGTTGTGCCTGTTCTGTTGCCAATTGTTTGTCCTCCAATCTGCAGCAGATTGGCCCATATTCTGGTGAGTGTAGCGGTTGCTGTTGAGACGTCAGTTACCGCAAGAACGACCCCTGTTATAACTGAAATTTGAGTTGTGATAAGGCATAGCAAGATGAGTAGAGGGTTGTGGTGTTGGTAGCAATGGTGGCTGCGACAGCAGAAGTGAAGACAGTAGAGAGAGAATGGCATCTATGGAATGAAGGGTGTTCTTGTGCAGCAATTCATGGGTAAGAAGGTGTCTGTGAAGATCAGCATACGACAACGATTCTGCCTTGGTTATAAGACTCGTTACCAAGTCTTTGAACTCACCATGAAAGCCACAAAACATATATAGATTGAAGTCTTCAAGGAACATGGGGTGACCAGCAGCAGCCAATTCGTCAAATAACGATTTGGCTTGCTATATGTTTATACTAATCGATGAGTCACCTTGCCGAGATCTTGAAAGGAACCATAGAATTACATGATGCAAGAATTAGACGGAGACACAAGAGTGTGCCAAACACATTACGAGGTATAACAATCTACCACGAGATGCAACACATCCAAGGAGAGAGAGGAGAGTAATGCACTTAAAATAAGTTGATCATGTTGCTTCTAACAAAGAAAAGAAGGGTTGATTGTAGAGGAAAAATAAGCAGAATTGTCATAAACATGAGATGAAGGACACGACACTAAGTCGTTAACGAAGTGAAAAACACTTTGACTAAGTAGATAGGGTTTCATCTACATTTGCCAATATAGATAATTTGTGTTCGTAAGTTTCAACAAAACAACTTCGTGAGTGTTTGATAGAGCAACGATAGCTAGAGTTTGTGTTCTCATAGTGTGCAGAGAAACTGCAGAAACTTGCGAAGAGGAGTCATTGATGTGTTCTGCAAGTGAAGGCTGTTGTTGTGGAGGAAGGACACCAGCAACAGCAGCAGTATAGTCCATTTAGGAGAGGAAGAGAGAAGGCCGACTGCAAGGGGGAGAGGGGGAGAAGAGTTCTGATGGCAGAAGACTTTGATACCAAATTAAAAATAATTAAAATGTTTAAACTATAGTTAACCAACCTTTTCTCTATATATATATATATATATATATATATATATATATATATATATATATATATATATATATGCGCGCATGTGCACGCAAGGCAATAGACAATACTAATAATAGAGATTATAATAAAAAAATATGTCTATAATATTTTTTTTATATAGATAAATTTACAATACTCTCAAACACTCTTGTGGTTTTCTGTAATGGATATAAGACAACGCGTTTAAGACGCAGCTGGGATAGCTGTTGAATACGAACCAGGTCAAACCACATACGATCCAGCTAGTTAATGGAGATGAGCACAATATTGATGAGCAGCTCGTAGAAATCGAACCAGTTTGTTGGCTGGCTCGCTCTCCGAGTCAAAAAGATCTTTCGCTGGACGTACACTGTACACATGTTTGTCAGAGCGTAGAAGAACCAAAGATTCGTCAACAATGGCCGTACGATCTCATCAGTACACTCCACATGAAATTATCACTGGCGCCGCTGCCGTTATCTGTGCTGCAAACAAACCTAGGTTTAAGGCCTAGAAAGCATGCAAATGCACGGTAGCTGCTAGTATACGACGTCGGTTTACGTCAGGGTTAAGAGGGTGACAGAAGACCAGCTGAGCTCAGGGACCGAGAAGGAACAAAACCACATGAAAATAGCAATTATTTGCTGTCTGGTCATGAATGATATATCTCTCTCTCATGCATGCTTTCGTGTTGAAATCAAACAAAAAATTTGCATGCAATATCTGTCGGATTTTGCACAGGTTCAGATTGAGAGAAGGAGTAATTGTCGCCCTTCGTAGTAATAGCGACGTTTACACACGTTGTGATTTCGAATCCTGATAATTGTAAACCAGCTAGACAGTTAGTTAGATACAGTTATATAATTGTTCAATTATTCTATATAAAACTATAATTTTATTGTTTTTACGATATGTTTTATGAATAAAAATATATATATTTTTTAAATTTATAAATAATTAGTTGTAACTTTATCATAACTACATGAAAATCTCTCTAAACAAATTACATGAATATCCTAACAAATATATTTATAGAGACGAGTATATCTTTAAAAGGAAATTTGATCATATTATACTAGAATAATAATTAAAAGGATTCATAATTTTTAATTTAACTATTGAATTAAATTCAAATTCTTACTGTAGTTTTTAAATACTATTTTTTAAAAAAATAATTTGAAATCACTACTTCAAGCGTCTATAATAAATACATATATAGAACAATTTATTATTTTCAAATGCCTATTTAGTTGGGTATTATAGGAAAAGAGAAAAATACGAATAAATGGTCAATTATTTCACTGTTTGGCATACTTTTGTGCTAGGTGAAATATCTATTTTTCTATAAAGTTAATATAGTTTATTGGTCACTTTATAGTTTTATTTCTAGGAGCCATGGTGGTAGTTAGATTTTCCTTTTTATTATTTTGTAGTTATTTTACATATCTCTCTTTGAATTAAATAGATTTGTTGTATCTAAAAAGTTATATTTTTTTAATATGAAATTTGAAATTATTAATATATATATTCTATGTTTTTAAGAAAAAAATTATTTCTTCAATGTGGGATAAATTTTTATTTATTTAAATACTTTAACTTAGAAGCTTAACATAATATTTTTTTTTAATGTGGGATAAAAGTTTTTTTAAAATATTCTTTTAACTTCATTATTTATAATATGTATAGCTTATATTTATATGATTTTTTTAATTTTTTCATATGAGATATTAAAACTTTAAATATTTTTTTAGTTTTTCCGAGTTGACCCATAAAATTAAGGACCTGGTCTCTTGACCGGGTCAACTCCTGAACCAGATTTAATAATTATATATGAGTGTACGAATGTGTAGGAGAAACTTGATAATCTGTCAAATGCTTCTTACATCAAAGCTCTTAATAACTTTAAAGATGCTGATCAGAGAAGAATGTTTATGAAAATGTCGTTTATTAGGTCTTGGCTTAAGAGCTTAGAATAAAGTTATTAATTGCTAATGTTTAAGTTACTTGTTTAGAATGTTATATTAAGTTTGTTCTTGAAATATTTTATTTTTGTGTTTAAAATAAAAATTTTAAAAAAATCAAATGCTGAAGGATATAATAAAAAAAATACTCAAAGAAAAGATTAAAAATAAAATAAATAGTAATCAAAAGAATAAGGACGAAAAATTAATATAAAAATAAAAGAAACAAATATTAAGGGATAAAATTGAAAAACAATTCAACTAAAAAAATGATAAAAAAATAGTAATTAAAAGAATGATGATCAAATTTGATATAAAAATTAAAAATAATTAATTTTTAAGGAACAAAAAAACTCAAAGAAAGGATTAAAAAAATAAATACTGATGAAAAAATAAAGACTATATTTGAAAAAATAAAAAAGGATATTAGAGAAAAAAAATGTAACACTTCCTGCAGGCATTAGAGAAAAAAAGCGAGAAGAAAAAAACCTATTGGAGCCTAACATCATGCCACAATCTACACTCACCCCACCACCTGGAAAAACATAAGCGTGACACTTCCAAAATTATTATTATTATTATTATTATAAGAATATATAAGTTATTTTACTGTGTAATTTTATACAAAAATACAAAAAACCTTCTATAGCAACCTTATAATTTATTATTTATAAAGGCATTAAGGTTATTTTAGGGTGCAAGAAAAAATAGCAAAATGTTTATCTTGTCGTTCAATTTTAAAATGCCTAAATGGTCACATTACAAGGACAATTTCATGATTAATCATTAACGTATTAGTTTTTTTTAGGCCAATATAGTAAAAACACTATTTCCACCCACCGTGCAATGTGTTGGGAACAGTTTTTCTACCGCCGCTCTCTTCTTCTTATTTTTTTGTAATTAAAAAAAGAAGAAGAAGAAGTGGTGGGGGTAGTCCGAAAAGGAGTGGTATATAATTATTGTAATAACCCATTTCTAAAAAAGACGAACGGGTTGAGATGGCCGAGTTGGTCTAAGGCGCCAGATTAAGGTTCTGGTCCGAAAGGGCGTGGGTTCAAATCCCACTCTCAACAAATTCAATGTTTTTAATATAATACTTGTAAGGCTTAGCCCTTATGTTCAGTTTCCTAATTTATGCTAACCAAAACCTAACAACGACTTTTTTTTTTTAATTTCTGAAACTTTAATAATATAATAAAATGGTCACTGTAATTGCTTCTCTGTCATCAAATACTACCGCATCAACATACACTGCCTTTCATTAATCTCACCATCGCCACAAGCTGCTGCAAATAAGATCTTCTGCCGCACCTGGCGTTGGCCTCAAGTCCCTTGAATCTGCACTTGTTAAGGTCCTCGTATATAGATTTTCTATTTTTTTTCTTGAGAAATATTCAACAATGGACTGTATTGAAGTATACGTTTTACAGCTAGATTATGTCCGATCATTGGTATATGCAAATTAAGAATGAAAACTGGTTGAGAAACTTCATATATAGCGTGACTTCCTTTAAACAGCTTGTGCCTTTGAACATCCTTGCCTTCAACTTAGGCAGCCGATCTTTCCTCGGCTAGTTTTATATATTGACTGGAATTTGATCACTTTTATTTTATTTTAGTTTTGTTGCAAGTCTCAACCTTTTCCCCACGTAAAATAGAGGTTTAGAACACCACTCATATAGTAAAATACCTTTCAGCAATAGAAGCAGGTTCTCTTTTCACGGTGGTGGGAACAACAGGGTTTTTGGCAGTCCTTGCTGGCCAGCTTGATGGGGTAAATTCTAAGCATTTCCTCGTGTCATTTTGTGTCTGTAGGCTTATGAACGATCTTCTGGGCGTGTAACATATACAAGAAGATTTTGAGTAATTCTGGCTTCTGATGATATCTATAGCTCAGTATTTTCTATAGGATTGTGGCTTCTTGGTGCCGTACTTGGCTGGGAGCTTTTCTCTAATGGCCCTGGCTGTGGGGAGTATTTCTTCGAGGTAAGATCTTGCTAGACATACAGATTCAACAGAGACCCTCATTGATGCATATGTTATAATTAATTTCACCATGCATGGATAAAGCTGAAACATGTCATCTCAGTTTGGCGGTTGTAGCCATGGCTGGACTTGCTGCCAGAGGGTCTGCAACATGACGAAGTGGTTGGCCAATCTGCTGGCCTTTTCACTTTTCAGATTTGCAACCACCGAACCAGAAGTGAATGTTTTGTAGAGATGGATTTATGCAGACTGGGATCCAAATAGAAGCAAACCGCAGCTTAGCAGCAAAGACCAGCAGCAGAATCTTACTAGATGGACTGTAAGTAACTACTATGAATACATCTATGCATATACACATTTGGTATATACTGATGCTGGGAGAGAGTAATGCAGGTTTTATTTGCCGGATCTCTCATTAAAAATAAATGAATGAAGCGCTGGTTCTGTGATGCAGGATACTTTTTTAAAATACTTTTCAATTAAAAATAAATTAAAATAATATTTTATTTTATTTTTTATATCAACATATTAAAACCATCCAAAAACATATTAAGCAAGCTAATGCAAAAACACACACCAATGCCAGCAATGTCTAAGAAGGCAAAAACACACACCTTTAACATGGACTACTGATCTATGATCCAAGTGTAGCTTCTATGTCATTCGGGATTAGAATAACTCGTACAGCTAACTGAATCTCTCGTCTACGGCTTATGAGTAGCCTCTAAGAGAGATCTTAGCTTTCTTCATCTACAACCGCCCATATGTTGAGAGTATATCCTTGAGTCGTGTTGCTTCATCCTCCAAGTGATCAAAGCTCATGGAACTAGGTATCCTCCACCTCCAGTTTCCAAACTGTACACAGCAATCGAAAAGTTACTATCAGAAAGAGCCATTTCATTTTATTTCTAGCTATGTCATAGCTAGAAAGTAGTGAAATTCTTAAAGAAGTACTTTCAAAATACTGAATAAGAAGAAGGTTATAAGTATGTCATCTCAAGTCAAAACTCTTTTGTTTAAAGAAAATGGATATTTGGGAAAACAAATATCCAGGCATATA
>Ga0325400_1002697_pt1 | contig 15720 bp, 10 predicted proteins | sample PopdelMetagenome_2_FD_205662 | JGI IMG/M metagenome (GOLD analysis project Ga0325400, IMG submission 205662) | Populus deltoides microbial communities from Bellville, Georgia, United States - Xylem-PdKOR-R1 | ecosystem: Host-associated > Plants > Phyllosphere > Stem > Wood/Secondary xylem... | reverse complement strand
ATCAAAACATAAAAAAAATTAATTTTTAATAAAAATAAATAAATAAATAAAAACATGAACTGACCCATATTTCCAAAAGCTAAGTAGCTATATGATGCGCCAGGCTTTTTCCAGGAGGGTAGAGCATCGATGGAGGTGGTTTTTTAAGAAAACAAATTTTAAAAAACAAAAATCTTTCTTATAACACTATTTTAATTGATGATTTTGCACTTCAGGTACCTTATACCTAAACTTAACCTAAATCACAACCAGTTTCTATCATTTAGAGTTATATTTGACGATGCAATTGATCAGTTTGGGGAAAAAATATCAATTTTGAAGTTCTTTTCAATCAAAAAACATTCTGTTAAATGGAATCCAAACTACAGAACCATGATCCCATAATTCCTGAAAGAAAGAATCAACTGAGATTCATATCCCTGTTTTTTATCAGAGCATGTTGATCATGGCATGCGATTGTAAGGAACAGGTCACTGGTTTGAGCATGGAAGATTCTATTGTCTAGTACAAACTACCAGGGATAAAGGTCTGGCATGAGTCCTGATAATAAAGAAACATGTGATGTAAGGTGCTGTGTTTCCATTTAAAATGGAAACCATGGCCAGTTATAACTCATAACTGTGATCTTAGCTGTATTAAGATGCATAAAGACATGGAGGGTGTGCTCTGGCATGGAGAAACAGAGCATTTTCCCCGAATCAAACATCACATGCAACATTCAATTAAAAATAAACAAAAGAATCATGTGTTTCTTCACATGGTGGATCATTCCACCATTGATTCGCTGGTTAAGGATTTTCTAAATGCTATGGCCATCAACACAGCCAACAAAGGACTATGGCTTCAAAAACCCACATCTAAAACACCACTAATTATCATCAATCTATTCTTAGAGCTTGAGATCATCCCCAAATTCTAACTGAGAAGCCTTCGGCTTTGCAAATAATTATATTCACCAAGATAAATAAGCATAGAGCAGGAGAGTCTCAAGAGCAACACAAGATGCGGCAAGATATCTTCAAGAAAGAACATGGAGGAAATACGAACCGTTGAAAAACCGTGCTACATACTGATGCTAGTGGGGAACTGTTTCAATCATGACAAAGGAACAAGACTGCATATTGTAGCAATGCACAACCCCATATTTCATTTTCTCTAGAATACAAATCAAATGTACTAGCAGTCTTGGGAATAGAAGCTGACCGCAACAGCTACTAAATCCTTCTATCCAAGGTCATAATGATATGAACTTCAGTTCCTGCAAGCAGTTACGGAAGAGATAGCAGCCTCCATCATCTATGCACCATTCATCGCAGTAGCATCAGCATGGACTAAATTGGCATCATCCAGAATCTTGCCATTGACTTGGGTTCTCTGCCTCTGGAAAAGATAATAGACATCAGTATAAATAACAATCCATATGACATCTGTGCAAAGCCATTTCATGAGGAAGAAAAAGAGAATTTATGGAATCAATATTGACTATACCCAATCTGCAGGGTCCACTGAGTTCCCATTCAAGAGCTTGTGGTTCTCTTCTTTAGTCTTGCTATCCTTGTCTTTGGTACTCAATGGCAACAAGAAAGAAGCACCACCAGTCCGATCAGGTAGTTCTGCATTCAACAACTTAAAGTCAGTATGATCCCTCATTGAGCTCGTGGTTCTGCCGAAGGAAAAGGTGTACAGAAAAATCAGAACAAAAGATTCAGGACACCCTTACCTGGTAATTTCTTGTCCAGGAAGAATACCACTAAATTAACAGTATACCTGGAAAGCAACAATTGCAGAGCCAAAATAAAAATCAGAACGACAGAACATTTGTTTTTTAATAGAAATAATGACTGCACAATCGAACAATCGAATAGATGATACATACCACGCTACAGTAACATCGACAGTATAATGCTTGCGTGATGCTATAATTAAAAAGCTCTGAACTACAGCAATCAGCCAACCTAACTGCTTTATACACCTACAAAAAGACATCACAACAATTTGAAATTAGTTAACCTAGTAATGGCATTTAGTTCAGTAAAATTGTGTAGACTGTGAACAATAGGGAGCGGGTGCAGACTCAAACATAAGGAAACCAGACCACTTATTACACTATTCTCCAACCATATTGATATCACTAATCTTAACCAGAAACCACAAATTCATTCCCTATTATCAGGACCAAATTTCAATATCAATCAATGGAAAGGATCAAATGGAGCCAACTAGAAAAATCTCTTGTTTTTCCTTCTGGGAGGAAAAACAACATTTTTACAAGCCATATTTTACCTTTTTGTGCCATACTTCTGATATGTGAGGACAAAGACTAGAGTAAATATCATGTGCGATGAAAAAATCAAATCACCACAACCATGTGTCATGCCCCGAGGAACTGCATTGTTAAGAAACAAAATTAGCTCAAAAATCCATGGAAAATAACGAACAAAGGATCAAGTTAGAGCAACAGTTACTGACAATTAATTAAGAGTACTTCAATTACACTCTCTGGATGTGGCAACCTGGCAAGTTTTGATCCCTGAAGTGTAGAAAAGCAAGCCAAATTATATACGTAAATTTTGAAGTACCAGTTTTTAATTAAGATAAATGAAAAGGAAAGGCTCAAACTAGATAGACCATTTATTTTTATTGCAAAAACCAACCATAGCTGTTTTTTTAACAAAAAATAAATATAGGAAATAGACATATTAGACATTCTACCTCACGACAATGATAATTTGGACCTGGAAGCTGGGTGGAATAGAACGTGATGATCCGCAGAAATTGAGAAGCCTAGTGAAGAAAAATAAGTCAGATAAAGTGTCAGAAAGCATTGAGAAATTGCGTACTCCCAAAGAGATACAAACCAAAGTCGTTACAGTAACTTTGGTGTGTGCTTTTTGTGCTAGTTTACAAGTTCCTAAATCTATCTCACTAATTGTCCCAGCATGATTCTGTTGTACATCATTTCAGGGCATACAAGCTGCTCAACACAAGGAAAAGAAACATAGAGAGAGAGATTGGCACTTACAACTAGAAATGCTAGAACCCTGCACCAAATCAAAACTGTGTAGATCTTTTTGCTCTTGAAGATGAAAGGATGGAAAGTCCACTGCAATGGAACAAATTCCCAATTAAGTATAAAAGAATGCAAAACTTGTTAAAGCTCAAAATCCACTTGAAGGTCCACTTCTAGGCCCACATATCAGGTCCAGATTACTCCTGTCTTGAAAACTTAGCCTTGCGATTTTTTCTTTTCTTATTTTCCGTATATGTTTTATCTATTTCTGTAAAAAAAATTTCCTTGGTTTTGATTTCCTATTTAGCTCCAGATCAACTAAGGCAGACGACTTTTATAGTTCTTTAGGCCTTTGGCCACCATTTATCGATTCTCCAGAATTTCAAACTTTTGTGAGCTTTCACTACAATTGTATTGTGTTGTTTCTGTGGGAAAAGCTGGAAACTAAAGAACGAACATCACAAAAAGGGCAAAAATGCAAGATATAAAAAAATAAATAAACAAAAGAATAGGGAACTTCACAACTGCTTATGCTCAAGCACTTTTCACCAATAATGTAAACAACCAAAAAGTTTGTCAAGGTTCCTAGCAAGCAACAACCATCTAATAAAAGCTGCATGTGCGTGGGCATTGAATAGGATATGGCTGCAGCGAACTGGTTCAACTTAAATTCAACTTGGTTGGAAACAACCCCACATTGCATGAAAAGAAAGGAGATTCTCAGAACGAGGAGATTTTAGAATCATCAGAAGTGTAGCATGACAGGTACTCTGAAGATAAATATAACCGTGTATGGCAGGTACTTCAGGGTTAAGAACTACTTCCCCGTCAATCACTGCAAATAAATTTTCAAAAGTACAATAGTGACAACCCTATTACAGCATTCTAAGCTTATGTGGAGTTAAGCGCTAGTCCAATTGTCAATATTAAACAATAAACTATTTCAAGCTTCACCTCGAGCAAACAGTGTTACTATCCAGATGACACTGTGATTCCAGATATAGCATAGCACATTTGAATTTCATGTGCATTTGATTTTATGTTATTGGGATATATTAATGTTCCGAAATCCTGATGTCAGAGGAGGCAGAAATTAACCTATGAACAACTTATCAACCCGGAAAACTGGAGAGGGAAAAGGAGGCTGGGAAAATTAAACAAGAAGAGGCAAACAGGAGCAAAAGTGCAACGGCAACTATATCGTAATCTTACCACGATAAAGGATAGAAAGACGAAGGTGAACACCGTCTCACTAATGTAGGATTTATCTTGCCCCAACTCCTGAATTATCAAACAGAGTTAGACAACAGAACAAAGCATACCAGAAAGGGGAGCGAAACGAAATAAACAAGCACCAACCGGAAGAAGAAAGAACCCAACATCCTGCAACGTTGGCCCTGGGCGGTGTAGATAATGAACTCCTCGGGCAGCTAAGCCATGTATGTACTGTGGGCAAGAAACATATAATAAAGATGTTAGGACATAAGCATCAAACTATAATCAGAAGAAAAGAAAAGAATAGGGAGAAGTGCAAAAACACAAGAACGCAGCCTAAAAATCTGATGGTACCATACAAATGCATACGTTTCATCCCAGTAAGAAAAATCACATTATATTAGTTGACTAAGCGTTCATCCCCAGAATATGCTGCAATTCAGGTACTCAAAACAGCACACTATGCATTGTTCTTTATCGAACTTAACATACGCTTAAGCTAAGAGTACAAGTTTTCTCTCAAGGAGGGGCAAGGCAAGCGACGGCTACAACGTTTTACCAGACCCTTCACCCTTTTTCACAGTCCTCAGAATCAAACAAACAACTGGACCAAAGAATTGCAGCATTGGATTCATAGAAGAAGAAGAAGAAGAAGAAGAACGAGAGAGTTAGGTAAGGTAACAATAGTAATTGAATTGAATTAACACCTGAAAAATTAAACCGGTAAGAATGTATTTCCAACTATCTGCAAGTAAATTGATCTCTGTTGTCGTCTCTGCACAAATCCTCTTCCATAACTACACGCACCAAAACCAAACCATTTGATCAAAAATCAGATTCAAAAATCTTGGGAAAATTAAAAGCACAAACAAGTTTTTCTCTTAAGGGAAAAGAAGAGAGAGAGAAACCTTGGAAGCCTCGCGACCAATGTAAAGAGTCATCTTGTTGTTGGTGGTGGTGTTGTTGTTGTTTCTGTAGTTGTTGTTGCTGGGTATGTTGGGCTATAAGCACCAGTTCCATAGCACTTCAAAACCCAACTGTTAAGGTCGACATCATTATTCTCCTTAAAATCCAACCATAAGAAAGAAAAAAAACCTCCTAAGAGCTTTTCAACTTCCGACTTCGAAAACGGAAAAAGAAGAAGAAAACCGCTTCGGTTCTTGAGCGATCGAATAGCCAATCGAGATCTCCACTAAAAGGGTGAAAAGAAGACGACCAGGCTTTTACAAGAAGAGAGAAAACCCAAAAAAAGAGTCTGATTTTGCGTGATTATTTCTATGACGATCGATGGATTTTTCTTCTTCTTTTTAATGGTTCAAAGCAATATAGAAAGAAAGAAAGAAACGCGAGTTGGACACGGAGAACAGGGAGAAGATCAAGAGAAAGAAAAGCGAGAGGGTTTTTATATTATAGAAGAGTGGGACTTTCAAGGTTACGAGTGTTTTTGTTTTGCCGTCAAAAAGTGTTAATTTTTTTATTTTTTTAATCTTTTTAAAAATTTTAAATTATTTTAATACATTAATATTAAAAATAAATTTTACAATTTGTTTTTTTAAAAGAACATTATTTTACCAGGAAACTGAGAGAGACTTTCTTTGGACAGACAGATATTAGAGTCACACAAGAAGAAGAAGATTCATCAAAACCACTCCTACAATTACTGACCACGTGGATTTATTTAACCCTAAAAATTATGGTTAATAAGGTGTGCTTTTTTTTTATTTATTATTTCTTATGTTTAATTCTTGGTGTCCTCACTAATAAAAATTATTGATGTTTGTTAAATACTTACAGCATAACCAAAAGAAAAAAAACAATTTTTAGGTATTTTCATCTAAATTAATGTTGGGATTTATCATTTCAATCTAAGTAATTGGTGTTATAGTTAAAGGAATATAATTTCTTTTTTATTTTTAATTAAAAAAATTATTAAATTTATTTAAATATACTTAAAATTATTTAGAAAATAATTCATTCATTAATTATTCCAAAAATTTCTTTTATTATTAAAAAACTCTGAAAATTAATATGATCTCATTTAGTTATAATGAGACTAAGAATGTGTTTCAGCAATGATTATTTTTTATTTAGAAATATATTAAAATAATATGTTAGTATTTTAAAATATTAATTTTTATAAAAACATTTTCAAATCATAAAATATACTTGTAATTAGCATTTATGACTATTAAAAATAAAAAATAAAAAACATTGTGAAAACAAAAACAACAGATATTCTCCTCCTCGGAAGACTACATATTTTGGTTTTACCTGCTGGGTGGGGGAGGAGGGAAGTCTGTAAAGAATTTTGGTTCCCTCCGGCCATGGCCTGCAGGCAGCATTAATAACTATAATTTTGTTTTTTTTTTTTAAGAAAAAGAAAAGAAATTATCGATAGAAACTAGCTAGCTGCACATGTACGAGATCGAGGGTGGATCGATGAGTCAACAAAACTGTTAAAAAAGAGGGCTGCATTTTGGTTCATCGGATGAAGCGAAGAAAAAGTGAAAATTGGAGGTGGCTCAAGTCACGGGTGTCCAGTCATGGCTCGGCCGACGAGGATAACGGACTCCTCCTCCCTCGTCCTGTTTTCAAATTTAAAAAAATTCCTTGAACTGGTACAATCATGGCTTCATGCACCACATCATCTCTCTCTCTCTCCCTCTCTCTCTCTCTCGTAATCAACGAGGATACACGTCGTACCCACCATTTGTAATCACCTGATCTCTAGCTAATCCCACGTGGTTAGGCGGTTATTTTGCAAATTTCCCACTCTTTTTTCCCATATTTTACGTTGGTTTTCTTTTCTTTTCTTTTTTATTTTCCCTCGTGACTCCGCCTCCACTTCATGTCATGATTACTGTTCTTTTTTGATTTTTTTAAACTATTTTTAAAAACATTTAATTTTTTTATTTTTTTTAAATTAATATTTTTTAGTGTTTTTAGATCATTTTGATATGCTGATATCAAAAATTATTTTTTAAAAATAAAAAAAATATTATTTTGATATTTTTCTAAATGAAAAACACTTTGAAAAATAACTACAACCACACTTCCAAACAGACCCTAATTTCATGTGCATGTCACGGTTTTTGCTTTTGTTTTCAGGTATTTTTTTTACAAAAATTAAATTAATATTTTTATTAGTATTTTTTAATATTTTTAATGTACTAATATTAAAAAATTAAAAAAATATATTTTAATATATTTTCTAAAAAAACAATTATTTTAAAAGGTATTCTGTATCATAATCTCAAATACACTCTAAATCTAAATTAGATACGGTCTTGTGTGTTTGTCATAGGAAGAAAAAACAGTAGGTCAAGTATTTTATTTTTTTATTTTTAAATTGTATTTCAAAATATTTTTTATTTTTTCATTAAAAAATACATTAAATTGTTGTTTTTAAAATGTTATATATATATATATATATATATATATATATAGACACACCTCTCGCCTTTCTTTTTCTTCAAACCCACCAAATCTCTGATTATCCATGGCAAAGTTCAAACCTAGCTAGATCCTACAAAATTCAATTCTAATTTAATATTAAAATTATATTTTTTTATTTAAAAAAAAATTATTTACAATATCAAACCAATTCAAAAACACTATAAAAAATTAATATGAAATAAAAAAATTATTATTTTTTAAAAACAGCATGCATTTGACTGCAATAAAAAACATATTCAAAATGCAAGTTGGTAGCAAAGTATTACTGCACTAGTAAAATAACGCTCACAAAACATGAATTTTTTTATTTTATTTTATTTCAATAACTTTGGAGAATAAAATTTTATAACCGATTTGTAAGAAAAAATTCTACAAATAAAAAACGTAAAAATTATTTAGTAAATTAAAACGTATACCCTAATATAGTTTTGGATGGAGAGATTTTAGGGGCGCATGTCAGTGCTCAGGGATTTGCATCTTGAATCTGACGTTAACTTTATAAATATTTTTATATTTTTATAAGTTTTTTTGAAATTTCTTATTTTTTTATTTTAAATTAATTTTTTAATAATTTTACATCATTTTAATTTGCTGATGTTAAAAATAAAATTTAAAGATAAAAAAATATTATTTTAATATATTTTTAAATAAAAATACTTTGAAATTAAAACAATCACTACCACCATACCAAACAAATTTTTCATCAATAATATAATTTGTTGTGTTTTTCTAACCACATGTATAAGAATTTGTTTTTTTTTCTATTTGGTGTAAAGTATTTTTTAATTAAAAATATATTAAAATAATATTTTTTATTTTTAATATTAATCCATTAAAAAAACAACAATTTAATCAAAAATTAGTTTAAAAATATTTTAGAAAACCTAAAAAACAAGCGAACTCTTTCTCCTGGAAAATAAGCGTTGCTTCTACGATTGAGCCAGCAATGCCATTGCCATTAGGTCAACAAAAACATCAAAATGGTCTCACAGGAACATTCCAAGATTTGTTGCTGTCATCGTTAATTAAATGGCTCTAGCAGAGACTGTAACACATGCTTGCATCAACCACCGGGCCCGGAAGCCAGGGACTCCAAATATATGCATAGAAGACTTGGTCTCTTGGAGGCATGGAATAGTCAACTGTCAACCATGCCATAACCATAGCCATTATCTAGAATCTTGACTAAATGACAGCTGTTCCTTTGACTTTCGGCAAAGTGCACACAAATTGCAGGGCTCCGAGAATTCCCAGTTTCAGCAGGCTTTGTCGATGAAATGGCTCGAGGGTATGCGCATCGCAGATCCTTTGTGCGGTGCCATTATTTTGCTTTTTTAAAGCGTTCAGGTGTGCTGGATATTATGTCCTTCCTTTCTTATTTGAACGGGAAAAGTGCCCGTAATGACTTGTAAAAATGTTACCGCCATTTTCGAAAGATAATATTAATAATTATTATTATTATTATAGTAAAAAAAACAAAATTATGTCAGTGAGTGTGCGATTAATGAGAGAGGAAAATATTTTGTATGGGATTATAAAATTCAAAAGCAAGCATAGCAATTTGGACCTTCAGGAGTCAATGGTCAATGGTCGTTATTGCCAGCGGGGCTAGCCATGGAGCTAAGTTTGAGTTTGTCATGATGAGATGGAAAAGATCAAGTGAATGATAGGCTGTGCTGGGGAGGCGTGAAAACGGGAAAGGCGGCTTGGTGAACGTGATTACGACGTGTCACCCAGCTTTAAAATTCACATATTTCATGAATTATTTGTTTTTTTATTTTAAAAGTATTTTTGAGTTCTTTTAGTTTTAGTTAATTTTTTTATATATAATTTTAAATTATTTTGATATGCTAGTATAAAAAATAAATATTAAAAAATATGCTAATATATTTTCAAGAAAAAAAATATTTTAGAAAGCAAATGTTATTATAATTTCAATCACTATCTAAACTCAATGGATTCTTACGCTTTTCAGTGAATTCTTATGTATTTTTTTCTCACGCCCTCTCTTTTTTGTATATCCTATATGCTTTATTGTATGCTCTATCATTGCGGATGGATACCAATAAAATTTTAAAAAAAAAGTAGAACCAATTCAAATCCTTCTTCTTCCTATTTTGTGTTATAATTAAATCATATAATGATGGTACTTTGCACCTCCAATCACATCACTTATGTTCCAGAGTTCAAAATATAGCTTAAAGTCATGATACCTATCCCTAAGCTCAAATAAACTCATATTTATTTGGGCTCGGGTGTATCGTGTTGAAATATTTATTCGATAAAAAAAACTCAAAGAAAACCTGGATTTATCAGTGCAGACCCCATTATAAGCCTTAGTGAGAAATAAGGCTTATAAATAAAAGAAAATCCATATCATAATGTTAGAATAAAGAATAAGCATTTCAAGATGGGGGATTGGTTCGGATAAAGATGGAGACGACATACAATCTAGAAGGAAGATGAAATTTGACCACAAAATGGGATGACCCTTACAAAATTACTCTAGTGATCAAAACTAACACTTGTAATCTTTATGATGATAACGAGAAGAACCTTCTATATATACGACAGTTAGATTACTTAACAATATGTCACCAAAAAAAGAAGAAAAACTAATGTGCTAGTACTGTAATATTTTAACAAGGAATGAAAAAATATATATATGTTTTCTTTATATTATCTAAAATAACTACGTTACTTAGGTATAAATGCCTTTTTTTTCTCTGATAAGATAAGCTATCTTGCACAAGTATAAAGGTTTAGCTCCTTCTAGGAACAAGGAGCCACAATGTCCAAGTATAATGACATTCACCCTCTGATGAAAGATAACATTTACTTAGGTGAAAATGCTTAATTGCCTCCAAGTAAAAGGAATCACCTTACCCACATCATAGCCCGCTAATGGAACCAGTGCCCGTCAATTTACAATCTCAAAAATATTTATATATGGAACTAGTGCCCGCTAATAGGCTATGTTGGGGAACTAGTTACCCGATAATGAGCTAATAACATCAATTTGTTTGATGACTAGAATATGTTATTTGGTTTAAATGGACTGTGTGGAGTTAATATTGCATGGAAGACTGACTTGTTGGACTGTTAATGAAATGTTGGGTGAAACCCAACTGTTAAATAAAGGTGGTAAATTGTATTTATGACATTAAGGGCTAAGAATTTTATGATTGAGTGCAAGATATAGATGTTTTGTTGAATTCTATTCTTGAATAGTGATATAACAGAAAAGGTCCGAGATGGTTAAACTATGAATTTGTTTGGAATGGTTGTGTATGACTAAAAATAATAATAGTTTTTGAGATTTTTTGAGATGTGTTTTAAAGCTGAGGATTGTTACATAAAATTACCCATGTGATGATGAAGTTGGAATTTATGAAAAACTTTGTACAAGAAATGGTAAGATAACATTTAGATAGGGTTTTTGGATAAAAGAAACTCTACCAAAATCTCATTAAGTTGGGAAAGTTTTCATTGAGAATAATAAGTCGAGGTACAATGCAAGTCTTAAATCCTTTAGAAAAGAGTAAAAAATAGTGTAAAAGATAACAACACAAGTAATATAAAAAGAGAATGAAATGATGAAACCTGGTGATGGTAAGTATGAATTATAAGAGATCAAACTAGGTAATTAATTGCTCAGAAAGTTAAAATGACAAATTACATGAACATGAGTATTTGATTAGAAAACATTGAACATTTTGGAAGTCAAAAGGGCATGAATATGTTTGTGAAATAACAGGTAACATAATTTATACGCATTATAAATGAAAATAATGATGTGAACCAAATACACATACACACAATCATACATATTAGATGTGTTTGAAGAAACATATTGTGGCATAAATTAAATGTGTTGTGAATAAGAATTTCTATAATGTGACTACAATAGTTAAATGAGTACTATGATGAAACTATAAGTTTATCAAGAATTGAAGGAAAGGTATTAAGTTGAAATCTAACATAGATTGATGTATTTACTAAAAAATTAGCGAATATATATTTGTGTGAGTGTGTGTCTTTGTTGCAATGTATTATAATGTTATAAAAATAAATTATTTTCAGGATTATCACTAACTCTGATAGAATAGAATAGTAGATCTTACCTAGCATTTCTTTTAGTTAGGTGATGATGATGAAATTTTGAATATGTTGACTATCTTTTGTAATGTAATTGTGAGAATAACCTGTATATATATGAAATCACTACTAAGGATATTCAGAACTTAATTATTACTCTTTCTTTACTGGGTTGTAATATGATATTTAAATCTTCTCTAGTTTCATTAAATTAATATTATATATATTTAGTTTATAATGTTCATATATTTCATTTATGTCACTTGTTGTAAATTGATTTATACTATAATTGTATATGAACTATTAAATGGAGAATTATGAAGGATAAATGACTTTTATTTTTGATTGGTGATATCGGTTAAGGTTCATAAAATTTGAACAGTATTGAGATTGTGATATAGATGTATACACAAGAGTTGATAACTTGTAAAAGGTTCATATTAAATGAAACTATATCAAACTTTTAGTAGAGCTCTAAATGATATAAATGTTAGAAATATGATACTAATATATAAAAAACAAAATTACTCTATTTTCCTGAGTTCAAGGCTTAAGAAAGTTTATAACAATGAGAAAGGATGAGTTGTTACATTTAGTTTCAACCAAGAGTCTTCTAGCACCCTCTCGAGGTCCCTTACAATTAACTCTTTATAGGCTTCCTTACTAAGGGTAGTCTCCGACCCAATAGCTACTCTAGACATATCTATCATACGTAGAAAATTTTCAAGATGAGAAAAGTAACTAACCTTACCAAATTCTAATAGAAAAAATAAGAATACTTTCTAAAATACCCTAAGACATCTCGAAATATAGATTTAATAGCATGAAAAGACCCTCAAACTCCACTACAATGACTTAATATAAGAAAAAAAAAGGGTTTAATAGTGGATTGGGATATAATCTAGTGGTTATATATAATGGTTGTCTCACTAAGAATCTTCAAGAGAAAGATAGACTAAAATTTCTTAGATTTGATGAAAATGACAAAAAAAAAAACCAACCTCTATCGTATACAGGCTTGCAATCTCAGTAATTAAGCCCATTTACCTCTCAGCACATACACCATTAATAGGAAACATGGCATATTAAGGGTGGATAGTTTGAATTTCAATGCCTTTTCTCACGTGTCCACGAGCTAACCCTTGGACTTTTAGGAAGTGCTTTGTCATGATAACACTTTTAGAGAAGTGAAAAAACAAGACAATTAAGAGAATAAAAAACGTGTGATTAGATGACACACAATAGGGTAGTTGAAAGGATGGTAGAGTGTGCTCATGTATATGAAAATAACAAAGAATCATCTCGAGTGCATATTAATAGGATAATAGAATGCATTAACAAACATGTGTTATCCATGCTCCATAGCCAGTGAAGTCTCTGTGTTTATCCATGCTATAAAGACTTAAGGGGGACAATGGGCTCAAGCCTTACACCCCTAATCATGTCGCCTATGTTCATAGCTCAAGATTATGAAGTTCTTGGGAAACACGTGCTCAAATCCATTATGAGTTATTAAGCCCACTTGGGCATCCCAAAGCCTAAATGAGCTCACATCCCTTATCACGTGACCATGTTCAAAGCTCAAAATAAAGCTCACGGAAAACACAAGCCCAAATCCATTATGAGTCATTAAGCCCACTTCGGCATCCAAGACTAAAATAAGCTCACACTCACTCAAGTACACTTATGGTCTCATTCTCTATTAGATCTAGGGTGTACATAGGGCACAACAAGATGACATCATTTAATAGAAAATACATTAAGTGATGAGTTAATTTTATTAAGTGTATTTTTTTTTTGTAACTGTATGAGTTTGACACATATGCCAAATCTAAGGTAGTCAACCAAGTCCAAGATAATTACCATCCTCCCTTCATATGTGCAGGGGAATGATTTTCCTCCATTGGCATGTCCAAGGGAGTGACCAACCTCCCTTGAGCTTAATCTTAGGGAAGAACTCAGTCTTTATAGGCTTGGCTACACTTGACATCTTAAACTCTAATCTCCCCACACCTTTTTAAGTGTATAAAAGTCATTCAAGGACCCACTATATTCTTATCAAGTAAGTGATATTTATCCCTCATTCAATACTATTAGGATAATTACCTTGCAGGCCCTCCTTTTATGAGCTATAAATACACCATGAAAGCCTCATGATAAAAGGTTCACAATCTTTATTTTGTATTACATATATATATATATTCAAAGCATTTTTCTCGGAAATATTCTTGTATTTTTTTCTCTAGAAAAATATTTATTTAAGCATCAGAGTCCTCACCTCCATAAAAAATAATCTTTTACAAGTACCAGCCACGAGTAGCTTTGGCTTATCAAGACCAAGTATAAATTATCATCTATTTTGACTAACAAAAATAAAAAAGATTTTTAGAACTAAATGATTAATCGATTGTACAATTCAGGAACCAGTTCCGAAACTTGATGGACTTCACCACTAAGTTCTTGTGCAAGCCTAATCCCAAACTGGTCAGACAGACCTTAAAGCCAACCGCTACATCTGGTGATTAGGGTGTCAATTCACAGCTCAGGTCACTGACTTTCTTTGGTGGCTATTTGTTTGCTGCATCAGCTCCCTCTCTGCAGTGGCAAAGATGATAGATTATGATCCAGCCAGCAAACCAGCATAAATGTCGGCATCTTACTTTCTTTCTTGTATTGGATTAGAACCACATGATGGTGCCATCAAAATATGGGAGTAGTCAATTTGCAACGGCTTGAAACTTCAAAATCCCAATGACACCCAAGAAAATCTACCATTTCTGCTTATAAAAACTCTCTAGATTGGCAGGTCCCACACACAATTGTGGTCCATAGAAGACAGCCCAACGAACCCCCACCACATTTTCCTATCCTTTCCTTTTCTTTTTTTTTTTAATCGAGGAAAGTGTTGGATTCTTCAACCAAGTTGTTTATTATAGCTTTGCTAGATACATCAGCATATATTCTCCTAAAACAAGCACAATATACGAAGAACTTGAGTTGGGGTGCTCTGCAACTACAATTGTGCGCGTTTTGAATATATTTTTGAAAAAATTTAAATTTTTTTTATTTTAAATTAATTTTTTATATGTTTTTATATCATTTCGATGTGCTAATATCAAAATATTTTTTTATTGTATTTTTAAGTAAAAAACATTTTAAAAAACAACTGTTACATCGTTCAGAGTTACCCGAAACCATGAGTAGCTTCATTCGGATTCTTCATTTCTTAGAATGATGTTCCTAATCAGTGCTTTGCCAGAGGGGTCATGCCATATTTTGACCTTACATAGCAATTTGTTCCATTTTTATACAACTACATATAATGCTTCTCCACGACAGTATATGATTCATGTAATGTGTTGGTAAATGGATTTCTATAGCGTATTTCATGTTCGTCTGTCATACTCTTGATATATCTACGAGTTCACTCACCATTGTCGTCATCGTAGAAAAAAGAAAAAGAAAAAGATCCTTCCATTCATGTCTCTCGTCGCCGTCAATAAAAAACGTCAAAAGAGGATCGCCCCGCACATGGAAAACCTCTTGATTCTTCAAATTAACGGTAGTTCGCAACAGAGCATTAGAGCTGTCAGGCAAGGTGAGGGGGATGGATTATTTTTTAAAAAATATATATTAAAAAAATATCATTATATTAATTTTAATATCTTTATATTAAAACAATACGAAAACATAAAAAAATAATTTAAATTAAGAAAATAAAAATAAAAATTTTAAATTTTTTTTAAAATACTTTCAAAATATAAAAACAGACTATTTTGACCAGATTTTTATTATTATTATTATTATTTTTGTCTAAACAAATATTCAGACCAGTTGGTGTATATTGTTTGGTCAAATATCACAAAAGTCTTTGCTTGACCTCAAAATCGGACCACCACCAGGAATCCTTATCTAGAAGGGGCGCGTGAACTGGCAATTGT
>Ga0325400_1002696_pt1 | contig 15721 bp, 11 predicted proteins | sample PopdelMetagenome_2_FD_205662 | JGI IMG/M metagenome (GOLD analysis project Ga0325400, IMG submission 205662) | Populus deltoides microbial communities from Bellville, Georgia, United States - Xylem-PdKOR-R1 | ecosystem: Host-associated > Plants > Phyllosphere > Stem > Wood/Secondary xylem... | reverse complement strand
CCCGGGGTTCGCTGCACGAAATGGCGGAGTTGGGCTTTATTGTTGTGCAGTGCGACGGCATGGGAACCGCCAACCGCTCCCGAGCCTTCCATGACGTTTGCTGGAAAAACATCAAAGACGGCGGCTTCCCGGACCGCATTGCCTGGATCTCGGCCGCGGCCCGGCAGCATCCGTACATGGACCTGAGCCGGGTGGGTATCTGGGGCAATTCGGCGGGGGGGCAAAGCTCGGCGGGGGCGCTGCTGCTTTATCCTGATTTTTACAAAGTAGCCGTCTCCTCGTCGGGCTGCCACGACAACCGGATGGATAAAATGTGGTGGAACGAACAGTGGATGGGGTATCCCATCGGGCCGCAGTACGCCGAATCGGCCAACGTGACGCATGCCGCAAAATTACAGGGCAAACTCCTGCTCATTCTGGGCGAGCTCGACGATAACGTTGATCCCTCATCGACGTATCAATTTATTAACGCCCTCATCAAAGCCAACAAGACGTTCGACTTTTTATTCATTCCCGGTATGGGCCACTCGCTCGGCGGAGACTACGGCGAACACAAACGGCGGGATTTCTTCGTGCAGCATCTACTGGGTGTGACTCCGCCCAACTGGAACTGGACGCCCAGTATTACCGTACCTAAACCCTGAAAGTAGGTCTATTTCCCCGTTGAAGCTGACACTTAAGAAGCCTAGAGTTGAGCCATAGAAGTCAACCCCTTAAACGCGCAGGGGCCGGGAAGTTTCCCCGGCCCCTGCAGTATCATGGCTGCGGTAAGCGGTTATTTCATGACAATCATGCGCCCCGTTTTCTGGATGGATTGGGTGCCCAGATTAACCTGCTTCCGGATGCTTCCTTCTTTAGACTTAAACTCCAGTTCATACTGACCATCGGCGAGGTCGGCCACGTCCAGTTTCACGGCGTAGTTTTCCGCTTTTTTGCTGATGACCCGCTCAAAAACAACTTCGTTGTTTTTGTCACGAAGCAGCATGACAACCGGTTCGGCGGCTGATTTCTGGACGGCCACCCGAATCTTGTTTTCGGCGTTTACGTAGGCGCTGGCATCAAAGGAAAGTGCTTTGGTAGCGGTTGCCGGAGTACCTGGATTTACGTTGATCAACGTGGCGCAAATGAGATTAGTCAGTAAGTGGAACATGGCGTTTTATGTTTAGTATTTGTTGTTGTGTTTCCTGAGTGTGTTGTTGTTCACTGTTCTGACCAGTATAAGCCAAACGCTGTGCCAATTTTACAACTACCTCTCTTACAGAAGCTTAACTTTTTATTATTCACCTTTGATTGACCGAAGCCGGACAAAATCCGTTCGGTTGCGGACACTAACGGACACTTTTAGCCGCTCATGCCGAACAGTGTCCGGTACCTTTCCGGTAAACCGGGAAATACCCCGTAGGCTAGACCTATTTTAACTACTTGATTGCTGTCAATTGCCGATTAGCACAACGGTTTAACGCATAGCGTATGTACATGCTGGAAAAATTTGGCGCCTGGCAGGTAGGCACCGACCCGGATCAAGGAGCCGTCGAGTTCAACCTGTTCTTTCCTGACCGAAACTGCGATCCGTCGCAGTACGAAGCGACGCGGTGGGTGGAACGCGGTGGCGCCCGCTGGCAGGTGACCGACTTTGGCGACCCGAAGATTGAGTCGATTCGCGTGGTGGGCAGTTTCCAGCACCACCTGGGATTGACGGACTGGGATGAGACAAGCGCCCCGGCCCTCACCCGCCAATCCCATCCCAAAGGCTGGGTCTGGCGCTACCAGACACCCGTTGAATTACCGGCCGACTTCTACGAATACAAGTATGTGGTCCGCTTTGAAAACGGCACCCAACGAACCCTGGGCGATCCGTGCAGCCGCTACGGGGGCCGGCTTAACCAGAATTCGGCGTTCGTCATTGGGGGAAGCCGGCCGATTGTGCGCCCCTTGGATGGCCCACGTCAGCCTCTGCGCGATCTGGTTGTCTACGAGTTGATGATTGACGATTTCACAGACGAGTACCGCGGTGAGCGGGCTCCCCTGGATGCCGTTCGCGATAAGCTGGATTACTTACGCAACCAATTGGGAGTCAATGCTATCCTGTTTATGCCCTGGACGGCCTGGTGGAACGACCGCTTCAACTGGGGTTATGATCCCTATCAATACTTTTCGGTCGAGTACCGCTACGCCAATGCCCTGGGCCAACCCGCCGAAAAGCTATCCTGGCTGAAACACCTCATCAGTGCGTGCCATGACCGGGGTATCCACGTCATCATGGATGGCGTTTTCAATCACGTGGGCGACATCCGCAACCAGGAGGGCCGCGGCTTTCCGTACTACTGGCTGTACCAGGAAGTCGACACCTGCCCGTATGTGGGAAAATTTGGCGGGGAGTTCGCGGGGCTTTCCGATCTGGATTACCACAACGGTTGCACGCAGGAGTTTATCCGGGATGCCTGTTTTTACTGGATGGATGAGTTTAAAATCGACGGCATCCGCTTTGACAACACCGTCAATTTTTACGTGGCCAACGAACAGCGCGGACTACCTAAACTCCTCAGTGACATCCGCCAACACGCTGCGGAAGAAGGCCATTCCCATTTTTCGCTGACCCTGGAGCACCTCGATATGAGTGCGGTTAGCGTCGTGAAGCAAACCAGCGCGACCAGTTACTGGAACAACGAACTGTACCAGCGCTGCTTCGATTCGCTCTGGAACGGTCAGATTGACCCCCGCATTCTGAACGCCATCAACTCACACGCGGGTCTGCCCGATGGTGAACAGACGCCCACGATCTACCTGGGCAACCACGATCATTCGCAGGTGGCCTGGCAGGCCGGGGCCAAAGAAAGTGCCGGCGCCCTGCGTTGGTGGCGGACCCAGCCCTACGCCGTTGCGCTGTTCACTTCGCCGGGCGCCGTGCTGATCCAGAACGGACAGGAGTTTGGCGAAGACTACTGGCTGATGGAAAACGACGAGAGTAGCAACCGCCGGGTAAAGCCCCGCCCGCTGCGCTGGGATTTCGTTGGGGACTCCATTGGCAGCAAATTACTGGCGCTTTACCACAAACTGATTCAAATTCGCCTGAGCTACCCCGGCCTGCGTTCACCGAATGTCTATCCGGCCTACGAGCCCGGCCAAAGCGGGTTCAACGCATCGGGTTACGGAGTGGACACCGCGCGCCAACTGGTGGTCTTTCACCGCTGGGGCGCCAACGAAGCGAGCGAACTTCAGCGTTTTACGATTGTCCTCAATTTCTCGGATCAGTCACACCGGATTGCCATTCCGTTTGCGGCAAACGGCACCTGGCACGACCTGCTCAACGACCGGTACGACAACGTGTACGACTACCGTCTGCCCAATCAGGAAATTACCTCGAACTGGGGTCGGGTTTACGTCCGGCAGGGCTGAAAACCGCGTCTTCTCCGGCCAGGTTTCTATTATTCCGGGTTTTCGTTTAATTTCTGCAAGTAGGTTTAAGGCTCTTGCTGCTTCTTTCGGGTAAGACCCACCTGCCCATGAAAGCGATACAACGGGATGATACTTTGCTTTGGCAACGTTTCCGAATCGGTGATAGCGCTGCTTTTGATCAGCTTGTTAAACTACACTACCGGACCCTGTTTCGGTACGGAACCCGGCTGGATAGGGACGATGAATACGTCAAGGACTGCATTCAGGACGTTTTTGTTGAGTTGTGGCAACGCCGGAAAACGGTCAGCGATACGTCCTTTGTTCCATTCTACCTGCTCAAATCACTCCGTCGGCGGATTTTTCGGGGCAGGGCCAGGTGGGGTTGGGACTGGGAATCGCTCCAGGATGATTATCATTTTGAAGTTGAGTTTTCGATGGAAACCCAGTTGATTACGCGGGAAGCCAGTGCGGAGCAAATTCAGCAATTGGAGCGCCTGCTTAATGGGCTTTCTCCGCGGCAGAAGGAGGTTGTTTTCCTTAAGTTTTACCAGAATCTGACGCACGAGCAAATCGCCGAGATGATGGCCGTCAACCGACAGTCGGTTTATAATATACTGCACGAAGCCCTTCAACGGCTGCGCAGTGCCTGGCAGGGAGACATGGCTCTTTTGCTGGGTCTGCTGAGTCTGCTCACCAATCAGCCCGCTTGACTTTTTCTTGTTTTAGTAAAATAAATCGAAAAATAAGTCCCATTTCACCCAGTAGGTTCGCGGGGGTGACTGCATGTTGAGGATAGAGAGCCCGGATCAGGCTCGTTCTCGCATGAAAAATTACCAGGATTTCAACTTAGAAGACTTTCTGCTGGACGACTCGTTTATCCGCTGGGTCAACCAGGAGAGCGCCCCGCCGGAGCAGCAGTTCTGGCAGGACTGGATCGATCAGCATCCCGAAAAGAGCGAGGTCATTGAGCAGGCCCGGCTTATTTTAAGCAGTCTTGGCGTAGCCGAGAACCGCCCGATTTCCGAAGCCGAGATTGACCGGCAGGCCCGGCTGATTCGGTTACGCATCGACCAGCAACGCCCGCTGAGGAATCCGTTTTCAGGCTGGGCCAGGGCGGCCGCGGTCCTTATGCTCGTTAGCGGCCTTGGCTGGGCAGCCTGGCTGGCTCAGGGTCATTTCCGAAAAACGGCCTATACCCAGCTGACTGATACCGCCCCCACGTCTCTCATTGAGAAAGTTAACCTGAGCAACACCCCGCTATCCATCCGCTTGAGTGACAGCAGCCTGGTCCAGCTGCAGCCCGCCAGCCGAATTAGCTTTCCGGAGCGGTTTACCGGCGCCAAACGAGAAGTTTATCTGACCGGCGAGGCTTTTTTTAACGTCCGCAAAAATCCGGAGCAGCCGTTCTACGTGCACGCCAGCGACGTGGTGACCAAAGTGCTGGGCACCAGTTTCACCGTTCGGGCGTACGACAATCAAGCCAGTGTTCAGGTTCTCGTGCGTAGCGGACAGGTGTCTGTTTTTGCGCGCAATGACTGGCAGCGGGCCGAAAAAGAAGTCAACAGCGAGGTGCCGGGGGTGGTTCTGATTCCGAACCAGCAGGTTGTGTTCAACCGGGAGGAACACCAGTTTCACCGCACCCTGACGCCCGACCCCGTCATTGTCGATCAACGCTTTTCCGGCGATGCCTTTGTTTACGACGAGACGCCGGTCACCCAGATCTTCAACCAGCTTGAAACGGCTTACGGCGTCGATATTGTCTTTGACGAGCAACTGCTCAGTCACTGTACAGTAACGGCCCGGCTTCAGGACGAACCCCTCCTGGAAAAGCTTAACCTGATCTGTCAGACCATTAAAGCTTCCTACCAGATCGTTGACGCCCAGATTATTATCAGTAGTCGGGGCTGCTCCTGACCACCAATCCTCCAACCCCTAATAACCATTCGTATGAAGAGAAATAGACCTCTACCCATTCTGGCGCTCCTGCTCCTGAAGAATCCGCTGCTTCCGGGCTGTCTGTTTATGCTCCTGACCAGCTTCGCGTATGCCGCTCCCGTGATTGCGCAGTCGCCACTGGACCGGCCCATCAATCTGGCCCTGGAGGACGTCTCCATGAAGACACTTCTGACGACCATTGAACGGCTGGCCGACGTGGAGTTTATGTACAGCGACCAGCTTATTCAATCCCGGCGCGTTGTTTCCCTCAAAGCCAGCAACGAACGGCTGGCAACCGTGCTCGACAAACTCCTCCGGCCCCTGCAACTAACGTATCAGGTAACGGGCAAACGCATCCTGATCAACTCCGCCCCGGCCCCAACGCCCGCGACCGACGCAGTTCCGCAGCGGACGGCCCCGGCCGCCGACCGGGTATTGACCGGCTCCGTAACCGACGAAACGGGCCAGGGTCTGCCGGGCGTCAGCGTGATCGTGAAAGGAACCCAGCGTGGCACAACGACGGACGTGCAGGGACAATACCGACTCAACGTACCCGACGAGGGTTCACCGGTGCTGGTGTTTAGTTTTGTGGGGTATCAGACGCAGGAAGTTCCGGTTGGCAACAACAGTCAGGTAGCCGTCAAATTACTCACCGACGACAAGACCCTCAGTGAAGTGGTGGTGGTAGGTTACGGTACGCAGAAGCGGGAAGCGGTTACGGCCGCCATTGCCTCCGTACCGATGGGCGAACTAAAAGACATGCCGGTATCCAATGCCGCCACGGCGCTGCAGGGTAAAATCGCCGGGGTTATCGTTCAGCAGAATAACGGTACGCCGGGCAGTACGCCCTCCATCAAGGTCCGGGGTTTTGGGTCGATCTCGGCCGGCAACGCTCCGCTAATTGTGGTGGATGGCAACATCGTGGATGCCAACGTGTTCAGCCTGCTCAACAGCAACGACATTGAAAGCATTGATGTCCTGAAAGATGCCTCCTCGGCGGCCATTTACGGTTCCAAAGGCTCAAACGGCGTTATTCTGGTAACGACCAAGCGGGGCAAAAGCGGCAAAACCAACGTCATGTTCGATGTGTACACGGGCTTTCAGGAGGTAACCAAAAAACTGGATCTGCTCAACTCCCAGCAATTTGCCGAGTTCAGCAAAGAAGCTTCGAATACGGCTTATCTGGACAACGTGCCGGGGGCCAGCATCAGCGATCCCAACAGCGCCCGGCCGACGTCCTACCTGCGTTACCGGTATCCGCGCGGAGAAGTCTTCGACTGGTTTAATTTCGACGATCCAACCCGGCTGGCGAATCTTCCCTACCACAATTTCCAGGACATGATTTTCCGGAAGGCCAGTATCAGCAATTACCAGCTGAACGTTTCGGGCGGTACCGACAAAGCCCGTTTTCTGGTCAGCGGAGGGTATCTGAACCAGGACGGTATTATCAAGGGATCGTCGCTGAACCGGTACACGCTGCGGTCGAACGTCGATGTCAACATCACCCCCCAGCTCCGCGTTGGCCTGAACATAAACCCATCTTTCCGGGTGCAGCAGGAAGTACTGGCGGAAGGCCACTGGGCCAACAACGGGATCATCAACGCGGCCCTGTCGGCCATGCCGATGGCGCCTATCTACGCGGCAGATGGAACAACCTACTCGTCGCAGACGGCCCTGGCGGCTCCCTATAATTACCCGGGAATCACCAACCCGATTGCCAACATTACCGAAAACCACAGCCAGTATCAGGAGGCCAATCTGTTGGGCAACTCCTACCTGGAATATAGCTTCCTGAAAGCGTTCAAGTACCGGGCCACGGGGAACATTAACTTTAGAGGCTACCGGCGGAATGCGTACCGCACCTCCCGAATGCCCCTTAACCAGCTTCTGCCCCCCACGGCGGCCACCGGACGGGCCGAGTCCGAACAGAACCTAAGCTGGCTCTTTAACCAGGTGCTGACCTATACCAAAACGCTCAACGACGTGCATAACCTGGACGTACTGATCGGGATGGAGGCCACCAAGCTTCAGTACCAGTATAGCCTGGGAACAGGCAGTTCGTACGCCAACGACGTAGTAGAAACCCTCAACGCCAGCGCCAACGGGACCACGACCACCCTCACGTCCAACCGGCGCGAGAATGCGTCAACGTCTTACTTTGCCCGGTTTAACTACAATTACAAAAGCCGCTATCTGCTCAATGTGTCGGTTCGGCGCGACGGTTCGTCCATCTTCGGGCCGGAAAATCGCTGGGGGACTTTCCCGGCGGGCTCGCTGGGCTGGCGCATCAGCGAAGAGAATTTTATGAAAGGCATAAGCCAGCTGTCGGAAGCAAAGCTGCGCGTCAGTTACGGACTTTCGGGCAACAACGCGTTTGGCGACAATTTTTACCCCTACGCGGCCCTGCTCCGGAACGACAACTACAGCTTCAACAACAATCTGGCGAACGGTCTCGCCCCTAGCACCCTGGCCAATCCGCGGCTGGGCTGGGAGAAAAATCAGCAGCTGGATGCGGGGCTTGATATTGGCTTTTTTAACAACCGCATTTATTTCATTGCCGATTACTACCGCCGAATTACGAGAGATTTGCTGCTTTCGGTGAATGTGCCCTCGCTGACGGGCTTCACGACGGCCGTTAAAAACATCGGTAAGATGGAGAACAAAGGCTGGGAGTTTTCGATCAATACGCGTAACCTGACCGGCGCTTTTGTCTGGAACACGAGCGCCAACCTGTCGCTGAACCGCAACAAAGTGCTGGCGCTGGGGCCCACCGGCGACCCGATCCGGAGCAACAGCGGGGTTGACCAGACCAACATCACCCAGATCGGGTCGCCCATCGGTAGTTTTTACGGCTACAAACAGATCGGCATTTTTCAGAACCAGGCCGACCTCGACAGCTACCCCCACGACCCAACGTCGCGGCCCGGTGACGTGAAATACGAAGACGTGAACAGGGACGGAAAGATCACCGCCGATGACCGCATGATTATTGGCAACAACCAGCCGAAGTTTATCTATGGCATGACCAACACCTTTAATTTCAAAGGATTCGACCTGAGCATCGCCATCCAGGGAACGCGGGGCGGGCAGGTCCTTAACCTGAGCCGCCGGTTCTTCGAAAACCTGGAAGGGAACGCCAACCAGATCACGACGGTCCTGGACCGCTGGCGGTCGGAAAGCCAGCCCGGCAACGGCATAACACCCCGCGCCAACGCCCGCACCACTGGTCAGAACAACGCCGTGTCTTCCCGCTGGGTGGAAGACGGTTCCTACCTGCGCATCCAGAACTTAAGCCTGGGGTATCAGCTTCCGAAGGCGTGGTTAAGCAAAGCCCGCATTCAGCAGACCCGCCTGTATTTGTCCGCGCAGAACCTATACACCTGGACCAAGTACCTGAACTACAACCCGGAAGTCAGTAACTACGAAGGCCCGCTGACCGGCGGAGTCGATTACGGGTACTATCCGTTAGCCAAAACCTTCACGCTGGGTCTTAACGTGGGTTTCTAAGCGACACCGTTTATCTAAACAGTCAAGAAAAGAACAATGAAAGCTCCTAAACGCTATATATCGCTGGTGCTCAGCCTGATGCTCAGCGCCTGCAGCCAGAAGTTTCTGGATTTAAACCCGATTTCGGCCGGGGCAACCGACACGTTTTACAAAACCGCCGATGACATCCGGAACGCCCTCAACGGGGCCTACGGTTCGCTGCAGGCCGGTGGGGTATTCGGCAACAGCTACGTTTTCGGCGATGTCGCTTCGGACAATACCGTACCGCCCGCTTCCGGCTCCGTAACCGATCAGGACGAATTTGACCGGTTTTACATTCGCACTACCAATCCGTTTCTTTCCGGTCGCTGGAACGACAGTTATGCCGCCATTGCCCGCTTTAACACCATTCTGGATAAAGTCGGTGGGGTAACGATGGATGAAACACTCAAAGGCCGTTACGTCGCTGAAGTGAAGTTTCTGCGGGCGCTGGTTTACTTCAACCTAGTTCGCACCTTTGGTGATGTGCCGCTGGTGCTGAAACCCATAACCAATCCGGAAGAAGGTTACGCCTACAGCCGGACGCCTAAAGCGGAAGTTTACGCCCAGATCGAAAAAGACCTCAGCGAAGCGCAGACCGTCCTGCCCGTTTCCTACCCGGCTTCGGATCTGGGCCGCGTCACGGTGGGGGCCGCCAAGGCGCTGCTCGGAAAAGTGTATTTAACGGAGAAGAAATACCCCGAAACGGTGGCTAAACTGAAAGAAGTCATTGATTTAGGCGTCTACGACATTCTGCCCAACTACGCGGATGTGTTTCGGGTAAACAACAAAAACAACAAAGAGTCGGTGTTTGACGTGCAGTACAAGTCCGGTGGATCGAACGAAGGCAACTCGTGGCCGAATTCGTTTGCGCCCGAAAACTCCGGCAACGCCGTCATCGCGTTCGGGGGCGGGGGCAACAACCAGCCCACCGTGGATTTGATCAATGCCTACGAACCCGGCGACAAGCGGAAAGACGCGTCGCTGGCTACTTCCTACGTCAACGCCAGCGGACAGACCATTCCCTACAACTTTGTAAAAAAGTACTACGACACCCCGGCCACCAATGGCGACAACGGCAATAACATTCCGGTAATTCGGTACGCCGATGTGCTGCTGATGTACGCCGAAGCACTCAACGAAGTGGGCTATCAGGCGAACGGCGAAGCGTTCACGTACTTAAACCGAATCCGCAACCGTGCCGGTCTGCCCAGTAAAACGGCCACCGACATTCCCGATCAGCCGGCTTTCCGGCTGGCGATGGAACAGGAACGCCGGGTTGAGTTTGCCTTTGAAGGCCAGCGCTGGTACGACCTCGTCCGCACGGACCGGGCGATTCCGGTTCTTAACGGCAAGAAAAGTCAGATTCGACTGGTCAACCCACTGACGGAAAACAACCTGGTGGTCCCTATTCCGCAAAGCCAGATTGATATCAACCGGAACGTGATTCAACAAAATCCGGGCTATTAAACCCGTCCCCTTCCAGACTCAACCGGCCGCAACTTTGTTGCGGCCGGTTTGCTTTCCGGGATTCTGAAAGCCGGCTTTTTGATTCAGCCGCGGTTGGCCAATTTCACCCAAAAGGCAATGATCGCGGTTTGTTGTAAGACCCACACAACTTCAGGCAGGCCGGTACCTCAACGGTTGTCCACGCCTGTTTTACAGTAAATGCGTCTCTAATTGTGCTTTTGCCTACGCCAACCGACCCTAAACCTGCCAAAAACCGATAGAATGAAACAGTTGCTCTTATTCGTTGCTCTGATTGGCCTGCTCAGTTCCTTTGATCATCAGGAGTTTACCTGGGTAGCCATTGGCGATTCGATTACGTATTTAAACGAGCATCTGGACGAAACCAAGAACCGGATCACAAAGGGTTACATGACGCGGGTGACCGAGAAACTTCCTTATGTTCACTACACCAACCAGGGTCATAACGGGTGGACCGCGGGCCGCATCGCCCAGGAAATTGAAACGCTGGGGCTGGCAAAGGCGGATCTGTACTCTGTTTTTCTGGGGACTAACGACTGGTGGGCGGGCCGCCCGCTGGGTCGGTTGAAGGATTACCAGGGCAATACCGGCAACGGCACCGTTTACGGCTCCTTTCGGCTGATTATTAACAAGCTGAGAGACTTGAATCCTAAGGCGCCCATTATCCTGATCACGCCCATGCAACGGGTTGACTTTGTCTATCTCTTCAATTTCAAAAACAACGCCTACGGTTCTTACAAACCCAAGAACGGGCAGAATCTGGAAGCCTTTGCCCAGGCCATTGATTCCATCGGTCGGTATGAGCGGCTGCCCGTGGTGGACCTATACCATAGCAAGAGTCTGGACCTGAAGAAGCTGGTCAAGTACAAGCGACTGAAGAATCCGCAGACGGGCCAGTATACCAACTACCCTTATCCCAGGTTCATTGACATTCCGTTTAACCCCGAAACCGACGAATATCCTTACCCCGCCGGGTCCATCGATAAAACCTACGATGGTTTGCACCCTTCCGATGAAGGCTATGCCGTCATTAGCCGCCGATTGGTTAAGCTCATTAAGAAATATTAAAGCCGATTCAGCCGCGAGCGCCACTGCTTTTGTATCCAGCTTCTGGAACCAGTGGCCCTTTAACTTTAAGCGATTGAGAGTCATTCCTGGGCGCTCCCTGCTACTTTTTCTTTAATTACTCCCCCAAACTGAGCCAAGTTCGCCGTACGCCCGCTGGTTTAAGGTCCATTGGCTCATCAATGGGCCGAACCCACCGGCCTGATTTGATAATAAGCCGCGCAATCTCTTATTTCAGTATCCAAAAGGCCCCAGGAAACGGCAGGTATGAACTTTTTTATTCCGCAATCAAGTGATCAGGATCAGATGGAGCGCATCTATGGCCGCATTCAGCAACGGTTACAACGGATGGAGTACGGGCCTTTCTACGAACGCGTGTACCAGCTTGTTTACCGGCGTAACGGTCATTTACTGGTTGACACCGTAGGGGATTTGTGCCCGATCAGCAAAGAAACGGTGATTGCCATTCTTAGGAACGACCGGGGATTTTTGATTTGCAGTTACAGCTGCGGAGCGGTCGGTGGCGAACCGATTGTTATTAATGAAGGGGTCGTTGAATCGGTCACCCTGTTTGATAAGTAACTGAAATCGGGCCGTCAGCAAAGGGCCAGCTCCCAAACGGCGCCGGAAGTCTCCACCCTTCTTTTGCGTGTGTGCTGGACAAAACCGGTGGGCAGGCTCAGAAGACGTTAATAGCCAAGGACTCGTTGCCCAAAACCCGAATGATGGGTGTGCTTACGGCAATGAGTCCCTGTTGTGGCGGATCAGGCGACCTCAACGGGGCGTTCCTCCCCGAAGAAGTAGCAGTGAATCATGCTTATGGTGTGCTTGATCTGCTCTTCGGCGTATTTCTGAAAAGCAGCCTCATCCATGTTAAAAAGAAACATGGTTAAGGCCTTACCGGCGAACAATTGATGCACCCCAACGTGCATTGCCCCCAATAATTCAATGGCCGAGACCGGTCGTAACTGCTTTTGCGCCACCAGATCGTCTACCTGTTGACTGAACAGCGATGCCTGCACAATCTCTTTCAAACCCGTTTGCTGCAACAAACTCTTCGGCTCTTTACGAATCTCGTTCATAATGAACAGGGCCAAAGAGGGATTTTTCATGTTAAACTGAAACTGCTTGTTGATCAGCTCCGTTACCTTTTCTTTCAGGCTCGTCGGGCTATTCAGCAGCTGATCAAACTGCTTGATTGATTCTTTCAGCATTTCGTTAAAAACAATCCGAAACAGGTTGTCTTTAGACCGAAAATAGTAGTTAGTCAACGCACAGTTAATGCCTGCCGTCTGCGCAATATCCCGCATTTTGGTACCATCAAAGCCTTTTTCCAAAAACAGAATTCTGGCGGCCTCTTTTATCTTCTCCTCTGTACCGGTATCGTTTAACGCAAAGCTCATACTACAAATATGCTAGTTGACCAACTATGAAACAAGTAGTTGACGTATACTTAAAACGTAGGATTAACCAACTTATTAGCGGTTGTTGGGTAGGGATTTAACCCCTAAAAAAGCGTTCTGTTTCTGGTCCGGTCAAACTAATGAACCCGGTTGGCCCGGCCGGGAGCCGGTGGTGCTACGCAGGCGAACGCTTAAAGCCGGGCGACAACCCGGGCGAACGCCAGACGAAAAAGAGTCCCGGCAGAGAGATCACTACCTGAATGGTATACACCAGCAGACTGATAGCGACCGCCTGATCCTGGGGCAGTTTGGCCAGATTGGCTCCCAGCAGGAAAACCAGTTCCCGGGCACCGATGCCCCCCAGCGTCAGCGGCAGAATCGCCACCATCGACGATAGCAGAAAAACGACCAGATAAGCCACCGAAAAATTCGGAATCCCCAGGGCCTCCACAATCAACCACAGACCCAGGCATTGCAGCAGTTGAACCACCACCGACAAGCCCAGCGTCCGGAACCAGACTGGGCCGTACTGCGGCATTAAGCGGTCGGCTAACCACCTCGTGGCCGCAACGCCCCCTAAAGTGACCACCGCCAGACTCCAGCCCGGCAGGGCATAGGGCCACAAAAAAGCGATGCTTAACCCCATCAGCCCCAGAACCGGCACCACGCCGTTGACCCGGTCGGTGACTACTGCCCGCGCCAGACTGGCCGCCGGATGACCCGTCCACCGATGGAGGGCAATAACCTTGTAACCATCGCCCCCGATACCGCCCGGCAGGAGCTGGTTGTAGAACATCCCAACCCAGTACCAGCCCAGTTGATGGATCAAGGGAAGAAAAAAGCGCTCCGCTTTAAAGAACAGCTGCAACCGCAGGGCCGAAATGACTTTCGAAGCCGCAAACAAAAGAACCGCCCCAACCAGGGCACTTCCCCAAGCCTGACTCCATAGTCTGCCGACCTGTTCAAGATCAATGTGTTTCCAGACAACGTAGAGCGTCAGCAGCGTTCCCAATACCTTTACGCCGGTTTTTACCCAGGGCTGCTGTAGCCAGTCCGGGGCCTTAAACCCGTTGCGCTGCGGAGCGGTACTCATGCCGGATTTTATAGGGTTTACGATCCTGGGACTCGTAGTACGTTCGTAGCTGCATTTCGGCGATCAGCCCCAGTGAAATCAGCTGCAGGCCCGCCAGTATCAGCACGGCGCCGGCAATCAGCAGAGGTCGGCCGCCTACGTCGTAACCGGCCAGCTTCTCCACCAGCAGCACGCCTTCCGTCAGGCAGCCAACCAGCAGGGACACAATACCCCAGCCCCCAAAGAGCTGCATGGGCCGGGTGTGGTAACGGCGCAGGAACCACACCAGCAGCAAGTCGCTCATGACCCGCAGCGTCCGGTTAATCCCGTATTTCGACTGACCCGACACCCGCGCGTGGTGCCGAACCGGCACGGATAGCATTCTGGCGCCTTCCAGATCGGCCAGGACAGGAATAAACCGGTGCATCTCGCCGTAGATCCCCAGGCTCTGGGCCAGCTCCCGGCGGAATACTTTCAGCGTACAGCCAAAATCAGGGTGTTGTACGCCCGACACCCGCCGAATGAGCCAGTTAGCCATGCGGCTGGGCACTTTCCGGAGCAGCAGCCCATCCTGCCGCTTCTGGCGGATACCGGCCACCAGATCAACCCCGCGCTGCTGAGCCAACTCGACCAGGGCCGGAATGTCGGCGGGATCATTCTGGCCGTCTCCATCCATCGTGGCGATAAATTCGCCCCGGGCCTGCTCAATACCGGCCGCCAGGGCCGCACTCTGGCCGTAGTTGCGCTGGAGCTGTATAATGCGTAGTTCAGGTGAAGTTAGCTGACGAAGCCGCTTTAGAGTCTGGTCCCGGGAACCGTCGTCCACAAACAGCACTTCGTAGGACAACCCGGCCAGGGCCGTCTCGATTTGCTGCATCACCGGCTCGACATTATCCTGTTCGTTATAGACGCAAACCACCACCGAAATCAAAGGAACCTCCTCGTCTTTTGTCCTTACTACCATAGCGTTGGGTTAACCCAGCGGCTAACTCCCTTTTTAGTTTCTATCATTTTCAATAAAGCACCCGATTAAGGTCTATCGGCTGGATAGCGAGCCGTTTTCCAACAACCGAATCAGTACGATACCGTTCTTATCATACAGGGTTTGGTAGCCCCTCCCCGTTGGCAATATATTCTTTTTGGTTAGAACTACCTCGCCCGCTACCGGGTCCCGCCGAGCCACAAACCGGTGCGTGTAGAACAGAAAGGAGGGCCAGTAGTGCTTCCACATGACTACCGAGTACCCCCGCTGACGGCTCAGCTGAGCGGCCTCCCGAACGGGCGACTGCAACAGGCCACCCAGGCGGGGCATCCAGACTAAATTAATCAGCAGAAGCATTGCCCCGCCCAGCACCGCTAACCGGCGTTCATCGGCCGCAACCCAACGAAAGCCCGCGAAGACAAGAAACCCAATGAGCGCCATTGCCACCAAGTAGCCCCCGCCAAAGTAGTCCGGTACTGAGCGCATGATTTCCACGGCGAAAGGGTCAGCCACCACAGGCAGGAGCCGGGGCACCAGCGGGGGAACGACCAGTAAAACCGCCCAAAGCACCCAAAACGGCCACTGCAGAGCGGCACGGGGCCGGGCCTGCCATTCCCGGGCGGCCAGCAGCGCCAGGGGCGTGTAACCATAAATAAGGTAATGGGGCAGCTTGGTTCCGGACAGAGAAAAGAAGGCAAAGACAAACAAAAACCAGCTTAACAAATAAAAACCCAGTGGCGTCTGTCCGTACGACCGTACCCGTCGCAACGCCTGAATGACCAACGGCGTAAACGGCATCAGGCCCACCAGACCCACGGGTAGATAATACAGCAGACTACCCGCGTGGCCTTCAAA
>Ga0325400_1002694_pt1 | contig 15724 bp, 7 predicted proteins | sample PopdelMetagenome_2_FD_205662 | JGI IMG/M metagenome (GOLD analysis project Ga0325400, IMG submission 205662) | Populus deltoides microbial communities from Bellville, Georgia, United States - Xylem-PdKOR-R1 | ecosystem: Host-associated > Plants > Phyllosphere > Stem > Wood/Secondary xylem... | reverse complement strand
ATACGCATGTAAAAAGGGATGCTTTAACTACATGTTGTCTCTTTGGTGTCGTCTGCACTAGTGTTTTTTATCCCTCTTTTCCCAGCCAATATGCAGAGTAACAGTACTTGATGGTTGGTTATAGGATCTGGATTTTAAGGGTTCGCAAGGAAGTTTTGACTGGTCTTCTCCAGTTTTGTAATATGAAAGTAGATTTTTGTAAATTCAGGTGAATTATGATAGTCCATTGCAGTTGCCTTCAGTTAGCAGCTTCTTAAGTTGATCGAGTAGTTTTTGACCCCATGGTAGAAATTGGTTGACAATCACTAAAAAGATTTCTTGGTCGATTGGTCTGGTTGCAGTCATTACTAGAAGTTCAGTGGTTGATTTATGTAGACGGAGCTCTACTCCATCTTGAATCGGAGGATATTGAATCAAATCAAATTCAATCCAGGAATGAGTTTGCTTACAAGCTCGGTCAAAGCCGCTGAGCTTTGACCTGATCAGAACATATCATCATATGATGAGGCCCAACATGACACCTTCAACGGCACGTTAATGAGTCGTTTTCACCTAATTAGATATTAGATATAGAATCTGAATAGTAGAGGTATTGACAAAATCAAGGCAAAGAATCTAATATCCCGTTTAATCCCCTACACAGAGGATCAGATTTAGGGTTTAATGACACATCCCAGATTGCCAAGCTGCTTAAGCTAGCGTTTGATTAAATTTTGGAATAATTTTTTGTATTTTTTAAAAAATAAAAGATATAGAGAGTATTAATTTTCAGATACAATATTTGTTATTTTTTTATTTTTAAAACATCTTTCTAAAAAAACTGTCTACTCTAAAATTATCAAATTAAAATATATAAAAATAAAAATAATTATTATCATATTTTTAAATTCTAACTCGGGAATCAATTAGGAGTAAGGCTCAGGTCATAGATTGAGTTGACTCTGATTGACCCGAGTTAGTGTAAAAATAAAAATAATTATTATCATAGTTTTAAAATTCAACTTAGATTAAGGCTTAGGTCATATGTCTACTTGATTATTGATTGGGTTAAATTAAGAATAAAAGTGATTATTATCATAATTTTAAAACTCAACTCGGGAATCAATCAAGGACGTGACACTAAAAATGATATTATTATAATTTTAAAACTTAACTCAGAGGTCGACCCAAAGTAAGTCTTAAGTCACAAGTTAAGAGGGTCAATCCAAATTGACTCAAGTTAATATAAAAATAAAAATGGTTATTATCATAATTTTAAAATAAGACATGGAACTCGACCCAGGATAAGGCTCAAGTCACAAATTGAAAAGGTCAACTTGGGTTAACCCAGGTCAATGTATGGATGAAAATGATTATTATCATATTTTTAAAACATGACATGGGGGGCGATTAAGGAAAGGCGTGGTCACAAGTCGAGAGGGTAAAACAAGGTTGATCCAAATCAATGTATGGATAAAAAATAATTATTATAATTTTAAAAACTGACTCGAGAGTCAACATGAGAAAAGACCTGGGTCACAAGTTAGGAAGGTGAACTCAAGATGATCCAAAAAAAAATCTTGTTTTGACAAAAAAAAAATTAATGAACGAGTTCTTTACTCGGTTTTTTAATTTGATAAGGTTAAGTTAATTATTTAAAAAAAAAAACTTGAATCAGTTCAAACCCTAAATAAATTGGGTTCGGTGTCAACCCACCAAGTTAACTTGGATTTAATAACTATAATTATTATAATATTATTAATTTTAACACACAATATAAAATAAATAATATTTAATTTTTAAAAACATATAAATTCAATAATAATACATAGATCTTTTTATATTTTATCTTATCTTACATATCATAATCAAACATAATACACAGATAATCACTCGTATTTTATACACTATTATCAAATACAATTTTATCTTCATTTTTTTTTTCTATCTTTCATCCATTATTTTTATCTTTGTTATTTGGAGACAATAACCAAATACTTTGTAAAAAATTTCCTTACAAAGCTTTCGAAGTAGCAACATGAGGGATACTTCCAAGCTTGTTAACTACTACAACTATAATATCATATAACTTCTAGTCTACTACAACTACAATATTATAAAGGTCGAGAGTCATTAAAGAGAGATGTAAGCATTTAAATAAACTACAATTGGATGAAATGTTTATTTATTTTAATAACACCACAAGAGAACAAGGAATGTAGAGTAATCAATTGAATAAATAATAGCATAAGCATACATTTGGCAAAGATTGATGTGATGTATACATGAATTAGCCGATTCTTTATTTTTTTACAAGTGGCCGTAATAACTATCATGTGGACTAAACAAAAACAAACTGCATTCTCTAAAATATTTTGCATTGGGCCGTGGTTTTCAATTAAAAAAAATAACAGAACCACATGGATATACACCGTTTCCAAAGAAAAAAGAATGGCTCAGGATAACCCAAGCTTATCTCAAATCGAAACCATCTTCTTTTTTTTCTTCTTTTTTCTTTCACCATCCCAGCATCCATAAAAAACAGACAAACTACGCTATACAATTTTACAATTTATACCCGAACCTCCTCTCCAGTGCATAATATGATCAGAGTTGTAATTGCCCCGGGCCTCTCCTAGATGATCTTGAAAGAGCCCCACTATTATCCAAAGGAGGTTGGTGCTGGGATTCCTCTAATCTTTGTACATCCTGCAAGAATAATAGCACACGGTAATTCCGAGCAAAACACCGCAAGCGTGGAACTGTTGCAAGTAAAAAAGCAGACTGCATAATAAAACATGTTTTAAGGATTAAAATGAACACTAATTTATGGCCCATGCTTGCATTGAATACCCAAATTTTTTAGAGCATAAATAATTTATGTCCAGATCATTGGAAACTTTTTGACATCTTCATCAAAACACGGTAAACAACTCAAACTTGAAAAATCTCAACCCAATTAGCTTGAATTTAAAATTAAATCAATTGAAAATTTACTCAACATAACCTTGTCAACTACATTGGTCAAAAGAAAAAAAATCAAAGAAAAAAATAGACTAAATTCCCCCTAATCAACCCACCAAATCCACAACCCCCACCAAATCCACAACCCGGACTCCATTGAGTTAATTTTTTTATTTTATTATATAATAAAAAAAATATAATAATCAATTCAACTCTAACATTAAAAAAAAAAATTGAAGGGAAAAAAATACCAAAAAACTTTTTAAAAAAAAAAAAGCCCCAAAAAATCAAAAGGCCTCTAAAAAAAATTCTTGAACTTGATACCAAAAAACTCAGGACATCGTGCTTGGACCTTTATTTTTTATTTGCTTTTGATAAGGGTATGATGAATTCTTTTTTTGGAAAAAAACAATAACAAATAACAGGTCATTTATTGCATAAAAGCAAATATTGCATTTACAGTCTCGAACCCTCAACCTAAACATTACACATGCATAACCATGGAACTATGACATGAAATTGTTAACCAAATGATTAACAGAATATATCAAGATGGTTCACTGTTCATATAACCCGTTAAACCAACCCCACATTTTTTTAGTTGTATTTATAATAAAATCACTAATACACAAATTTATTCACTCCACAACTTTACAAAGCGACCGAATTAACCTTTTACATTTCTTAAACTAGAAACTTTTGTAACATTAAATGTACATAATAATTTAACTTAACACAAGACAAAATTAGATTAAAAAATCATATGCAAAATTTGATATTGTTTATCACTTCCTTGGATTTTAATTGTCTATATGTAAGGATATTACATCCCAAAATGGATGGTTAAATTATCATTTATTATTGTTTATGTTTTCTTATAAATTATTATTTATATTTTCATGGATATATTTTTATATTTTTTATTTTGTATTATTGATATATTCTGTAAAATAGAATTTTTATTTTTATTGGGAATATTATTTACATTAAAAAATTATGCTCAATTTATGATGTGTAAAATATAATGAAATTCGATTGTAAATTTTTAAATAAGGAAAACTCTAAAACAAGGTTAATTTTGCCACTATGATTCTATAGAGTGGGAATAACAATGGACGGAGTAAGAAATGGAAATAATGCCACCCATTTCTCCCCCCTAACAAGAACTACCTACTCCAACCTTACATGTGCCACTTGAGCTGAACCTCCTACAAAAAAAGGAACTTCATGATTCGCCCACAAATTACTCTACTAGACAATTAATGATGAAAGTTCCCTCAATGTGCTCAAGTCTAGTCTAGCCATTCTTGCTCCTCACCCTAATTAACCTAAAAAATATACTCCAATCATAAACCATTATGCCAAAAGCAGTACTGATTAAACTTAATAACAACAACAATAATGAGATAAAGATGTTCAACAAACCTTTGATGATGATGTGGAGATTTTGCGAGACTTGGCCTGCGCTTTTGCATGCACCCGATGTTGTTTTTGCTTTTGCTCAAACTGATGCAGCCTTGTAGTGAAATTAATTCCATTATGCGAATTAGAAGTCCCTACATCCTGGTTTACATCACCATCCTCGGAAATTTGTGATCCACTTGGAATGTGATGTAGGATCTGAGAGTATGTGTTCCCTGAAGATGTTTGCTCAACTTGATCGCCACTGAAGGAATATGAAGGTACAGTTTTTAAACGAGTTCGCAGTATCTTAAAAGCTGTGCTTTGCTGCATTCACAGAGCCAATGAAAAAGAAATATTAGAAACTATAGAGAAACAGCAGTGACCAATAACTATAGATGCACTAGTTGCATCCCATGAAGTCAGGAAGCACTTATGTCCCAATCAATTTTTAACTGAGCTCTTTATTTCTTTAGCAGTATCTAGATCGAACTTGTATTTTTAATGCTAGGGGAACCAGCACCATCACCACTGAAAGTTGGTAAAGCATTTAATCTTTTATTGTTTTGTCAGCACCACTCCTTAATTTGTAGCATTAATTACAAGATTAAGCCTCTCCTTTACGTTTAAAGACACAAGGAAAAATAAACATGTATCCTATATACCACCTTCCACAATTCATTAAAGGCAACCAAACCCCTTTTACAAGTCCTTCAAAGAACAACCAAACCTGGAGCATTCAGAAAATATTAGTTGTCCACATCCTTCAATGCCGCATTCCCTTTAGCATAATTATGAGACCTGACCGAGGGTTCGACCCAGCTCACAGCCCTGGTCATGGGAGGGAACCCAAACTTACATTGTTTTGAGGGGGAAAAAATACTGAAGGTGGGGTTTCCACCCTGGCCTGACCAGGCCAAGCCAGGTCTCATAAATGTTCCCCTTAGTATTCATGTCTCAGAAAGTTAGAAGGCACCATAATCATATTTAATCTTAAGCCAATCTGTGTGTCAGAAGAATGAAAATATCACCGGTTTTCAGAATGAGAAAAAGGATTCATCAAAAAGTAGACAAGTAACATTTTTCATAATCATATACATGCATTCATCCATGCAAACCAATAGAAATACATGCGTGTGTGAACTGCAGCCTTTGCACATAACAATTGTAGAAATTCAGTGGTTCATCAGGTGTACCTGGGGGAGCAGCATCAGAAGACCATTTAAAGCTTTTAACAACCATGTATATCTTCCAGGTTCAAGAAGCTGCAAGAACCACAAAACAGCAGAAACACTCAGCATAACAAGAAACGCTAGGCAAATGACCTTGCATCTTGCAAGGGACATGCATCACTTGCCAGATCAAATTACATAAAAACAAGACAACAATCAGAAGACTTGATCAGTGAAAAAATTCATATGCAGACAAAGATACCAATGGACTAACCAAATAATAACAATCTACAAGTGACCAAAAGAAATCAAAGGACATGTAAACATGTCAAAACCTTCTATTGGCGGCTAATAAAGTAATAAAATATAGGCAAAATAGAAAGGTGAAGGCTAACTATGAGTTTAACTAGTGCACCTGCAATCTAAGGTAAGTAAAGATGGGAGTTTCCAGCAAACGAATCAATTTATCCAGCTGTACCAAGAACCTGACATTAATATCTTCCTCTACCAGCGACTGAATCACAGTACTGGCATGCTGGTAAGTCTGTGAAGAAAAGACAAAAGATGATCACAACTGCAGTAAAATCCTAAAAATTGAAAAGGATGAATGCATGAAAATATGTAGCTTGAAAATTCACGGAAAGGGAAAGTCATGACAAGGTCCTAGATACTTACCTGTGCTAATAAACAAAGGCTTATAATTGCCTCGGGCGAATGGCACCACGAAGCATACAAAGAAACAAATAAATCTTTCCCAGCAGAATTCACCAGAGATTGTTTTAAAAGATATCGAAGCTCAGCTAATTCAGAGGATGTGAGTAAAATCAAATTCAAAGCCTGGGAAACAAACAGGAAAAAATGTAAATAAGTGAAATGAACAACAGATGTGAAAAGGTATCAATTTTATTTTATTTTTGCCTTTGTTACCCTTTTCCCAATTATGCATGTGAGTGCAATTTTAGGCAGGAGAGCTCATGAAGATGCTTCATTTTGTTTAATATTTTTTTAAAAAAAAAACCCTCAAAAAGTATTGTTTCATTTGGGCCCTCAAGCATATGAGCAAACCTGAACCATTATAGATGCAAAATCCAGGTCAGCTTCTCCCTCTAATATTGTAGAAAGTTCGCGATAGACCCTTTCAGCATCTAAAAGAACACAGAGTCGCCGGATTATCAAAGCACCACGCCTAACAAACCAAAATAATGATTTGCATAAGAAATAAGACACGTGATTAAAGCTACACATAAACTGCCACTGGCGAACCAACTAAACTACAATAACTTCTAAAAAAAATAACATAAGCAGCAAGAAGAGAGCAAAAACTCACTTCTCCAGAAGAGAGTGATCAATGCGGAAATTATGCACCAAGAAAACAAGAAGTTCGTGAAAGTGTTGCAGATCTTTCGCTATGCATGCATGAACCTCAAGAACAAGGAGTACCACCTGGAGACATAATCAGAATTGCAACAAATTAAATATATGAAAACCCAGCACGGGATAATTTTTTGATCTGTATATATATGCCACAATAACTTAATAGGTAGACCATAACAAGAGGGTGGGGGGTTAAAAGCAAATGAGAGTACAGAAAACAGAAAGAAGACAGAAAAGAGATTCTAACGACTGGAAGATAAAAGATAAATTTCAACCATGGAGTTTATACTCTTCTAAGGAACTGGACCAACTTCAAAGACAGGCCTGATGTGTTGTATTATCCATAGTGATAAAAATAATAATCTAGTGGTTTAGTGGGATTTCACTTTTAGCATCCTAGGATTCATTTTTGATACCAAGCTCCCTCGTGACTTGGAAATAGTGTAAAACACAATTAAAGAAATGGGGCTCGGAAAAAGATCTCCAAGTATTAGGTCTTTAAGATTTTCTGCAGGGTAATTTGTTTTCCCAGTTAAAGTACTATCATTTTGCCTATTGCACCCTTTCCATAAGCAGGTAAATTTCTGAACAAAATAGCAAAGCAAGTAGTAGATGATAGTCATGGACAATAGTAAAGTGAAATGAACTTGAATAAAAAAGGACAAAAATGGAACCAATTCAGTCCAGCTGATTCAGCAAAGTAAAAGAGAATAGTATTAGGCTTCCAATTGACCACGTAATAATTAGGCTTATAGTAGTTCTGAATTAAACAATTGAGAAACATTTTACTCTGCATGCAAACAAATTGAAAGCAAAATGGATATTAAACACAAGCATATGGAAGCCAATCTCATGGGCACAACCTTCAATGATGTAAAGAAGGAACCATCATTCCAGATGCATAGATATGTGCAGTGTGATTCCAGCATTAAAAATACTGACTGGAAGAATTACAATTATAAAATCAATCAAGTAAAAAAAAAAACAAGACCAAACTTTTAAGAGAAGAAAATGTGCAATCAAATGTAAATGATTACCTCATCAGATGGATCTGACAGTGCTTCGAGAAGGGTATCAAATATTTTATTTAAAAACGACAAGACCTGTTTCACATCAACAAAATTTAAAACTTAGTCATATCCAATCTAAAAAAAATAAAAAGAAAATGAAAGCCCAAAGAAGTGTCTACAAATCCATTGGAAGGACAGAGCTAGATACAGTTTCAGTCCCTTCCTTCCATGCCACGTAATCATACCCACACTTCTGGTCTGTGTTAAGAATACAAATGCCTGCACCGCTAACTCTATCTCTAAGGCAACCTCCAGACAGCTTGAACTGCATTCTAGACCTTTGACCACATGTCAATAAGTCTTACTGATTATTTCATATACAGTGACCACTGCATTATCAAATTATGCTAGCTGCTTCCATTACTGATTGTTACCACAGCAGGTGCTGTTCTACACACCTAATGTTTCTTTTTCCATCTCACATCACATTGAAAATTCACAATGCATTGTATTCACATCCTTGCCAGGGCAGAGCCCGTCATAAATATTACGTTAAATATAGTATTTGTAGGGAAATGTACTCTTGGAAATATACCAGTCTCAATCCCCATGGAAAAAGAATGCCAGAAGTTGCCCACAAATGGGTTAGCACCCTTGGAGACAAGAAACCAAATTTACAATTGCAGCTCAGGGCAAAAACAAATTAACCAGACATGTATAAGACTTGTCAATTATGCCTGATTACCTCAGAGCGATGTCTGTTCAAAAGAGTTGATATCCAGTGCAATGCTTCAATTCGAGTAGCCTCCCACTCAGTCGATAATTGCCTGAACAGCCAAAAGAATCAACAGTCACCACAGATCATTTTAAATGATCTTCACATCAGAGATAACACCATCACTAAGTTGCAGGCGTTATCGGCACTTTAATTGCAGCTCTTCATAAGATGCACTACTAAACAGCAAATTGCTAGCATTTTTAATTCTTTTTTTTTGGCAGGTTACAAAGCTATACCTCTTTGCAATGAAGAGAATTGCTCTAACATCAAATCCTGCAGTAGGATCAGCCCTGATTGCACGAAGCTCTTCATTGGTTTCACGAGCAACCTTAAAACCAAAAGACGTCTCAGCATGGTATGCATAGCACAGGTTTTTCTCCTTTCAGAGAGTTTAAACCAGCTTACCACTCTAATTTTCTCTTCTTTGTCAGATATGCAAGGCAAAATGGCTCCCAAAATATCAGCATAATAGGGAACAAGTTGGTCACCACCAAGTTTCACAAACTCATTTATCTGCACAGTTAATGCAGGAAAACTATTATATAACTCCAATGAAGCAATAATTTGTCAAAAACTACAAGGTCACACCAAAGAATACATTGTAACTGATACAAAATTATAAGATACACTTGTAAGAATATATACATGTATATACACACGTCCACAAATATAACCATGTAAATTGAAAATGTGAATCTGCTTACCCATGTGATAGCTGTTAAGCGAGTAAATTCATCTGGAGAAGCTGCCCTCTGAACCAGTATTTCAGCCATGCGACCATAATCTACAGACTTCAACAGTAGCACTGTTCGAGTCAGAAAATTGCAAATGAACAAGAGATTTTGTTTTTATATCATAATACTTGACGTCAACCATATTATATCAAATACAGAAAATAAATAAATCCAAAAAAATGCATTTATATTTATTGCTAGAATGATGCTTTTCTAAGGCAAGTGACCTGGAATTAGAAACTACAATAAATGAGAACAAAATGTAGCAGAAATCTTACTGGGGAGTTCTTAATCTCTTGAAGAAACTCTGAAAGGGCAGAATCAGCTTGCTGTCGTATTTCATGGCTAGAATCGCTCAACATATTGAACAAACCTGAGATTTATCGAAAGTTGGTGATTATGAACTAAGAAGCAACATACAAGTATAAATCAAAGAATCATGTCAGTTTTAAATATCAATTACCATCAAGAAAATCAGGAAGAAAACCCAGCATATCTATTTCTGGAACACTGTCCAAAACAGTGATCCATCCCACCAAAAACTGTCGGACGTAGGGATTTAGGACATTCATACGTTCTCTCAGCAACGGTATAAATTCTTCAATGCTAAAAAGTAAAAATAAATAAATAAACCATAAAACATAGGACTTTTTCATTATCAGAGCAGATTATGAAGACTTCAGCTGATCCTTGAAGCACATATTCAAATGTAACATACCTGAATTGATCACTGTCAGTAACAATGTCCTGTTTCATTATAGTAAAATATGAGAATTGAAATTTTAAGAGGGTCCAACCTTTCACAACACATCACTTATTAAAAATCAATGAATACTTAGAGGCAAGGAGCACTTATTTACCTTTACAAGCCGGTCCAAAAGATGAGCAGCACTCTGTACATTGGCATCCGAGTCTGCCGAAAGTTTACACAAGGCATCAAAAATTTTATTAAAGAAAATAATAAAATCTCCTCTAACCACCTGCATGTCAGTAGAAAACAGTATGTTAAACCCCAAACAAAACCACAAAATGGCATGAAATATAAATCAGGCAATCTGAAATCTCCATTCTCACCTTGGCAATGTTATATAGAGCTTCACAAGCATAATAACGAACTCTGCTATCTTGGTCACCAAAAGCACCAAGTACGGGTTTCACAATTTGCTGGCAAGGCACATCCAAAACAATAGTAAATATTATACAAATGAAAAAAGGGAGAAAAAAGACCATGCGTTGAAAAAATAAAATGTCTCATAATGCTTTTAAGCTGAATAAAATCATAACAAATTATAGCAGGCTGGTATGCCCTCCATCACTCTACTCTAATTCAAATAAATTTGGTTCTTAAACAATGCAGCATAATGATAGCCTTGTTTTTCTCATTCTGGAAATGACTTAAGCACTATTCTGTCTCATAACAATTGTCCCAATAGAAAATAGCATGAAAAAGTAGAAAGCTCTTCCCAGTAACTTTCAACCCCCCACCCCCTCATGAATCCTCCTGAATACAACGAGTTCTTTAAGTGAATTGGACCATCACGTTGACACAAAATCACAAACGTTTTGTTCCACATATTGCAAACCACTAGACAACATGCAAAACGATGGTGTTACATTTTGATTTTAGCGATCCTTCTACACAAGCAATCACAAAAATTCTAGATCGAAGTATTTGCTAGGGGATACCACACTTTCATACCAGACCATGTTTAATTTGCAGCCTTTGCAAATCCAGTGTCATTTCTCAAAGTATCTGCAATGGAACTGCACTAGCAAATGTCCTCTTGGCCACAGCAACTTAATAAAATATTAATGTTCTTTACTGGGAATGGGAATGGTATAAAAAGGTGGAGCTTGTTTGTCTTGCTTCTTGCATACTAGTAATTGAAGTGAGCCAGTACTCTCTATTTTATGAGAATAAACTTTTTAGTATTATTTTAAGAACTCTTACATGGTTTTACTTTATATCCATTGTTCCACTATTCAAACATTTATGGTTTAAAGCTTGTCATGGAATCATACTTTCTTTATATTAATGCAGTCTATTTATTAGGAAATATCTATCTTCCTCCTTTTCCCACTGGAAATTTTTCCCTCTTCTATTCTTTTGTGAAATTAAACATACTAAACCCAAAATTTTTGGTCCAAAATGAATTTTGTAATCACGTATAAATTTCAACCAAATTACTTCTGACTGGTACATTCTTTATTTCAAGATTCCAGAATGAAGTAAAAACAAAATACACAATCTATAAGAACAAAAAAAATGATAAAACATGATGAAATGATAAATTCATACAACAGCTAAACATCATTCGATACTGTACATCATACTTCCATCAATTATGTTCAATTAATCAAATATTTAACCCTCACTAAATGGCACGTAATCCCAATGGGAGTGACGAAACCCAGTTCAACGTGCATGAACTTAGATTCGACCCATGGTTTGTGACAAAAATTGAAATGTTTCTACACAATTATTCTGCAAAAATTTAAGACCCTTGCTGCCTATCTGTTAACAAAAATGAACACCGAAACTAAAGCCCAGCCCCAGAAAAGGTCCAAACAAGTAACGTAGAGGAGTTTCAGACCACTGACCTCGAGATGTTGAGCTGCTTCTGTAGTCAACCCTACTGTTGCAGCTGCTAGTCCTATCAATCCTCCCTGCCAGAAAATAAATAAATAAATAAAATGCCAAAATAATGATGCGGTTATTACGAGAAATAAAAATCAAATAATGATGCAATTAAATCAAAATACTGAAATTCAAAAATAATTCACGTTTCTTTTTTTATATATAGAAAAACAGACAAACCTTGCGGTGGTGGGCTTGGGGAGAGCAGATGAATTCCGTGGTCAACAAATTGATGACCGCCGATATCTTCTCGTGATCCCCGGCGGCTGCCAGCGACTTCACTATCCCCTCAATCTACATGCATAGAATATCATAAACCCTAGAAAGACAAAATCTTATTAGACAAACACATATTGGAAAGAGAGAGCGACAGAGAGACCTCGAGAGCCGCGTTTTTTCGCTTCTCATAGAGCTTGTCGGAGAGATTACGCAATACGGCGGCAGGAATCACGGTGTCGGCCATCTCCTCAAGAAACACCAGAAACCAAAAACTAAAAAGGAGAAGTGGGAGATTTCAATTCCCTGAAAAAGGAAATCAAAATCAAAAAGAAAAAGAAATAGAAATCCGTTTCCTCATCTTTTCCTGTTCAAATCTAAACATTAACTTGTTTTTATTAGATCAAAAGAAGGGGAAATTCAGATCTGAGAGCAAAATAGAAGAGAAACTTGTTCTTTTCTTTTCTTTTCCTTTCCTTTCCTTTCTCGCGGACTTGTTTTTGCTTTCTACTTTATCAGTAGAAGTAATAAATTTTCGTTTTCCTCTTCTTTTCTGGCTTACTACTAAATTAATAATTTGCTTTTTAATTTTATTTTTTTTTAGAAAGAAGAGAGTTTTTTTTTTTTTTTCCTAAGTGCTTGATCAGCAGAGCGAGCAGCTTAAAGGAGATGGGGGGATTTATTTCGAAACGACCACCTACCCTCTTTCTTATTCGGATAATTAATGATTTGTTCATATTATTGCTATTAACTTTTTTTTTTTACAAACTTCAGTTATTTTCTACAAACAAGTTGTAAAACCTAAGCCTCGAAATATAATTACCCTTCATTCTATGCATTTAAAAGCGAATCTTGTGTTACGGGACACCGTTTCCAAAAAAAAAATATTTTGTTATAATTTTTATATATTAAAGTTAAAAATATATATATATTTTAAAAAATATATTTGAAAAGAAATTTTTGTCGTATTTTAAAACACCCTCTTGGCCATCTACCACCTACTTTTCAAGGATCAAACTGAATACAGATGAAAATAATGAATAAAGTGGAAAACAAATCAAATATGTTGATTTGCTTTAATTGGTGTTTAAAGGGCAACATGGTGTTATTTAAAGTATTTTTTTATTTAAAATATATTAAAATAATTTTATTATTATTTAAAAAATTTATATTAATAAATTAAAAATAATTAAAAAATATTAAAAAATTAAAAAAATTATAAAGCACTGTTCATCTGTAATGACAAACACCCTATTAAAGTGCAAACAAGAGGTTTTCTACAAGGTAGTAGTTAAACTAAGATATCGGTGATAATTATTTTTAAAAGTATTTTTTATTTAAAAATATATTAAAATAATATTTTTTATTTTTTAAAATTTAATTTTTATATTAATATATCAAAACAATATGAAAATACTAAAAAAAATAATTTGAAGAAAAAAAAATTATATATATATAATTTTTAAAAAAAAAGTTTTTAAAATATAAAAACAAATGCACTCCAAACCGATAATTCGATAACTTTGTTAATTGAATTGAAGAAAATGATTATTTAGATAACTACAAGGCCAATTAAAAGGGCGAGGAAATAATGGTGCTTGTAATGTGCCAACCTCACCAAAGAGATGCATGTCTGGCGTGGCATGTGCTTCTATTTTAAATAGTTTATTTTTCTTGCTAAACATTAAATTATTGATTTTTTAAGTAATTTTTTTTATAGTTTTAATGTATTAATATTAAAAAATATATTTTTAATTAAAAAAATATTTTACATCACAATATCGATCAAACATAAAAAAAACAAATACATGACATTCTAGGATGATAGATAAATAAAAAAAAAATTTAATTCATTAGAAGGGAAAGTTAAAAGCCTCTTCAAATTATTGGCATGAGTTTTAGTGCTGGTTTGTTATTTGACTGATAAGGTAGAGTGGTTGCCCGGAGACCTTCTGTTTAAAAGTTGAAGGATAGGTGGAATAGTGTTTCTCAGATAAGAAAAAAAGCTAACGAAATTGAAAGTAACAGAAAACAGTTTTCGTTTTTCTTTTCTAGTTTTCTTTTATTTTTCAGTTTTTATTTTATTATAAAAATTAGAAATTCATTTGTTGAAGATATTATTTTAATTTATTTTTAATATAAATAAGTTAAAATAATCTAAAAATACAAAAATAAATGAACTTTTTTATAAGAAAGCCGCAAAACATATTTAGCTAGATTTTTTTTATAATCGTAAATATTTAATTTAAATTAAATTATATGTATCTTGATTAATTTTATTTTATTAAATTTTTTTTTTTTATATACCGGTGGAAATAATTGGACGGTGCCGGTGGAGCAAGCCAGTCAAATAGTCATGATGGGTGGGTATGCGACCATTGAATAAGTGGAAATTTAGATGGCCTTTATGATGTATTCGTAACTTCTTCCTCTCTAAGGTCAAGCTTTTCTTTTACTTTTCAATTTTCATGGGATTGCTTAGGCCGCCCAGCCTCGTGGAAATTTCCTAAACATTAATTCACTCACTTGTGTTTCACGAACAGTGCATGAAAATAATTAGGTGAACTACAGGTGTGCTTCTCGAAGTAGTTTCGTTATTAGTTGCATGACCCGCGCGATACCACAAATCAATAATTTTTGTATAAAAATATTAAAAAAATTAAGATTTAAAAATATTAAGTTTTTTTACAAAGCTATACCCAAAAGTCTTAGGTGTGCCTGCAACGCTTGATCCAAGAGTAATATTTATAATATTAATAATAACATTAAACTTGCATTATTCAAGTTTAAGTGGGTCTGAATACAATACCAGACCCAATAGTCTTGGATGTGCGTCTGGCTGCAAAATCATGTCATAAAAGTGTGATAATTAAAAAGAAAAAAACCAAAATTAAGACAAAAATTAATGAAGAAAAAGAAAAAAAAACTGAATTAACTGGGTTAACACTTCAAACCGGGTTAACCCTTCAAATCTTGGATTCGTGTCGTGAAATTTTGATAACTAAATGGAAAAAAAAATTGTCAGGTTACCACAAAATTAACTGAGCTAACCCGTCAAACCAGGTTAACCCGTTTGAACATTAACAAACTAAACTAAATAAAAAAATAATTAAAAAGAAAAAAACAAATAAAAAGGCATCAGCCATTTCATTGTGTACTACAGTGCGCAGTCCACAGTTAAAGGCATAAAAACAGCAAAAAATAAAAATAAAAAACTAAAGATATCATTCGATAACTAAATAGAAAAAAATTTAATATTGATGAACTAAATTAAATAAAAAAAATTAAATAAAAAGAAACAATAAAAGAAAAGAATTATAAGAAGAAAAAATCTAACAAAGAAAAAGAAAAAAACTCTAAATTAACTGAGTTAACCCGTCAAACCTTAGATCCGTGTCATGAAAGTCTGATAACTAAATACAAAAAAAATTAATATCAACAAACTAAATAAAAAAAAT
>Ga0325400_1002687_pt1 | contig 15731 bp, 11 predicted proteins | sample PopdelMetagenome_2_FD_205662 | JGI IMG/M metagenome (GOLD analysis project Ga0325400, IMG submission 205662) | Populus deltoides microbial communities from Bellville, Georgia, United States - Xylem-PdKOR-R1 | ecosystem: Host-associated > Plants > Phyllosphere > Stem > Wood/Secondary xylem... | reverse complement strand
CACGATCCATGCGCGGCCAAGCGCCGTCTCGCCCAGCAGCAGGCGCACGGTGGCGAGGTCGGGCGGCCAGGCGGCAACGCCCGCCATCTGCCCGGCGACCAGCACGAGCCACACCACCGACAAGAGCGCCGCCGCGATCGCCGCTGCCAGTGCCACGCGCCCGCCCTGGCCGAACCAGCACCATCCCGCCAGCGCCGCAAAGGCGAGGTAGAGCGCCCACCGCACGGCGACCATCGCTACCGCTCCAGCGCCGCCACCAGCTCGACATGCGTCGACCAGCGGAACTGCCCGACCGGCTGCACCCACCCGATGCGCCAGCCGCCGCCCGCCAGTATCGCCGCGTCACGCGCGAAGGTGGCCGGGTTGCACGACACATAGGCCAGCCGCCGGGGTCCGCCCGCGGCGGCGAGCGCCGGCATCTGCTCCTTCGCGCCCGCACGCGGCGGGTCGAGCACCACCGCGTCGAAGCGGGCGAGGTCGGCGGCGGCGTAAGGGCGGCGGAACAGGTCGCGATGGTCCACCAGCACCGGCCTGCCGGCGCGGTTGGCGGCGGTGCGCAGCGCCAGCGCGGCCCCGGCATCCCCCTCCGTCGCCAGCACGCGCGCGCCCTTCGCGGCCAGCGGCAGGGCGAAGGTGCCGAGGCCGGCGAACAAGTCGAGCAATGTTGCCGCACCGCCGACCGCGTCCGCCACCGCCGCCTGCAACGCCGCCGCGCCATCGGCGGTGGCCTGCAGAAAGGCGGCGGGCGGCAGCGGCACCGCGACCCCGCCCAACGTCGTCGTCACCGCCGCCGGCTCCCACCGCGGCTCCAGGCCGAAGCCCTCGTCCAGCGACAGGCGGGCAAGCCCGTGCGCCTGGGCGAAGGCGGTGAGCGCCTCGCTCGCCGCCAGGCCCGCTGCCGACACGCCGGACAGCCCTACGTCGGCGCCCTGATCCGCCAGCGTCAGCCGCACCTCCGCCTGCGCACCCCGGCCGAGCAGCGGCGCAAGCAGGTCGCGCAACGGCGCCACCAGCGCCCACAAGGCGGGATGCAGCACATGGCATTCGCGCAGGTCCACCACCCGGTGGCTCGCCGCCTCGTTGAAGCCCAGCACGATGCGTGCGCCGATCCGCTCGGCGCGAAGCGAGGCACGGCGGCGCGTGCGCGGCGGCGACAGGTGGGCGTCACGCATCGATGGCGCGGGCAGCCGCTGCGCGGCGAGCGCCCCCGCCACGCGTTCCGCCAGGAAAGCGGCATAGGCGTCGTCGTCGACATGCTGCAGCTGGCACCCGCCGCAGCGCGGGAAGTGGCGGCAGGGCGGCTCGGCATGGTGGGGGCCGGGCAGCACCGTGCCGTCGTTCGCCGCCACGTCGCCGGGCGCGGCCAGCGCCACGTGGCGCCCGTCGTCGGTGACGCCGTCGCCCCGCGCGGCAAGCCGTACCACCACGCTCACAGGCAATCCGCCGCCACCGCGGGCAGCAGCGCCACCAGGTCGTCCGCGACCAGCATCGGCCCGGCGCGCCGCCCCGCCTCGCCATGCAGCCAGGCACCCGCCTGCGCCGCAGCGAACGGATCGCGCCCGCCCGCCAGCAGCGCGCCGACGATCCCGGCCAGCACGTCGCCCGTGCCCGCGCTCGCCAGCCAGCCGGTGGCGAGCGGGTTGACCGCCGCGCGCCTGTCGGGATGCGCCACCACTGTATCCGCGCCCTTCAACAGCACCACCGCGCCGCTCGCGGCAGCGGCGGCGCGCGCCTGGTCGAGCCGCGAACGGCCGCTATCGCCAAACAGCCGCACGAACTCGCCCCAATGCGGCGTCACCACATGCCCGGCCAGCCGTCCGGCATGATCGCGCCCGATCAGCGTCAGCGCGTCGGCGTCGAGCACCGCTGGCCTGCCGCGTGCCAGCGCAGCGTCGAGCCGTTCGCGCGCGCGCTCGTCCAGTCCCAGGCCGGGGCCCACCACTAGCGCGCGTACCCGGTCGTCGGCCAGCGCCTCCGCGCTCCAAACGCGGCGCACCAGCGCATGCGGCGCGCCGTAGGCTTCACCGTCCGACAACAGCTCGACGTAGCCAGCACCCGCGCGCTGCGCGGCGGTGGCGGCGAGCAGCGCCGCACCGGGCATCGGCCCGCCCACCACGACGAGCTTGCCCCGGCTATATTTGGTCGCGTCATGGGGTGGTACCGGCAGATGCGGCCGCTCGATCTCGCGCAGGGGCGCATCGTCGGGGGGCGTCACGCCGATGTTTGCCACCTGCACCAGCCCGCATCGTTCGGCCGCCGGCAGCAGCCGATGCGCGGGCTTGAGCGCTCCAAGCGCCAGCGTCAGCCGAAACGCGGGCACGTCGCCGAGCAACCCTCCATCGTCCGTCGATACCCCGCTCGGCAGGTCCACCGCGATCGGCAGGCGTGCGGCGGCGACGAGCCGGGCCAGCGGCGCGGCCAGCGCCGGCGCGAGCGGGCGCGACAAGCCGGTGCCGAACAGCGCATCGACCAGCACGGGCGCGGGGACGGCCTCGGTTAGCGGCTCCACCGGCCCGTTCCACGCGGCGGCCGCCGCCTGCGCCGCTTCCCCCCGCGGATCGCCCGCGGCGGCCACGCGCACGGGCACGCCCGCCGCGGCGAGATGGCGGGCCGCGACATAGCCGTCGCCGCCATTGTTACCGGGTCCGCAAAGCACCAGCACGGGCGCGCCGCCGCCGAAGCGCGCCGCCGCCGCAGCAACCGCCCCGCCCGCACGCTCCATCAGCGTGGCAACGTCGGTTCCGGCGGTGATCGCCCGTTCTTCGGCCGCGCGCATCTCGGCGGCGGTCAGGATGACGCTCACCGCAGCGCGTCCGCCGTGGCGCGGATCACCGGCAGCAGCCGCGCCGCCCAGCGTGCCACGCCATCCTCGTCGCCGATCAGGTCCTGCCGCACCTCCAGCCCCAGATACGCGATGCCGTTCGCCTCGCCGTGCCGGTTCATGGTCGCGTTCAGCAGCTTGCCCGAATAAGGCAGGTTGTCGCCCGTCACCACGCCGCCGGCATCGAGCAGCGGCAGCGCCGCACGCGCCGCGCGCTCGTCCCGGTTGTAGAGCACGCCCACCTGCCATGGCCGCGCCGCGCCGCCTTGGCGCAGGGCGGGTGTGAAGCTGTGCAGCGAGAGGAGTAGGTGCGGCCGCGCGTCCGCCACCACGGCCGCGATGCGCGCATGATAGGGTCGCCACAGACGCGCGATCCGCTGCGCGCGCGCCGCCGCATCAAGCCCTTCGTTGCCGGGGATGGCATGGCCGTCGCTCACCGCCGGGATCAGGCCGGGCGCATCCTCCTCGCGGTTGAGGTCGATCACCAACCGCGACACGCCGCCCAGCACGCCGGGGCAGCCAAGCCCGGCGCAGAGCGCGCGCGCCAGCGGATCGACGCCGATGTCGATCGCCACATGCTCGCCCATCACCGCCGCCGGCACACCGAGGTCGATGCCGTCCGGCACGCGCGCGGAGGCGTGGTCCGCTACCAGCAGCACGCCCGTGGCGGGGTCGCCGGGCAGGTCGATCCAGGGGGTCATCGCAGGCGCGTCGCCATGCGCCACCAGCCGGGCTGGGCCGCGGCCCCGTCCGCGGCATCGCGCGCCGCCTCGTCGGCGAACAGCGCGAAGCAGGTGGCGCCCGATCCCGACATGCGCGCCAGCGTGGCGCCCGGTTGTGCTGCGAGCAGCGCCACCACGTCGCCGATCACGGGCAGCAGCGCGCGGGCGGGCGACTCCAGGTCATTGCGCGCATCCGCTGCCACCAGCAGTGGCGCACCCTCAGCTAACGGCCCGCGGTCGACCCCGTCCCAGCCGGCGAAGACCGGGCCCGTAGCGCAGGCGACGCGCGGGTTGACCAGCAGCACGGGCACGGGCGGCAGCGCCTCCACCACGCGCAGCATGTCGCCACGGCCTTCGCCGCGCACGGCCTGCGACCGCAGACAGGCGGGCACGTCCGCACCAAGCGCGCCGGCCACGGCCAGCAGCGCGGGATCGTCCGCCGCCAGCCCGTGTGCGCGGGCAAGCAGACGCAGCGCCGCGGCGGCGTCCGCCGACCCCCCGCCGATCCCCGCCGCCACCGGCAGGCGCTTGACCAGATGAAAGCCGCGCGGCTCCACGACGCCGAACCGTGCGGCGAAGGCGCGCGCGGCGCGCAACACGAGATTGCCCTCGCCTGCCTCAAGCCCGTCCGCGAACGGCCCGGTGATCGCCAGCCCCGGCGCATCGCGCCATTCCAGCCGATCGCCGTCCGCGCAGAAGGCGAACAGCGTCTCGATGCGGTGATAGCCATCCGCCTCCCGCGCGCGGACATGCAGCGCGAGGTTCAGCTTGGCGTAGGCGGTCTCGGCATCCCCGCTCACGGCGACGCGGTGGCGGGGGTGTAGCCGAAGTCGACCTTGGCGCTGATCCGCCCCCGATCCTTGTCCTCGGCGGTGACCAAAGCCGCGCGCCAGGCGTAGCGCGCCTCGAACCGGCGGCCCACCGCCCAATAGGCGTCGCCCAGATGCTCGGCGATGGTGGGTTCGGCGGGATCGGCGGTGGATGCCTTCTCCAGGATCGGCACCGCGTCCGCGGGCGCGCCCAGCAGGAAGCGCGACCAGCCGAGCGAGTCGGTGATGGCGGGATCGTCGGGGCGCAGCTGGATCGCCTTGGCGATCAATGCGGAACCGCGCGGCACGTCGTCGCGCCTGGCAATCAGCGAATAGCCGAGCTGGTTCAGCACTAGCGCCTGGTCGGGCGCGATCTCCCACGCGCGCGTCAGCGCCGCCTTGGCCGCGGGCCAGTCGCCCGCCTGATCGTGCGCGCCGCCCAGCTGCAGCAGAAGCGGCCACAGCTGCGCGGCGGGCGCCTTGTTCTTCTCCGCCGCGGCGATGGCCTTGGTATAGGCGCCGGCAGCATCGGCCGGACGCTGCACCGCCAGGTATACGTCGCCCAGCCGCCCCCAGGCGGCGGGATCGCTGCCGTCGCGCGTGCCTTTGAGCGCATCGGCCAGCGCCGCGGGCCGATCGCCCATGTCGGACAGGATGGCGACACGGAACGAGCGCGCGGCGGACGCGTAGGGATCGTCACCTCCGATGCGGTCCAGCGCCACCAGGGCCTGCTCCGGCCGCTTCAGCGCGGCGAGCAGGTTGGCCGCCGTCAACCAAGCGCCCGCGTCGCGCGGCTCTACCCACGCCGCCTGCCGCGCCAGCGCCAGGCCCACGGGGGCCAGCTGCTGGCGGCCCATGTCGCCGGCGACGCGCACCAGCAGGGCCGCGACGCCCGCCTGCGGCCCGTCCATCGGCTCGGGCAGGCGGTCGCCCCGGCGCAGGATGTCGCGCGCCGCCTCCAAGGCGGCATCGTCGCCGTCCAGCAGCTTCAGCGCGCGGTCGCGCTGGCCCGCGCGCGCCAGCGCGTCGGCGGCGAACAGCCGCGTGCGCGTCGGCCAGGCGGTTACGTCGCGCGTATCGGCACCGCGAAGCGCGGCAATGCCCTCCTCCGTGCGGCCAAGCGCCAGCAGCACAAAGCCGCGCTGTTCGGCGAGATAGGGCTGGGCAAGCTGCAGCGGCCGCGCCGCCTCCAGCGCCGCGAGCGGCTCGCCCGTGCGGGCGCCGAGCGCGATCCACGCGCGCAGGAACGGCACGGTGAAGCCGAACAGCCGCTCCTTGGCGAGCAGGTCCGCCTCGTGGCCGGCGGCGGCCCAGTCGCGCGCGCGGATCGCGTCCGCGGCAAGCAGCACGCGCCCGTCGGGCGGCAGCTTGTTGGCCTTGGCGAGGATGCGCGCCGAGCGCACGGCGAGCGGCAGGTCGCCGCCCGCCAGCGCCTCGCGGAACGAGCGCGACACGACCAGCTCGTTGGCGGGCTCGCGCCCGACCAGCTCGGCGAAGCCTGCAGACGCAAGGCGCGCGTCCCCGTTCGCCTCCGCCGCGCGCGCGCGGGCATAGAGCAGGACGGACGGCACACGCTCGCTCGCCGCGGAAGCGGAGGTTGCGAACAGGGCGAGGAGGATGGGGGCTTTGCGCATCACATGTTCGGATAGTTGGGGCCGCCGCCGCCTTCGGGCACGACCCAGTTGATGTTCTGCGTGGGATCCTTGATGTCGCAGCTCTTGCAATGGACGCAGTTCTGCGCGTTGATCTGCAGGCGGGGGTCACCCGCCTCCTCCACGATCTCGTACACGCCCGCGGGGCAATAACGCGTCTCGGGCGAGTCATACTCCGCCAGGTTGACGCGGATGGGCACGTCCGCGTCCTTCAGCGTCAGGTGGACGGGCTGGTCCTCCTCGTGCGCGACGTTGCTCAGGAACACGGACGACAGGCGGTCGAACGTGATCACGCCGTCGGGCTTCGGGTAAGCGGGCCGCGCCGCCATGTCCTTGCGCCACAGCGTGGTGTGGTCGCGGTGGTGCTTCAGCGTATAGGGCAAGCCGATGCGCAGGCTGCGCATCCACATGTCGGCGCCCGCCCACAGCGTGCCGACCAGCGGTCCCGCCTTGGCAACGGCAGGCTCGGCATTGCGGACGAGCTTGAGCTCGGTCGCGATCCAGCTCGCGTCCAGCGCGGGCTGCAACCCCTCCAGCCGGTCGCCGCCGCGCCCCGCCGCCAGCGCGCCGGCCACCTCGTCGGCGGCGAGCATGCCCGACTTCATCGCGGTATGCGTGCCCTTGATGCGCGGCACGTTGACGAAGCCCGCGGCGCAGCCGACCAGCGCGCCGCCCGGAAAGGCGAGCTGCGGCACCGCCTGCCACCCGCCCTCGTTGATCACGCGCGCGCCGTAGCTCACGCGCCGCCCGCCCTCCAGCAGCGCCTTGATCTCGGGATGCAGCTTCCACCGCTGGAACTCGCCGAACGGCGAAAGGTGCGGGTTGCGGTAGCCCAGCCCCGTCACGAACCCCAGCGCCACCTGGTTGTTCGCCTGGTGGTAGACGAAGCCGCCGCCCACCTCGTTCTTCAGCGGAAAGCCTTGCGTGTGGATGACGCGGCCGGCCACGTGCTTCGCCGGATCGACGTCCCACAATTCCTTGATGCCGAGGCCATAGACCTGCGGCTGCGAATCGCGGTCGAGCTCGAAGATGCGCTTGGCTTCCTTGGTCAGGCTGCCGCGCGCACCCTCCGCCAGCAGCGTGTAGCGCGCATGCAACTCCAGCCCCGGCTGCCAGTCGGGCTTGCGCGTGCCGTCGCGCGCCACGCCCATGTCGCCCGTCGCCACGCCCTTGAGCGAGCCGTCGTCGTGGAACAGCAGTTCGGCGGCCGCGAAACCGGGGAAGATCTCGACGCCCAGTTCCTCCGCCTGCGTCCCCAGCCAGCGCGTGAAGTTGGCCAGGCTGCCCGTATAGCAGCCCTTGTTGGTCATCAGCGGCGGCAGCAGCCAGTGCGGCATGTCCGTGTGGCCGCGTGCCGACAGGAACCAATGGTGGTCCTCCGTCACCGGCACCTCCGCCAGCGGGCAGTCCTGCGTGCGCCAGTTGGGCAGCAATTCGTCCAGCGCACGCGGATCCACCACCGCGCCCGACAGGATGTGCGCGCCGACCTCCGATCCCTTCTCCAGCACGCACACGCTCGCCTCGGGCGCCTGCTGCTTCAGCCGAATCGCGGCGGACAGGCCGGCGGGTCCGGCCCCCACCACCACCACGTCATAGGCCATGGATTCGCGTGTCGACATCATGCTCCCGTACGGTTCGCTGCCGGCCGGCGTACCCGCCCCACGGCTCGTCATCAACGCGCGTGGCCCGAACTTGACGCGGGCGTCAACATGCGCTGCCAGTGCGGCTTCGGACATATAGGAAGCGGGACCGCGGGCTGCGATGGGGGATGCGCTGGTGCTGAGCGCGCTTGACTGGTGGGTCGAAGCGGGGGTCGACGTCGTGGTCGACGACGCCCCGCGCGACTGGCTGGCGCGCCCCGCGACGGTGGCGGCGGCCGTCCCGGCGCCCGCCGCGCCGGCGCCCGCCGCCGCCTTGCCGGCCGACCTCGCCGCCTTTCGCCGCTGGCTGTTGGCAGACGCCGCCGTGCCCGGCGCCGCGCGCGCGCGTCACGACGCCGTTGGCGATCCCGCGGGAGGATGCATGGTGGTCGTCGACATGCCCGAACCCGGCGACCGCGGCACCGGCCAGCTGCTGACGGGCGAGGCGGGCGCGTTGTTCGACCGCATGCTGGCGGCGATCGGCCTTTCGCGCGACCGTATCTACATCGCCCCGTTCGCGCCTGCGCGGCCGGTGACGGGCCGCATCCCGCCGCCGCACTGCGAAACGCTGGCGCGCCTGATGCGCCACCATCTCGCGCTCGCAGCGCCCCGCCGCCTGCTGCTGCTGGGCGACGCGCCCACCTGTGCGCTGGCCGGCCAGCCCGTGGCGCAGGCGCGCGGCCGCACCCTGTCGGTAGAGGCCGCCGACGGACGCGCCATCCCCGCCATCGCCTCCTTTCCTCCCCGCCTGGTGCAGGGCACGGACCTGCGCCGTTCGGCCTGGGCCGACCTCCAGGCCTTCAAGGCACTCGCATGACGCGCTTCCTCCTCGCCCTTCTCGCCACGGCTGCCCCCGCCGCGGCGCAGGATGCCGCCCCCCTCCCGCCCCCGTCCGTCGCGGCGCCGGCGCCGCCGAGCTGGCCCGGCGTGTTCGCCGCGCTGCGCGCCCGCGACTGGGCCACGGCGCAGAGGATGGCGGAGCAGCTGCCCGACGGTCCCTTGAAGCCCGTGGCGCGCGCGGAAGCGCTGCTGGGCTCGGGCGCGCCGGGCACGGACGCGGCCACGCTGGCCGCATTGGTGGCCGAAGCGCCCGCTTTGCCGGAGGCGCCGGCGCTGGCTGCGCTTGCCCGCGCGCGCGGCGTCGCCATCGCCACGCCGCTGCCCGCCGAACAGCCGCTGATGCGCGGTCCCCAGCCCAGCCGCCGCCTGGCCGCACGCGCCGGCCGCGCCGACGCCGCGGTGGCGCGCCTTGCCGCGCAGGTGCAGCCGCTCATCAAGGCCAACGATCCCGTCTCGGCCGAGCCGCTGGTGGAGGCGGCCGCGATCGAGCTCGCGCCCGAGGCGCTGGCCGAATGGCGCCAGCGCGTCGCCTGGACCTATTTCCAGCGCGGCGACGATGCGGGCGCCCGCCGCGTGGCGGCGCTGGCCCAGGCCGGCGTCGGTGAATGGGCGACGCAGGGCGCATGGGTGAACGGCCTCGCCGCGTGGCGCGCGGGCGACTGGCCCGCCGCGTCTGCCGCCTTCGCGCTCGTCGCCCAGCGGGGCGAGGATGGCGAGACGCGCGCCGCCGGCCTCTACTGGCAGGCCCGCGCGGAAACCGCGGGCGGCCGCCCGCAGCTTGTGCAGCCGCTGCTGCGCGCCGCTGCCGCGCGTGGCGAAACCTTCTACGGGCTGCTCGCGGCCGCGGCGCTCGGCGCGGCGCCGCCCTCAGCCCCGCCCGCGCCCGACGCGGACCTCGCCCAGCGCCTGCCCAACCTGCGCACGGCCGAGGCGCTGGCGGCGCTTGGCGAGTTCGCGCTCGCCGACAGCCTCGTCCGCCGCCAGGCGCGCATCGGCGCCGCCGCCGACCACCCGCGCCTGATCGCGTTCGCCGGGCGGATCGGCCTGCCGCAGACGCAGCTGTGGCTCGCGCGCAACTGCCCGGCGGGCGCGCAGTCCGCGCTCGCCGCGCGCTATCCCATGCCCGCCTGGGCGCCGTCCGGCGGCTGGCGGGTCGATCGCGCGCTGGTCTACGCGCACGCCTTGCAGGAATCGCAGTTCCGCACGGATGCGGTCAGCCGCGCCGGCGCGCGCGGGCTGATGCAGCTGATGCCCGGCACCGCGCGGCTGGTGGCGCGCCACCGCGGCGATCCCGCCGACGCCGAGTTCCGGCTGACGGACCCGGCGCTCAACTTCGAATACGGCCAGAGCTACCTGGAGGAGCTGGCCGGCCATGCCGGCACGGGCGGGCTGCTGCCCAAGGTGATCGCCGCCTACAATGCGGGGCCCAACAACGTGGCGCTTTGGAACCTACAAGCGCAGGTGCAGGCCGATCCGCTGCTGTTCATCGAGGCGATCCCGTTCGGCGAGACGCGCGCTTATGTCGCGATCGTGCTCCGCAACTACTGGATGTACCAGCAGGAGGCGGGCGCGCCCGCCCCCAGCCTGCACATGCTGGCGCAGGAACGCTGGCCGGCCTTTCCCGGCACCGCCGCCGCCCGCACCGCGGCACGCACGGGCGGCATCCCCGCAGGCAATTGATGCCGATCGACGACGCCATCGCCTTCGTGCCCGTGCGCATCGCGGTGCTGACCGTGTCCGACACGCGCACCGCCGCCGACGACCGCTCGGGCGATGCGCTGGTGGAGCGGCTTGGCGCCGCGGGTCACGTGCTGGCCGACCGCGCGATCGTACGCGACGACGTGGCTTTGATCGTGGAACGGTTGCGCGGCTGGATCGCCGATCGGCAGGTCGACGTGGTAATCACCACCGGCGGCACCGGCGTCACTGGCCGCGACGTGACGCCCGAAGCATTCGCGGCGGTGCGCACCAAAGAGATCGAAGGCTTTGGCGAGCTGTTCCGCTGGCTGAGCTATGCCAAGATCGGCACCTCCACCATCCAGTCGCGCGCCACCGCGGCAGTGGCGGACGGCACCTATCTCTTCGCGCTGCCCGGCTCCACGGGTGCGGTGAGGGACGGCTGGGACGGCATCCTGGCGACACAACTCGACATCCGCCACCGCCCCTGCAACTTCGTGGAGCTGATGCCCCGCCTGCGCCCGCGAGGGGTGGCTTCAGCTTGGCGGCATCGGAGCCTGACCTGACCGCGTTCCCCGCCATAGCCGCCACGCCATCCATCCCAGCGCCGCGGTGGCGAGCAGCAGCACGCCCCACAGCAGCGCCTGCCGCCGCTGCGCATCGCGCGCGTCGGGCGCTGCCAGCACGAGATGGACGGGCGGGTCGGCCGCACGCGCCGCGGCGGGTGGACCGTCCACGCCCAGGCTCGCGCGGCTCAGCGTGAAGTCGGGCGCGCCGCGCCGCCCGGCGGCAAGCGTGTAGGGTCTGCGCCCGCCACCGACGAACAGCACCGCCCGGGGTTCAAGGCCGAAGCGGATGGCCGGCGCCGCGGCAAAGCCTGCGCCGCCCAAGGGCTCGATCCGCAGCACCCGCGCGGCCGTGCCGGTCAGCGGCACCTGCCGCCCCACTGCCGCCAGTCCTTGGCCCAGCGGCAGCCATGGTTCCTCGTCCGCATCGCGGCCCAGTACGCGCACGGGTACCGCCCCCTGCGCGCCCCGCGGGGTGATCGCAATCGAGATGACGGGCGTGGCGAACGGCACGGCGAAGGTGACGGCACCTCCGACAGGCTCGGGCGCATCGGCAGTCACCTCCATCGCCGCGGGCGCATCGCCCGCCGTTTCCAGCGTGGCGCCGCGCACGACCACCGGCCCCAGCAGCCGCGTATCGGCCGTCCACATCACGCGCAGCCAGTCGCGCGCGAGCGCCGCATCGCCCAACGGCACCGTCAGCGCGACAGGCGTGCCGTCGCCGGCATAGCCGCCGGCCTCGCCTAGCGTGCGCCACCGGCGCAGGTCCGGGCTGGCCGCAACCGTGACGCTAACCGGCTGGCCCGCCGGCAGCGTCGCCGTGAGTTGCAGGCGCCGCGCCGCGCCGCCGAGCGCGCGCGTGTCGAGCAGCACGCCCACCGTGGCCGCGGCCTCTCCCCGGCCGGGCGTGCCCGCCAGCGTCGCCGCACGCGGCCGGCCTGCAGGATCAAGCTCGACCGAAAGCGCGGTGACCCGCATCCGCTCGGCCGCCGCCCGGATTGGCAGCGGCGCCAGCGCCACCCGCCGCAGCCCCGGCGTGGGAGCGGCGGGGGCGAGCGGCAGCGCGCGCCCGTCCGCATCGAACAGGCGCAGGTCGGTCAGACCGGGGCTGGCCGCGCCCGCCAGGATGGCTGCCGGCAGCTCCACGCGCTGCAGGCCGACGCCAGGCGCTGCCGTGACGCGCACATGGACGGGATAGGCCTCCGGCCCGTCGGCAGGCGCGGCCGCGACCAGTGCGGCGGCGGCCAGAGCGAGGCGCACGCTCACGCCATCGCCTCCCCGCGTCGCGGGGGCAGCGGCGCGAGATAGCCCACCACCAGCATCAGCAGGCCGACGCCGATGAACGCGACGATCCGCGCGCCGCCGCCCGTCGCGTCCATGTCCACCAGCAGCAGCTTCACCACCGTCAGCCCCAGCAGCCCCGCACCCGCCAGCCACGGCCCGCGCGCCGCGCGCCGTCCCCCGGCCACCATCAGCCCCAGCGCCACCAGCGTCCACAGGATGGCGAGCCCGGTCTGCACCACCACGCTGCCGAGCAGCGCGTCCGGCGTCCACGCCACCCCCAGGAGGTGGTGGCCGACGCGGCCCCAGGCCGTGTTGAGCGCCAGAAAGGCGAGCGCCCCCAGCAGGCCCGGCGCCGCCGGCCCGGCCAACGCTTCCACGCCCGGCAGCGCCGGCTGCGCTGCCAGCACCGCACGCCGCCACAGCGCCAGCACGGCGATCGCCAGCGCCAGGCTGAGGTCGACGGGGTTGAGGAGCGGCACGAATGGCAGCGGATCGGTACGGCCGGGCTCCACCAGCGCGACGATGGCGGCGCCGGCGCCGACCAGCAGGGCGATCGGTGCCGCCGCCCACCAACCATAATCCGCGGCATGAAGGTCAAGCGGCCAACGGCGCGTGGCCCCCGCCAGCGCAGGCGCTGTCCAACGCGTCAGCCCGGCCAGCGCCGCAATGGCGCCCACCAGGAAGGCGACGCCCGCCCACGACGTGTGCCACAGGCCGGCTCCGTCAGCGGCGAACCACAGGATATTCACGGCCAACGCCAGCGCCAGCCACACGCCGCCGACATGCGCCGCGCGTACCAGCCCCCGCACGGCCGCGCCCGGGGGCGGGCGATGATCGTTGACCCACAGCATGCGCGCATGCAGCGCGATCAGCGCCGCCCAGATCGGCGCGGCCGGCAGGGACAGCACGGGCATGCCCGCCGTTCCCGCTACGGCCACCGCCAGCGCCACCACCGTACCCAAAGCGGGCCAGGCCGCCACCGGCCAGCGCAGCCGATCGGCCAGCCATTGCCCGCCCCGCGCGCTCGCCAGCACGGCCAACGTCGCGAGCAGCAGGGCCGTGGCCTGCGCCAGCACCGGCACCACCGCGTCGCCCATCACCCGCGGCGGCAGGGCCCGGAACGCCTCGGCCGACCAGCCGACACACCATAAGCCGAAGCCCAGCAGAAAGGCGGGTGCGCCCAGCCTTCGCTCCGCCCGACCATAGGCCGCCGCCAGCCGGCTCTTGGCGTCCGCCGGCAGCGCGCCGCCGCGCAGCCACCAGGCGGTAAGGAGCCACCCCACCGCCGCCAGCATCGCCCCGACAAAGGCGGGATGCGCAAACGGGACGGGCGACACCGGCCGCGCCAGTTCGCTCCAGAACAGCAGGGTCGCCCCCGCCTGGAGCGCGAGGCCGAACGCGCGCGGGGTCCAGCGCGCCTGGCGCAGACCGATCCAGAACGCGCCCGCCCCCTCCAGCGCCCAGGCCGAGGAAGTCCAGCGCGCGCCGAGCGCCAGCGGCACCGCCGCGGTCAGGAAGCCGATGCCGATCGCCAGCAGCGCCTCGTTCATCACCCGCATGTCCGTACGACGAGCCCGCGCCGCCAGCACGGCCGCCCCGACATAGAGCGTAGCGAAGCCGAGCGCGGCGAAGGCCGCCCCGAACGGCCGGTCGCCGACCAGCCCCGCCTCCAGCCCGAAGCCGGCGAGCGCGGGCCCGAACAAGAGCGTGGTGTCGACCACCCGCCCCGTCCGCCCCGGCGTGCCGCGCGTGTAGACTACGCCCACGCCGAGGAAGATCAGCACGTTGGCGGCGAGAAAGACCTGCGCCGTCGCGAACAGCTCCGGACGATACTCGGCCCAGCCCCACAGGCTCGCCAACCCGAACGTGACCACGAAGCCGAGCAGCGCCAGCCCGCGCCACGCCGCGCGCGCGACCAGCCCCAGGATGGCGAGGTTGAGGAGGGTGATGTAGCCGAACAGCAGCCACATCGGCCCGTTGTCGCCCGGCAGCAGCAGCGGCGCCGCGAAACCGCCCGCAAAGGCGGTCACCGCCAGCGCCTGCGCGCGCTGCAACAGCGCCAGCGCCGCGCCGAGCGCACACACCGCCACCATCAGCGCAAAGGCGAGGCCCACGGGCACCAGCCCGAACAGCCGCATCGCCGCGAACAGCGCGAGATAGATCGCCGCCACACCCCCGCCCTGCAGGGCGACGCCGAAGGCAGGCCGCCTGAGGCGCGTGCGGAATCCCGTGGCCAGCAGCGCCACGCCCACCGCCGCCACCAGCGCCAGCCTCAGTTCGATCGGGAACAGCCCGGCGGACGCCGCCCAGCTTGCCAGGAAGCTCAGGCCGACGAACAGCACGGCCAGGCCGGCACGCACCACCGTGTTGCCGCCGAACAGCCGGGTCCGCACCGCCGCCAGCATCGTGGCCGCCACACCCGGCGCGCGCGGCGCGGCCGGGGCGGCCGGCACATAAGGCTCGAACACATAGGGCTCGGGCTCGGCCGCGGGTGAGGGCTCGGCCCTGACGGGCGCGGGCGCCGTGACGAGAGGCTGCGGCAGCGCGCCCGCGCGCAGCAGCGAGAGCTCCGCGGCGAGCGGGGCCACCGCCGCTGCGATCTCGCCGCGTACCGCGCGCCGCAGCCACCAGCCGACGACGGCCCCCGCCAATGCCCCCAGCACCAGCCCCGTCTCCGTCCAGTCGGCCAGCGCCCAGCCGGCGAGCGCCCCCGCGATGACGATCCCGATCAGCATGGCACGCTCCGTCGCTGGAGGAGGTCAGGCGTCCTTGGCGGCGGCCACCATCAGGCGCCGGCGGCGGAAGGGGTAGAGGAACTGCTTGGCATAGCCCTGCGGCACCTGCTCGGGCACGCCATAGGCTTCGGGCCAGCGCCCGGCGGGCAGGTGGTGCGTGCCGAACAGCCGGTCGATCCAGGGGAAGTGGATGGCGAAGTTCTTGTCCACCGCCTCCGCCTCCAGCCCGTGATGCCAGTGGTGGAAGCGTGGCGTCACCAGGAAGCGGCCGAGCACGGGCAGGTCGCCGCCGAGGTTGGCATGGACCAGCGAGGAATAGACATAGACGAAGGCGACATAGGCCTGCATCGCCGAGGGCGCGAAGCCGAAGGTCAGGAGCGGCAAGGAGGTCAGCCCACGCAGCGCGATGATCTCGAAGAAGTGCATCCTGGCGCCCGCCAGCCAGTCCATCGACTTGGCCGAGTGATGGACGGCGTGGAACCCCCACAGGAACGGCACGCGGTGGAACGCACGGTGGAACCAATATTGCGCGAGGTCGGTCAGCAGCATGATCTCCAGGAATTGGAGCAGCCACGGCTGCGACGCGACGGCATGGCGCGCCGCCCACAACCCGCCGGTGTGCGCCATGATCCCGCGCGACGGCGCCAGCGCCAGGAAGGTGATGACCTGCACCGCCATCGAGCTGACGAGATAGTAGAACAGGTCCTCGCGCCATTCGACGCGGAACAGCCTTTGGTCGCGCCGGTGCGGGAACAGCCGCTCGACCGGGGCGAACATCAGCCCGGTGGCAAGCAGGTTCACCACGAAGAAGTCGATGCCGAAATAGATGCCCCATCCCTTGGCTTCCTCCGGCTGCACGCCCGCCCCGCCGAGCAGGGCGGCGAAGATGCCGAGGCCGAGCGCCGCGAAGCCCAAGGCCTTGCGCGGCCGCAGCAGCAGGCTGACGAGCGCCAGCGCATAGCTCGCCAGCAGCGTGCCGTGGACG
>Ga0325400_1002682_pt1 | contig 15738 bp, 13 predicted proteins | sample PopdelMetagenome_2_FD_205662 | JGI IMG/M metagenome (GOLD analysis project Ga0325400, IMG submission 205662) | Populus deltoides microbial communities from Bellville, Georgia, United States - Xylem-PdKOR-R1 | ecosystem: Host-associated > Plants > Phyllosphere > Stem > Wood/Secondary xylem... | reverse complement strand
AAAAAAAAATCAAACTAACTGTAAAGTAAAATCCAATAATTTGGCCGGAATTGCAAATTAGTAATTTAATTAGAAAACTGATTCATTCGGACCTCCTGAAAAGCCCCCAGATTTGGAATCACATGACAGGATAAACTGATAAACACATAACCACCCTTTCGCTTTTAAGTTTCAATTTCAGCCCTCTCTCTACCATGTTTCGCTAATTGCCCAAATTGCCCCTACATATATAAGAACATGACTGTCTAATCCTTACTTTACTCTTCTGAAGTTGAACGAAAGCCCTAGCATGTACGTGGAGGGGTAGTGGGGTAAAACAAACCGGCTATCACCTGTAAACTCATCTAAATGACTTTTATCTCCAGGTTCCAAACCAATTCTTAGATTTCCTCTCTTCTGCATTTTGCAAGCGATTTTTTTTTTTTTAGGAACATATTTACAGGTTATAATATACATTAGGGTAAAAACAAAGTCCCCTAATTATGGAGCTTACCTCATTCGAGTCTGTAAATAATATTATTTTTCAATTGTACCCCTATTGTTTATTTACTCATATAAAACTATATTATGATTATCTACGTGTTTGGATTGAAAAAAATAAAAAAATATGTAATGTTTTTTTAAATCATACGTAATTTAAAACACGATATTACACGAAAAATACCATATGGAAAGCATGAGGGATCTAGTGAGATAAACAAAATTGTTTGAGGACTCACTAGAGATAAACCATATAATTAAGGGACTTATTTGAGATTTAACCTATATTAATATCAACATTCTAAACTCTCCCCCTCTTCTTCAACAAATAAACATAACATTGCTGTATGTATATGTATGCAACCTCTCCTCTCCTCTTCCCCCTCTTCTCTTCTCTTCCTTTTTCTTCTTCTTTCTTTCTTTCATAATACAGAGTCAGTGCTCCATTTATCGTATTCTCTTCCTGTTTTACATCAAGACTTCTTCTTCTTCTTCTTCTTCGTGTAGATAGAACTTCGTGCTCTCTGGTCTCTCTTAAATTCAAAACAAATAAAGAACTATTTTTTTGTTGTTGAAAAAACGTGTGTTTGCTAATCCAGCAGCGAGAAATAAACGATCTAAATTTTTGTAAAATTATTTTCTGATAAGTTGCTTTGAATTGAAGTAAAATGGAAAAATTACTTGGTGTTTCGATAAGGTGATCTATATTATTGTTGTTGTTGTTGTTGTTGCTGTTTTTGTTATCATCATCATCTTCATCTATTGTTTTATTTTGATTCTAAAGTAAAATATCGGTTAGATCTGCTTACCGATTCTTTGATTGCAGGTTTCTTCATGTCTGCAATTGAAGTTGTTCAAGGCATGATTCGTCGCTGTTGTTGTTGAAGAGAGAGAGATAGTTTTATTATTTGTAAAAAAAAAATAGAAAATAAAAAAAAAGGAGGAAAAAAAGATGAAGAGGTCAAGAGATGATGTTTACATGGGGTCTCAGCTTAAAAGGCCGGTGCTCTCTTCTTCTACTAAAGGCGAAACGTAAGTGTTCTTATTTTATTCTTTTTTTAATTTCTGTTGTTTTAGAGCTTGATTCTGGAATAATTTATGTTAAACCTGATTAATTACATCACTTGTTAGTTAACACTGTCTCTCTCTTTTTTTTTTGATGATGAGTAATTTTCTTAGGTTTAATTCAGTAGTTGTATTTTTCTTTTCTTCTTCCTAAATTGTCTTGGAAATCCCTTTCATTCTGGTTTTGGATGTGATAGAAAAAAAGGTAATTATTCTATTTTAGGCACTGGTAACTGTACTTGTGTAACTTTTATGTGAATGAATCTGGGGGGCGAGGGCGATGATCTGTTGGATGTGTTCTGGAATCTTGCAATTAAGTTATTAATTTAAATATATTTTTGTGCTGTGAAGTTCTGGGCAACCCCAGATGATCGGAGGAGGTGGCGGTGGCGGGGGAGGACAGAAACTTACAACAAATGATGCCTTGGCATACCTCAAGGCTGTCAAGGATATATTTCAAGACAACCGAGAAAAATACGACGAGTTTCTTGAGGTCATGAAGGATTTTAAAGCTCAAAGGTTTGTTGTTGATGTGCATGCATTGAGCTCCATTCTAATTTTATTTTATTTTTTTAAAAGAATGTGTATATGTTTTGACGAAATTTTTCGACTTGTTGCCTTTTATTTTTCCTGTAGAATTGACACTGCAGGTGTCATAGCGAGGGTGAAGGAGTTATTTAAAGGGCACCGTGACTTAATTTTGGGTTTCAATACCTTCTTGCCAAAAGGATATGAGATCACTCTCCCACTAGAAGATGAACAGCCTCCACAGAAAAAGCCAGTTGAATTTGAAGAAGCAATTAATTTTGTGAATAAAATTAAGGTACAAAATGTTGTTTCACGGCCAAACTAGAGGGTGGGTTTATTGTTCTGGTCCCAAGGGTTTTAATCTTATGAATTTTGTTTTTCCAGACAAGGTTTCAAGGTGATGATCGTGTTTACAAATCATTTTTGGACATTCTGAACCTGTACAGAAAGGAAAATAAGTCCATCAGTGAGGTCTACCAGGAGGTAATACCTGTCTAATCTTCTCACCTCAATACTCTTCCCTTTGTTTGAATGCTTCGTTTTCTGTTTCTACCATGTTTAGTTATAACTTTTTTTTTTGTCTGTCTTTGGGACCTTTGAATTTCAAGCAGGATTAATCGAACTACTTCTTTGCAGGTGGCTTCACTTTTTCGAGACCACCATGATCTGCTCTTGGAGTTTACTCATTTCCTTCCAGATTCTTCAGCTGCTGCCAGTGCTCATTTTCCAACTGGTAGGAATCCTGCTCTTCGTGATAGAAGCTCTGCCATGCCTACAATGCGCCAGATGCATGTTGACAAGGTTCCTCCTTCCCCTTTTCATTTCTTTCAATTTTTAGTTAATCACCAAGCTAATGTTTGGCTTTTTATCAATTGCCAGAAAGAAAGGGCTACTGCTTCACATGCTGATCGTGACTTCAGTGTCGACCGTCCCGATCCAGACCATGATAGATCTATGATCAGAGCAGATAAGGATCAACGCAGGCGTGCTGAAAAAGAAAAGGAGAGGAGAGAAGATAGAGATAGGAGGGAACGTGAGCGGGATGATAGAGATTATGATCATGATGGCAATCGAGACTTCAACATGCAACGACTCCCTCACAAGCGGAAATCTGCTCCTAGGGTTGAAGATTCAGTTGCTGAACAAGGTGGGGATGGTGATGAGACCTTTGGAGGAATGAATCCTGTTTCATCTGCTTATGATGATAAAAATACTGTAAAAAGTGAGTTCCTAGTTTTTTTCAGCACTTTACACTTGTAGATGTGATTGGTTTTTGTAGTTTTATATCAAGAAAATTCTAGAAAAAGCACTTTTTATTTTTGTTTTGGGGGGTAGTGGCTATTTGTAACTGGAAATTATAATTTTGCTGGTGAACTTCTGTCTACTACTCTTGCAGCTCTCAATTTTTGACTGCATCATATTTTGTGCATCTGCAACTTCCACATTTGTTGATTTGAGTTTTAGTTTCATGTTTGCAAGGGTTTTTTTTTTATTGCACATGAAGTCACATTTTATGTTCTTTGGTTGCTGGGCTGCTCTTTTCTTTTCATTAAACCTTTCTTTCTGAGAGGCATTTTTTTCTTATAGTTCACATGGCACATTTTCTACTGTTTTATTCTGTATTTGTGCACATTCTTTTAGCTTTCTGGTGTAAGTTATAGGCTTATGACATTCCTAGTCAAAGAAATTATTGTGGTTTCAAATTCCAATATCACGTCAAGGTTTTTAATGAACTTTTAGGACCTAGTTTTTTTATCTGATGCTGCTTGACCTGGTGCTTTATCAACTGTCAATTGAATGAAAACATTTCGATATTGTGCATGTTACGGCATAAAACACCATCTCCATCTCTTTTTGGGTTCTTATCATGCTTTATGTCTTTATATACTGCTTCAAACTCATATGATCATCATTGCTGGTATCAGTTATATTTTCTTAATGGGCTCTGGTGCTCTTAGCACATTTGAATTGAGTTTGTGCATCTTTTATTTTTCTTCTTCACCAGGGAAAGCTCCTTTTTCCTTTGTCAAGTTCCAACCCCCTTTGTATATTATATTTTGAGCTGCTTACCTTTTCCTTTCATTCTCTGCTTTGTTGACTTGGTTTGTGTCTTGCCAGGTGCGTTAAGTCAAGAGCTTGCCTTTTGCGACAAAGTCAAGGAGACGTTGCTCGATCCTGATAATTACCAGGAATTTTTGAGGTGTCTTCATCTCTACACCAGAGAAATAATCACACGATCAGAGTTGCAATCTTTGGTATGGCTGATAGTAATTTAGCATTGCTCCACAACAACCAATATTAACTGAAAGAGATACATTCTAATTTATTAATTAGCTTCTGTTATTACTGTTGAATATAAGAAGAGCTTATGTCAAATCATATATGTGTATCATTTATGTTCCCTATGGAACATGAGCTACTTGAAATTAAATTTTACTTCTAAAGTAGCTTTTGTTTACTCTCCTTGGACTCTGGCATTTTGGAACTGAAAACTTCACATTAAGATCCATTTGAGCTGTAAGGGATAGAGTTTTTGGAGGTTTGACTGAGCCATTTTTGGTTTGCAAAATTTCAACTTGGCACTCTAAGGCTCTTTACTTTTGCTTGATAGGAATTAGATACTTACTTTTCATGTTCCTTGTTTGGTGCTTTATTTGTAAGTCTCTTCTTGTTGAATGTACAAGAGTTGAATTGAGTGCACTTCAATATTGTGTATAAATAAATAGTAGTGACGGTCCTGTCTATATGTCTACATACTTATAGTCAATGTTGTTGAATAGATCTTATCATAAAAGTTATTGGAATAGAACTAGTAAAGTATGAAACTTTTGGTCATGTCAGGTGGGTGATTTGCTTGGAAGATATCCTGATCTCATGGATGATTTCAATGAATTTTTGGCTCGTTGTGAAAAAAATGGTACCTTTACGAAGCAAGTATTTATTTTACTTTCTTTGGAGATTTCATAATTGACACTTTCTAATCAAAACTTTGTCCTGCAGAGGGTTTACTTGCCGGTGTTGTGAGTAAAAGTAAGTAATGGATGTTCCTTCTTATTACTGTTAGGCTGTATGAGAGCCTCTCACCATTTTGTTTGGTTTAATTTGATTTTTTAAGGACTTGTATTCAGTCTTAGTTCAACTTTTACCGAACCAACCATGTTTGGCTCAGTTCTAAAATGATCTGACCTTTGTCGCAATCAGATTAATGCTTACCAACTTCTTATTCCAGAATCCCTGTGGAATGAAGGTAATTTACCCAGAGCTGTTAAAGTAGAGGACCGGGATAGAGATCGGGATCGTGAGAGAGATGATGGGGTTAAAGATAGAGACCGTGAAATCCGAGAAAGGGATAGGCTTGACAAAAGTGTAACCTTTGGAAATAAGGACACAGGAGGTCACAAGATGTCTTTATTTTCCAGCAAGGATAAGTTTACAGCAAAACCCATTAATGAACTTGACTTGTCTAACTGTGAGCGCTGCAGTCCCAGTTATCGGCTTCTGCCAAAGAGTGTATGCAACTTCTTATATTGTTGACAAGTTGATTTTAGCACTTTCAATAGTTACTGTTCACTGAGTGACTTAATTATTTTATGATGGCAGTACATGATACCTTCTGCAAGTCAGAGGACAGAGCTTGGAGCTGAAGTATTGAATGATCATTGGGTATCTGTTACTTCAGGAAGTGAAGATTACTCTTTTAAACATATGCGAAAAAACCAGTATGAAGAGAGCTTGTTTCGATGTGAAGATGACAGGTTGGAGCTTGCCTCAGATGATGATATTCTGTATAATGTCCATTTTTTGAAAAACAAAAATTGAGGCTATTTTGTTGTAGCTAATATATATTCTCTTTAGGCATTTGCTTTTAACTTATTAATTCTAGGAGTCCCTACTTTTTCCTGACCTTCTTCTTGTGATTAACATCAAAATATAACATTCTGTCATAATGTTATGTCTCTTGTAGGAAGTTGAGACTGTTTGCTCAATCTTTTTCCTTCTCCTCTACATAAATTATTGCTTTAAAAGATTCTAGTGTTTTACTTTTCTTGTTGTTTTCAGGTTTGAGCTGGACATGTTGTTAGAATCTGTGAATGTAACAACCAAGCGCGTGGAAGAATTATTAGAAAAGATCAACAATAACACCATCAAAATGGATAGTCCCATTCGTATTGATGAGCACTTAACAGGTCATACACACTGATTGGTGTTTGATCAAGTTATTAGAATATATAATTTGTCCTATTCTTGTTTGTTAGGTTTTTTCCTCTTCTTTTTTTCTGATGAGATTGTCCTTTCTTCTGGTGTAGCTCTGAATCTGAGGTGTATTGAACGTTTATATGGCGATCATGGGCTTGATGTAATGGATGTATTGAGGAAGAACACTTCTCTTGCTTTGCCAGTTGTATTAACCCGCTTGAAGCAGAAACAAGAAGAGTGGGCAAGGTGTCGTGCTGACTTTAACAAAGTTTGGGCTGAAATTTATGCCAAAAACTATCACAAATCACTCGATCATCGTAGCTTCTATTTCAAGCAGCAGGATACAAAGAGCTCAAGCACAAAAGGTATTTGCTAGTTGATATCTTGGTATGTTTGCATTAAGATTAAGTAAGACATAAATATATTGATGTCGTGGCGTGAATGAGAATTATGATCCCTGACCATAATCTTTCTGTTGTTTGAGTACCACAAAAAACTAGAGACGAGTCCTGAATAATTTTAAAGCTGTTTTGTTCCATCCCCGTACTCGTCAGTTAAGGAAATAAACATCCAACTTACATCACCCTTGGTCATAAAATCATGGATTTATTTTAATTTGTGACTGCATCCCGATCCATAGCTACATTAAACATAATGGACTCATCCAACAGACATTATTTATCCAATATGACATATTTTACAGCCTTACTGGTGGAGATCAAAGAAATTAGTGAGAATAAGCGCAAGGAAGATGATGTGCTTCTTGCTTTTGCTGCTGGAAACAGACGACCTATTATACCAAATTTGGAATTTGAGTACCCAGATACTGACATTCATGAGGACTTATATCAACTCATCAAATATTCATGTGGAGAAGTTTGTACATCTGAACAGTTAGATAAAGTGATGAAGATTTGGACAACCTTTTTAGAACCCATGCTTGGTGTTCCGTCTCGGCCTCAAGGTGCCGAGGACACTGAAGATGTTGTAAAAGCTAAGAATCAGTCTTCTAAAAGTGGAGAGAGCGAAGGCAGCCCTAGTGGTGGTGGTGCTGCTGTCACAAACTCCAAACATTCAAACTCTTCAAGAAATGGAGATGAAAGTATCCCACCTGAACAATCAAGTTCTAGCAGGGCTTGGATGCTAAATGGAGATAACAGGATTAAAGAAAATGGTCCTCCTGATGCAGATCATGTAGCTCGCAAAAGTGATACTTCCACAAGTGCTCTTCAACATGATAAGGTGGTGATTAATGCAGCTGCATCTGCAGCTGCAGCTGAAGAATTGTCAGGGATCACTAAACAAGCTGCTTCCAATGACCGGCTGCTAAATTCAAATGTATCTCTTGCCACTGGAGAGTTAAGTAATGGGCGAACTCTTGTACAATCAGGTTTGTTGGATGCTTCCAATCTTATCTAATTTGCATTATTTCCTCACATCTCTCTCTCTTCTATTGCTAGTTCCCACCTCCTTTTCTTTGAAATTGATGGCTAGATTTCTGAAATGTAACATTTTGTTTCAAGGGCTTAGTGCTACTCCTTCAAGACCAAGCAATGGCACTGTTGAGGGAGCGCTTGGAATAGGTTCGAGTAATGAAATATTACCTTCAACAGAGGTATGGTGCTTTCATATATTAGTTTATATCAATTTCCTAAGCTTGTTCTTGATTAGACCGTTTGAGCATGGATGAAGTGGTATTGAAGGATCTTAAATCTTCCAGTTTTGAAGCTGATTTGGTTTGTGATCTTGCAGAATAGTGCATAAGGATTCACATAGTGGACCCAAACTAGTTGGGCATTGAGGCTTTGTTGTTGTTGTTCTTGATAGACCACTTACCACATAGTCAATTGGAATTTTAAGCCATTAGCCTCGGTATCATATGGGTAGATTCTTAAGCTGAATTATTTGCCTAGACACAGCAGTATAAGTTATGATGGTTGCTTGAGAAGCATCTTTTACTGGTTTTGCAATTGAATTAAAGTTATAGAAAAATACACCTATTGACTGCACCGCCTGATATGGCTAAGGGTTGTTGAGAATTAAACATCAACTAAATGAACAACATGTTGGGTTTCTTATTTGATCGAATTTTCTTTTCTAGTGAACTTGAGATGAAAGATGAATGTGTATCTATGGCTGATCTAACAGGTTGGTGAGTTTTCAAGACCCGCTGTATCCACAAATGGGGTAGCAACAGAAGTCATCAAGAATCACAGATATAATGATGAATCTGCTGCACAATTTAAAATTGAAAGAGAAGAGGGTGAATTATCTCCAAATGGAGATTTTGAGGAGGATAATTTTGCATTTTATGGAGAAGCTGGTTTGGAGGCAGCGCATAAGGCGAAGGACAGTGCTGTTAGTAGGCAATATCAAGCCAGACAGGGAGAAGGATGTGGAGAGGCAGGAGGAGAGAATGATGCTGATGCTGATGATGAAGGTGATGAAAGTGCTCAAAGGTCAACAGAGGATAGTGAGAATGCATCTGAGAATGGTGATGTTTCTGGAAGCGAGTCTGGTGATGGTGAAGATTGTTCTCGGGAAGAGCATGAGGAAGATGGTGACCATGATGAGCATGATATTAAAGCTGAGAGTGAAGGTGAGGCCGAAGGAATGGCTGATGCCCATGATGTTGAAGGAGATGGAACAATGTTACCATTTTCAGAACGATTTCTTCTAAATGTGAAGCCTTTGGCAAAGCATGTCCCTCCTTCATTGCATGACAAAGAAAAAGTTTCTCGGGTTTTCTATGGAAATGATTCCTTCTATGTTCTTTTTAGGCTTCACCAAGTAAGGCTTGTTTTTGAATTTTGTTTATATGGCTGGATTTTTATTTAATTACAAGACTGCTTTTATTAACTTGGTATCTCTGTTTATTAATTTGACAGACATTATACGAGAGAATACAATCTGCAAAGGTGAATTCATCATCTGCTGAAAGGAAATGGAGAGCTTCAAATGATACTAGCCCTACTGATCTCTATGCCAGGTGCCATAGTTTCAGAAATTTAAGAGGTTCTGTCAACTTGAACTTGATCAGTTTTTATTAATTTAAGTGTGTATGTCTTTGCAGATTCATGAGTGCACTTTACAACTTACTTGATGGTTCTTCTGATAATACAAAATTTGAGGATGATTGCCGAGCTATTATTGGGACACAGTCATATGTTCTATTCACATTGGACAAACTAATATATAAGCTTGTCAAACAGGTAAAAGGCATAGGATTTCCTTCAACATTTTCATTCTCCAGTTTTCTGCCTTTCTTGCCCTTGTCCTCTCACCAAATAGTTCTTTATTTCCCTCAGCTCCAAACGGTAGCAGCAGATGAGATGGACAACAAGTTGCTCCAACTATATGCATATGAAAAATCAAGGAAACCTGGAAGACTTGTGGATATTGTTTATCACGAAAATGCTCGAGTGCTTCTTCACGATGAGAACATATATCGCATTGAATGTGTAAGTCTAGTGGTTTTGCTTCTGTGTCTGTTTTTATTGGACTGTTATGAGTTTGAAGGTTTGTTGATTTTGCTGCAACTGTAACACAATAATTTTCTCTGCAGTCTTCCGCGCCAACACACTTGTCTATTCAGCTTATGGACTTTGGACATGATAAACCTGAAGTGACTGCTGTTTCCATGGATCCTAATTTTGCATCTTATCTGCTTAATGATTTCCTCCCAGTTGTTCCTGACAAAAAAGAAAAGCCAGGGATTTTCCTGAAGAGGTACGTGGACCCAATGGACAAAGTTGTCTGCTTTGTATGAGCTCCTTTGGCTAAATAAAGACCACTGTTTACAGGAATAAACGTAGAAATGCAAATTCTGATGAGTGCCAGGCCATGGAAGGTTTTCGGGTTTTCAATGGTTTAGAGTGTAAAATTGCATGCAATTCATCTAAGGTATCTTGCATTAAAAGCCACGTTTTAGTTTTGCTTGTTTGTATTCATGTACTTGTAATTAAGCAAGACCCTCTGTATACTTTCTTGTTCGTTATCTCTTCTATCTTCTGTTTATCGACTGTTGATGTGTGCATGTAGGTATCCTATGTTTTAGATACAGAAGATTTTTTGTTTCGAACGGGAAGGAAAAGCAGAACTTTGCAGCAGAATGGCTCCTGCCACAACCAGGAAAAGATTTCGAAAAGAGTACAACGGTTTCACAGATGGCTATCTAGCAAATAACATGCCTTCCTGCAACGGAGTGGATATGGTGTGTACTAATCTTTGCTTAACTGATTGCGATTGCTTGTCGCAGTAATCAAAATTGCCTTCACACATAAGCGTGCACACACTGATTAGAAGTTGACGAGCAGGCCAATCTGATTTGTTGGTTAATATTATTCCAGTTCCTCCTTTTGTACCCTTCAAATGAACAGGAAAAGACAACCTCTCTAATGCTTTCCTTCCTCATTGTTTTTTAATATTTTTTGACCTCCTCTCTAACACTTGCGCTCTCAGATTTTGTTCCACAGCTGGCTTTGGAATGCATTTCACGGGCTGTCGCCAAAAATGCAGTCATGGTGGCGGGTGCGGCCTAATTAGCTTTGATCTGTTCTCATAGCTGTCTCACCAAGTGAATAAGGAATCATGGGGATATGGCTTTGCAAGATTGTAGTATAGTGTAAGCTTTTGGCCTTTCGAGCCACCATCATGTATGTATATAGGGCTGACGTGATGTAATATCTGAGATATATGTTCATTCCATTCATCAATATTTTTATAGTCTTGTTTCTCTTGGATTTCTGCTCCACTCTTTGTAGTCACCGTGCCGTAATTTGTCTTGCCATCGTCAGGCGGCTCTCTACTTCGGCAGCCATCCAAGATGACCACATAGAAACAAGCCCGGTCTGGCCAGTCAAACTCCCATGTAAATTAGGTTGACCCGCTTGCGATTCTTCTGAGCCGGTGGACACGGTAAGAGTTGGTGAAAACTTGACCGGTTTAATGATAAAAAAGAAAAAGGGAAAAAACCTAGACCAGGCAAAGAAAATAAAGCCGTCGGGTAGCAACTTTTAGAATCTAGAGTTTGATATTAGCAAGTAAATGATTTTTATATTCTATAGTAAACGGGAACAACCTTCTGGGGAAGAAAGGGAGGGGGTGTGGCTGTGCTAGATTGAGAAGAATCAGATGCGTTATGAAAATGAATTAGGTTACTTTTTATATTAAAATGCCTCTTTAGAGCCCAAGTCCGCAGAAGAGTCGGAGCCCAAGTCCGCAGAGCCTATATTATTTCTTTACTCGCTCTTATGATTCTTGGATCAACAACTTTTGGGTGATTTTTTCCCTTGATCAACTATTATAATTGATTGTCGTTTTGATACATCCTATCCATGACATGGTTTAGAGTACAAAACTAGTTATGTTACCTGCAATTCTTTATGGGTCATATATTTTTATTTTTTATAAAAAAATTTATATATGCAGGTTTTTTCAACGCATTTCTATAGTTTAAAAAATTTAAATTTTTTTAAAAATTATTATACATACATATAATCAAATAAATCGAGAACTATATGTACTAATAAATAAATAAATAAAAAGTCATTAACAATACCGAAAAATAAAATTTGAAAAATCAAGAAACAAGTGTAAATTTAGATATTTAATCTTGAAAAATAGAATATTTATTCAGTTGCTAAATTTGTTTATTAAAATAATTTTTTATTTAAGTAAACGATAATACAAATAGAGATAAATTAAATGGATTGAATAAAATAAAAAGGAAAAAACAACATCAAGCAAGGCTACACATAAAAAAAATTATTTTCAAAAATAAAGTTCATCAATATAAAAGAAGAAAAAAAATTATAAATGAATTAGAAAAATTCTTCAAATTTAAATGCATAACTAAAACAATAATCTTCATTTAAAAGAGGCTCCTCAAATAAAATAAAAGAGAGAAGGGTACTAATTTAAATATAAATTAAAAATATTTAGAGAAAAAACCATAAAAAAATCATTAATTTTAAAAAATAATAATAAAAAGCAAAGGCTAGGCGTTGCGTGGCCTCGCAAGCCAGATCAGCCGACCTGACCCACGCGCAGGCCTGTCCTGGGAGGCCCGCGTAATTGGACCCTTAAATTTTTTTTGTTTGCAATTGGGGTGTTCGCTCCAATTTTTTTTTTAAAATAGACGATTCGTTGTCTAGTTTGCCTAGATTCTAGCCGTTATAATAACCGGAAAATTAAGGCTTAAGTTTTTTTATCCTAAAACTCGTTTCTCAACCTATTTTTGACCCTAAACACCTATAAAATACCATAGGAACTATGATAAACCTATATATGGCCTCAAAAAACAGCTCCAAAAATTAAAATCAACCCAAGCTTGATTTTTTTTTCACGAACTTTAAAGGTAAAAAAAACACATAATATGATCTCCCCTCGTCAAATACAATTATTTGACATAAATATTATTTGTTTTGATGGTCTAAATCGATGTTAACAACACTTTTCTCTCTCTACCATCAAAATCTGGTGACCTCTCTTTCTCTCTCATCTCTTAACCGGGAACTAAAATATAACAAAAATAAATTTTTGTAGCAAAATTAAATTGGAAAAATATTGAGATATTGAAATTGTATAATTTATATGATTTTCAAAGTTCAAGGACTAAAGTGTGTCTTTTATGAAACTTATAGCATATCATCCATGTTTGGAGCATTTTTTATTTTTGTCATTTTTCTTTCAATCTCATCTTTTCATGAAAAATCAAAATTAATTGGTTTTTAATTAGAACTAAATCGCTAAAAAAACAATTTGAGGATCAAATTGAAAAACATAAAATTTTGCGCAGCCCATCCATAGCAATGCAAGAGATGATAAAAACAACGGAGCCTTGTACAATGAAAAACTCATGCCTTTTAGAGCAATACTTAATTTTCAAATAAATGTTTTCTTTGTTATTCTTTTTATAAATAAAAGATATTAAAAATAGTGGCTCCTATGTCACTTGTGTTAAAAAATGGATTATTTCATTCAAAGGTCATTTACAAAGGTGAATATTATTGAAATAATAATAATAATAATAATAATAATAATAATAATAATAATAATAATAATAATAATACTTATCAAAACTAATCCAATCTGTTTTTAGAGAAATTTAGATGATACCACAAAAAAAATTATATTATCCAAATGATATTATCTTATTTTTAGATTTTTAAAATTAGAGGACGTTTGATTTCTCTCAGTACTAATTCTAACAAGTTGATTGTAATATTTTTAGTATTTTAGGTAAAAACAATTAATAACATGGTGAAAAAAATGTTAGATTCACTTGAATTACTCGATGCAGGAAAATAAATTCAAATAAAAAACCAATAACTTTGGGACATAGTTAGGGGTGAGTAAAAAAACCGAAAAATCAATTAAACCGAGAAAATCAGAAAAAAATAACTGATTAAAATTTTGAAAAAACCGACCAATTTGGTTAGGTTTCGGTTTAATAAACCTGAAACAGAAAAAACCGAATCGAATCGAACCGAACCCAAACTGAAAAAAACCGAGCCAAACCAAAAAAACTGAGCCAAACCAGTTTGAACCGGTTTTTGTCCTAAAAAACCAAACTAAACCGAAACCGGTCAGTTTGAACTGGTTTAAGTTTTTTTAAAAAAAATTTCGGTTTGATTACTTTTTTTTGATAAAAACTGAACCGAACAAAAAATAATTGCCCCTAGATATAGTTGTGAAATTCAACTTGATTATTAATCCAGATATGACACACCGGTCACGAGTTAGAAAGATCAAATTTATAAAAAAATTAAAATAATATTATTTTGATAAAAAAATTAAAATTAAAATTAATTAGTTAAAAGCTGAGTTCAGACCAGCTCATTAGTTCAAGTCAAGTTTTATTTATCAAATTAATCAAGTTTTTTTTTAAATTTATTTTAAACATGAATCAGTTTAGATCTGAATTAATTGAGCGTGAGGTTAGGTAATGAAAAAAAACGAATAAATACAGCAATAACTAAGGAGGGAGCAACTACGTGACCAGCCGCGTGGTTTTGAATGAAATCTACAATTTATTTTTTATTTTCCATTATTAAAATCAAAAGCAAAATAGGAGAAGCAGATGGATCGTTCAAAAAAGAGACCAACATGGTACCGTTGCAGCAACGTTAAAAAAAATCTGAATATTTTTTAAAAAAGTAATCTTTACCACCATCACCACCTAGTTACCGTTAGCACCACTCAATTACCCAACAGCCGCTCCCTCAAAATCTAAAATTCCAACCCCAAAGTTGAACACAAGGAGGAAAAAGAAGTAGAGAGTTTTTATCCAATTTTCATTCTTGATGGCAACTTTGGCACCTGGAATTCTGTTGAAGCTACTAAATGGGATGGATACAGGGACTAAACCCACCAGCGAGCACCGGAGTTCAGTTTTGCAGGTAACTGACATAGTACCAGCTGATCTCGACGAGAAAAATCTGTGGCCTAAACAAGGATTCTTCATTAAAGTATCAGATTCTTCGCATTCCATCTATGTCAGTCTTCCCTCTGATCAAGATGATTATGTTCTCAGCGACAAAATGCAGCTAGGTCAGTTCATTTACGTTGACAGACTGGAGCCAGGATCTCCTGTTCCTGTTGTCAAAGGGGCAAAACCACTTCCAGGGAGACACCCATTATTAGGAACCCCTGAACCCCTTATGGGTCTTGGAGGAAAGGGAGAGAGAAGTGAACAAAAACCACCCTATGGTCAAAGGAGAGGTTCTTGGGGAGCAGGGCAAAATGGGGCAGATGGGGTTTCATCTCCAATGGTTTTAAAGCCAGTTCCTTTGGATTTTAATCAGTGCACACCGGTGAAACAGCGGTTGGCTGTAAGTTGTGTGAAATCAGTCTCCCCGGTGGTGAGAGGGAGAATTGCCAAAGATGGAGGCACTAATGGGGTGGTTAGGTGTTCTTTTGCTGGTGGTGGATTGCTGGCTAAGATAGTGGACAACAGGGGAGAGAGCCCTGCATTGCTTAGGAAAAGTTGTGCTGCACCTTCTGCTAACTTCAAGTTTCCAAGAAGCATGAGTGTCTGTGAACGAGAAGCTAGAATTCCAATTAGCCCCTGCAAATCATCTGTAGGTGCATTTTCCTCTCATTTATTAAGTATTGAATTTTTTTTTTTGGTTCATCAAGTTACTGATGAGCTTGAAATTGTTGCTTGACAATAAATATAGTAATTAGCTTTTGGAAAGAACCAAAGCTTTTCATTGCCCTATAAAATCTTCTGTATAAAAATAAAAATAATAATATAATTGAATGCTGCTGTTTTTGTTTTCTGTAGGATAATAAAAGCTCAACTCCCCCACCGAGTTTAAGAAATGCAAGGGCGGTAACTTCTCTCGGAATGGGCGGAGAAGCACAAAACTCTTGCAATTTAAAGTCCATCTCAGAAATACAGTGTCAGTATGGTAATGCAGCCTCTGATACCAGTACCGAGCTGGCCATGAATTTACCAGGAAA
>Ga0325400_1002677_pt1 | contig 15750 bp, 5 predicted proteins | sample PopdelMetagenome_2_FD_205662 | JGI IMG/M metagenome (GOLD analysis project Ga0325400, IMG submission 205662) | Populus deltoides microbial communities from Bellville, Georgia, United States - Xylem-PdKOR-R1 | ecosystem: Host-associated > Plants > Phyllosphere > Stem > Wood/Secondary xylem... | reverse complement strand
TTATTCATTCATTGTAAAAAATCTATAAACCCATTTTCTTTTGATTCAATAACGGATGGAAAAGCACCTTAGAATTTTGAGAAGAAGCCGGGTCGGGCGGTGCTTGAGAGTGGTGGTTGGCGAGGTTTCGGTGGTTGGCAGCGGTGTGCGTGTCTGAGATTGGAGAGGGAAGCGTCCAGTGGAGAGTTGATGCAGTCTGTGGCCGTGGGTGTGGTGTTTTAGGGTTCGCATCCTTATTTGAAATTGTGGTAAGGTTATTTTTAAAATATTTTTGTATTAAAATATATTAAAAATATTTTTTTTAATTTTTAAAAATTATTTTTAATATTAATATATTAACATAATGTAAACAAATAAAAAAATTAATTTGAAAAAATAAATCAAATTTTAAAAAATGCATTCTTTAATAGCTTTTTGGATCTTATTTAGAGTTTGTTTGTATTTTAGGTAGCTTTTATGGTTGTGATTTTAAAAAAATAAGTTTAAAAAAAATATGGTTAGTTAAATTCAGATATGTGTTTGGTAAAAATTGTGGTTGAATTTTATGTATAGCAAAAAACATGTATAGATGTTTGGTGAAATTGTGGTTGCGGTTGCTTTTCAAAGTTTTTTTATTTGAAAATGCATCAAAATAATATATTTTTTATTTTTTAAAATTATTTTTGATATCAGCGCATCAAAATGATATAAAAATATAAAAAATATATCAATTTGAAGTAAAGAACAAAATAAAAAAATTTTAATTTTTTTCAAAAGCGTTTTTGAAACGCGAAAACAAACAGGGTTTTACGAAACTCAGTTAAAAAAGCATGTAAAAACTGCTTCACAAAAACTGCGTTTCAAACTCAATTTTTTAGTGGGCTCCGCAGTATAAAACGCAGTTTGGTTTATTACCAAACACCTTGCCGCGTTTGTTTCACTGCAAATATAAAAGTTGGTGAAAAACAAACGTAGACTTAGTATTGCGGACCAACCATATTCTTGAGAATTTTTATTTTTTTTAGTTTCAATTTAATTTTTTAGTATTTAATTCGTTTTGACGTGCTAATATAAAAAATAAATTTAAAAAAAAATATTATTTTAATATATTTTTAAGTAAAAAATATTTTGAAAAACAATATCTATTATAGTTTTCTAAATACTTGTTTTTTAGGTGTTTAAGGTTAAATTGTCATTTTTAAACTTTTTTTTATATGAAAAATATTAAATTAATTTTTTGGATAGTTTTTTATGTGTTAATATTAAAAATTTTAAAAGAAATTGATGTATTTTTTATTTAAAAGTATTTTTTAAAAAATATGCCTCAAATGACCTAACATACAATTAATTTGATACCTCTCTTATTGATCTCCATTTTTATTCCATGTGAAATTATTAAATGCATGACAATCTATGAAATCACAAACTCTTTAAAAATATTTGATTGATTATTCCATAATATTAATGCTAGTAAAAAAAAATTATTAATCACAAACTCTTTAAAAGTATTTTTGTCTTAATGATTTTATTTTTATTCTAAATTCATTAATTAAATATTTAATAAATATATAAATAAATAAACTTTTATTAAAAATTAAATATATTTAAATAAATAATATCAATATTACACGCAATCAACCAATCAATTGATTACATCTAATATACACTCACAATCCTAACTTCAATATAAAGCTTCGCGACATCAATATTCATCAATGTTGAATGCTAGGTAAAAGAAATCAGTTATTTAACCTTTGTTCGTGCTGTGATACTCTTCTTACTGTGATGTCTTTCTTCATATACAAGGCATTCATCGGTCTTCAGAACAATGGCATGTATGCGTTGATGAAATCAAATTAACTAGCTTATTCATGCATGTTTGGTGTAGGTTACCCTAATGTACTCCCATGAGAGTGAATCTATACTCTTGGGTGCTACTATTCTTGGTGCCGATGCTTCAAAGAAATACCCTAGTCTTACTGAGGCCATGAACGCTCTGAATGTAGCTGGTCGTGCATATGCAAAATTGGCGAAAAATGTAAAATTTACCTCAAATGGAAAAACTGGAAATGGTAATGCATTCTCTGTGCGCTTGTACTTTTACGAAAGCAAACAAGATTTGTATTGGAAGTTTACAGTTAGGGTATGCTCAAACAACTAGATGAGATGGTGAAGAAGTGGTGTCGATGCTCCGGGAAACGAGCAGAAGCAGGGAGGGAAAGGAGCAGCAGCAGATAGGGTGCTCAATAGTTTCAGACTAGGGTACTTTCCTAGTGGTGGAGGATTTGGTGAGCAGCATTTGAACATATTTATCCTTTTTTTCCAGTGGGTGGTGGTGGTGGATACCGGAGACTAGGAGTGGTGTTTTTGGGAGGATGTTGGTGGGATAAGACGCAGCTGGATTTGGTGATGAGTTTTGGGAGGAGGGAGCTGAGTTTGTTTGTGATTCTCCTTAATTGATGCTATGTTTGCTTTTTCAGAGACGAGAGTGTACTAAATTTGTGGAATTGATGGAAGTCTTTTTATAATTGGATAAGAATATATGATAACACCAAAGTTTAGTTTTACCCTTTTCGAGAATCTCAAGGAGGAACCGGTGACACAAAGGTAAAAGAGAGGTCATGAAAAAATCAATGCTACTTCACGGTTTGATTGTATTTAATAAAAAAAATACAATGATAATAAATAAATTAATATAAAATAATTAACAACATAAAATAGATTAAAAAAAAACCCACATCTAGCCTATCCAGATTATTATGTCAAATTTATGATCTGGTCATGATATTAAAGTAATCTTGTAAAAAATAAATTAAATAAAATTATAAAACTCAATTATAAAAAAACTCAATATTAAAGGGCGAAACTAAAAAAAATAAAAAATAATAATATAAAAAAATCAAAATCAACTTGGATTATCTCGTTAAGCCCACAACCATGGAGGATGAATTTGAAACAAAAAAAAAACCAATTTTACAAAAGGACAAAACATAAGACCAAAGTTAACTTGAATTAACCTTTAAAATCCGTGAAACCTAATCATAAGCCCAGGACAAACTCTATAGAAGGCAAACCCTAAAAAATAACGAAGCAGAATCCTGAATCATTAAAATGCCAAGGGATAAATTAAAAAACAAATGAAATAAAAAAATTAAAATATTGATGACAAAATTTGACATGAAAATAATTTGAAATCAAATGTTGAATGATGAAATTGAAAACAAAATTCAATTAAAAAAATAAATAAACATTAATAAAAAATAAGAATCAAACTAAAAACAAAAATCAAATTAAATAAAATCTTTATATTTTGACAAGGGAGAGAGAGAGAGAGAGAGAGAAAAGGAGGACAAGAAGACCACCATAGCTCAACCATCTTGCCATCATGCACACTCACAACATCAATGAAAAAAGAGAGGTGTTTGAGAGGGGTGACAGCTCATGTGCCGCTCAAAGGGGACGAGTGTCGCTCATTTGCTGGCGCGTGCCACGCATACACCGCTAATTTTTTTAAATAATATTTATATTAATAAAAAGACTAAATCACCCCTATCAACTTGTTTATTAAAAAAAATTGCAAAGATAAAAAAGCCCTTTGATTTAAGTTTAATAGTTATTGCTTCTAAGGGTAATATAGTTATTACACTGTGTATATGCAAGGTTAGAAGACCAAATTTTCCCCAACCGAAAAATAGATCTTTGTGAAAAGACCACTTTACCTCAGCATAAAGGACTTTGATTTTTTTTTAAAGGACAAAATGGTAAGTGCATTGATATATGTCTAGGTGCACTTGGAGTTCTTAATGGGTTTTAAGTTTTTTTTTGTAATTTCTGTTTGTTCTTTTTAGATGGTTAACTAATTATGGACCTATACTATGCTAGGAGGCCGAATCTTTTTTTTTCACAAAAAATAATGTTCAAGTGCTACAAAAGTGTTTTAAAGGAGAAAAAATATGTGAGTCAGGTTATATACATTACTGGGTCAAATAAGTTGATTTTATTTTAATTAGATAATAAAAAAAATAGGTAATAACAATATATAAACCAAATTAAAAATAAGTAATCATGATAACCTACGGAAAATATATTTTTCTAAAAGGGGACAAATGATGCAGCTCAATTTCCAAACCATTAAATATAAAAAGACAAAATACATAAAAAAAAAGACCTAAAAAAACAAACTAGAGTCAACCCGAGTTTGTATGACAAACCTGTAACTCGGGTCATCAAGGTTGAGCTAACCTGGATTATCCTACCAAACCAGCAGCCCATGTCATGAGATCGAGATAACTTTATATAAAAAAATAAAAAAGATGTCAACCCATGTTAGCTTTTCAAACTCGTAATTCAAGTCATTAGACCGAAAGCACCCTAAATCAAATTCTTAACTAATCAAATGTTGAAGGATGAAATTGAAAAAAAAAATAATTATACAAAAGGATCCAAAAAAAATAGCAATTAAAAGAATGAAAATCAAAATAGAAATTAAAAAAAATTTGATTTTTGATGGAAGAGTGAATATGAAAATAAAAATCAATTAAACAAAAAGACTTAAAAGAATAAAATAACAATTAAAAGAATAAGGATCAAAATTGAAAAAAAAATCAAAACAAATTTTTGATTGAGGAGTAAAATTGAAAAGTAAAACCAATTTAACAAAAAGGAAAAAAATCAAAAGAAGGAGAATTAAATTGAAAAAAATAATATATCACAAATTAGGATTAAAAAATGAAATTGAAATCAAATCAAAAGAATAAGGACTAGAATTGAAATCCTGATAAATAAAAGAACAACTTTAAAATTTTGCATGGTCAGCGTAAATTTCATGGGAGGAGAGATAAAAGAGGAAAAAAAAAGAAAGCAAGGCTAGAGACAAATCATCTCACCACCAACCATACACGTCGCCCTAAAAGGAAGAGGATGCCGTAACGTTTAAATGACATTGCAAAAGGGCATTTTTGTTCGTAGAAAGACACTATATGGCCACCCAAAGAGCTCGAACACCTCCCACGTGCCAACCATTTTTTTATTTTTAATTATATTTTATATTGATTCAAATACCAAATTCCCTCTTAGTCAACTTGATTATAACAAAAAAAAAATATGAAAAATACAAAATAGCCTTTGTATGCACATTTTAAGTTTTTTTGCTCTAAAAAATGTTTTAATTATTTCACTGTACTTTTAAAATACGAAAAGACATATTTGTTCTTAATCAACTTGGTAATGACTAATGGGCCTTATAAAAAGCCATTACTACCCCAATAGTCAATTTAATTATTTTTTATGAGAAGGATAAATATGTTATTACACTGTTCCAATGAACAATGATTATGAGTTTGTATTATCACACTCGACATCACGGCGGCCCACCCTCTTTCATAAAAATATGAGGAAAGAAGTTTTTTCAATTTTCTAATAGAGAGGAAAGGTCTAATCTTTTTAAAGAAATTGTCATCTAGTATTATGGTCACTAGAAACTCTAATTGGTATTCAGAGATCTATGGTAAGAGACTGATTATGCTAGAGAGAAGATATTGTCACCTTAAAATATCCTACTTGAGATAATTTGCATTATTAATCTTATTTTAAATTGCAAATAATTTGTTGTGTATATAATCTCCTAGTGATCTATCATTGGGTTTTTTACTCTGGAGTTAGTGGGTATCAGACTGAAAATAATATTTACAATTTTGGGATTGGTGAGTATTGCCTAAACCAGACCTAATATTTCTAACGCCAGCATCAATGGATATCAAAAAATAATACTTCTAATTCTAACATTGATGAGTATTGTACCGGAAAGATCTAATGACTCTAGTTCATGAATATTGGACTAAAAATAATACTTTCAATTTTAGCATTGGTGAATATTGACCACAAAGATCTAATATATGGAGTCAATAAATATTGGACTAAAAATAACACTTTCAACTATAGCATCGATAAGTATTACTCAAAATAATATTCTTAACTTTGTTGTTAATATTTTAAATTGGAAATTTTTATATGTTAAAATTTTGGGAACGCAAGTAATAACTTGTTATGAGTCCAATTACTCAAAATATTAACAAGGCATATCCTTTTTGAAATGAGTGTTTAGAAAACCAAAGTTAAGCTTTTAGGGATTTTAGGCATGTCACCCTAATGAGCCTTTTAATTTGGACCATGTTGCAATGAACCCTATAAACTTATTATAAGGTCTAAAAATGCATGAAATAATATATATATATATATATATATATATATATATATATATATATATATATATATATATTATCTTTATCTTTTGGAAAAATGCTAAAAAACATAAGTATGTTTTTTAAAACAAGCAAAATGAGTTTTTTTTGTAATATTCTTGAAGGAATTGACTGTATTAAAATTAAAATAATTTTGGCATTTTTAGACACTTCAATCCATCATGCAACCAAACAAGGCATAAGATGTAAGGAAATGGACTACAACCAACACAACCCATGTAACAAACAAGTGCAACCCAAATAACAAACAAGCATAACCTAAGTTCCATAACCCCACGAGGACCCAGCCCACGAGCTCTTTAAAAAACAAAAGTGTATGGCTTAATAGATTAAAAAGACACCCGACCCAGTCTATCCTTTCAACTTAACATCACAACCCAAAGAGTGGTTTGAAAACCTAGCCTATTACTAAAAAGGGAAGATAACGCTGCTTTTCATAAAGCTTCAAATGCTAACCTAATAAAAAGAAAAGAAAAGGCAAACAAAAGAAGAAAGAGTGTATTTGTTTTTGCATTAAAAAAAAATTATTTTTTTTATAATTTTGGATTGTCAAAAATGAATTTAAAAAAACAAAAAAAAAAAAACTCATGGGTTATAAACACACTATGAGACTTTCAGAATAAAGGTTCATCATCTTCATTCTCTATTGTGTGTGTGTGTCTGTATTCAAAGCATCTTTTTCTATAATATTATTGTATTATCTCTCTCTAAAAGATATTTATTTAAGAATCAGAGAGTCCTCACCTCTAACAAAGGGGACATATTGCAAGTACTAGCCACAAGTTACCTTAGCCTACCAAACACCAAATATAAGTTATCAACTACCTTGGCTAAAGAGAATGGATAAGATTGTTAAGACCAATTGATTAACTAATTATCTAACTTGGGAGCCCCGTTCCTAGGTTACTTGGATTTTTAGGATTTCATCAATGACGCTGTCTGTGAGAAATTGATAAAAAAAAAGTCATTGATTTATTTCTAAAGCTTGTTTTTGACATTTCAAAGCCATTCCATGGCACACAACCAATGCCCACCTGGGCTAGGACGCGAGACAAGTCTCTTGTTGTCATGGACACTTCTACCTAGCAAAAGCTTTAACAACTCATTAGTCAGGTGCAATTCCTCACTCAGGTCGTGTTGGTAACCCGAGGGAAAAATCAAACCTTGCCACCCCAATAAGTTTAACACCCTTAACAACACACAATGTTTTAACACAACGGTTATCAGCTGCACTAGAAGCCCGTAGAAAATCACACTACCCAGAGGAGACCAGGAAGAATAACATTTATAGGAGTTTCTCAAAAGATCACTTGCACTATTGCGATACCTATGCACAAAGAAAATACTCCGAAAAAACTTATGTTAGTTACCATAGGACGGACACCAGCCACCGTAATCGTCATTCTACGCCCAACTCTTCAAGCTCCAAAGAGCCCAATAAAAAAGAACTAAGAGACAATTTATGTATGAGCATATCTAGGAGAATGTCTATATCTACCATTGGTGGAGAGTTTCTCCTTTGTCAAAATGCATATTGAACACTCGACTCTTTAAGGACTGTATTAAAACATGTGTAAAGTGAAGCAATTTATGAAAAATCACATACAAGTTTAAAATGTCAGTTTGCTATGACATGGACCTCTTTAATTTTACAAGGACAACTAGCGTAACTTGGAGCATAAAGTTGCTTTAAATAGGTTTTTAGTTTTTTATTTTTTTGCAAAACTAATTATATCAATATCCAATTATTGTTGTTTGGAAATGTTATTTTGGAACTGTGTGGTGGTACTTAGAGCATATAGTTGCTAAACCTATATTAAAATTGTGTCATCATATTGGAGAACATCTTAGTCCTATTTCTATGTACTTTACAATTATTTAACAAGATATGATAGTGTAATAAAAAAACAAAAGACAACCTAAGATATTTTAAATTATTTTTTTTCTTTGTATTTCATAGCAATTTGCTTTGATATTTTAACATTAATCCAATATATTTTAAAATTTTCTTTTAAATGCTACCCCAAAAATATTTTCAATTTCTAAAATAATAAAACATCATCACCTAGAAAGGTCTTTAATGGAAAAACCATTTATTTGAACCCACCACATATAGAGTAGAGAAGAGAGTTAAAAAAAAAAACAAGAAGAAAAAGGAAAGGAATTAATAAAGGAGGAGGAGGAGGAGGAGATAATAATACTCCTTACCAAATAGTAAGTTTAAGAGATAAATTATCAATTAAAAAAAATCCCTCAAATTACTAAGTCTTGTTTGAAGCATTAAGTTACATTTCATTGTATAAGTTTTTATTATTATTATTATTATTATCATACAAAGAAAATAAAAATTGACCCTCTTGTTCCCATCAATTTTAGTTTTGATATTTTTCTTAAATTTCAATTCTTTGTTTGGGTTTGGCATTCATCACTAACAAAAGCAAAATAAATAAAACTAAATTTCAAGAGATTTGCTAGATAATTAAAGAGGCTTGCTTCATCCTATAGCATAAATACCAGAAAGGGCAAATATGAAATATCCTTTGAAGATGGTATAAATCACAATGCTCGAAAAAGAGGTTTGGATATTTATATACATCAGGACAATTGACATCACAGAATGAAAATGAAGAATTCAAGTAAACTGACAAGAAATTGGAAAGCGAGTGAACAACAGTTTGAGTACTCTGGCTGTATCCAATGACACCGCCACTACCATTGCTTCCACAAGGTGGTGACTCACGAATCAAACATAAACATTGTGGCACCTGGCACCTCATTACTGGCTTCTCATTCCGTGGCCCACGTGATTTTTCACGAGAAAGCGAGAGTGAGTTGACTGACAATGCCTGCGCGTGGAGCAGGAGAAGTGACCTTATAACGAATCGAACGTAACAGGTCTTTTATACGAAGCATATTCCACGATATCATTGGATCACTCAATGGATGGCTGACACGTTTCCAAGAGTCAATACCAGATTGGTGTCCGCTTATGCAACGTGAGCATGAAAGAAAAAAAATGAGAGATGAGGATCATTCACTTGATAAGGTCTATTATAACTTAGTTAATTTAATAATATTATTAAGAAAACTATATTGATAATAAATAAAATAAAATATTTAATAATAATTAATTATAAAAAATAATCTGACAATATTTCATTCAGGAAGAGAAGAAAAAAAAACATGTTAAAGACTTATTATTATTCTATTGTGGACATCGTTCCACTACAAAAAAGAAACTCACCGAGATAGTTCTAATGCCTTTACAAAAGACTGCATGATAAAAAAAAAAAGCTACACGCGACGTTAAAAAAATAACCTGGAAAGCAAACCAAACAAATTATTATGAAGCGAGCATCTCAAGTTTATATTTAATTAATTAATTTAATTTAGTTTAAAAACAAAATTCCTTGACAAAAAGCTAAATTTAACAAAGAATAACAATTAAAAAGATCCTAGATAACCAAGTCATTTTTTAAATTAGCAAAAAATCTGATAGAAAGCAAATAAAAAAATAACAGAGCTCAATCTCCAATTTAATAAATATCCAACGATGAAACTGAAAAAAACATGAGCTTAAAAAAAAAAGCAAACCCGAACAAATATTTTAAACCTAAACTAATCTCTTAAACTTGTAACCTATGAAATTCTGGATCTGGACTTATTCAAGAAGCTCAATTCTCATTCAATTTAATGTTGACGGATGAAATTGAAACAAAAGTCTATTTTAAAAATTATCTCAAATAAAAAATAAAAATCAAAAGAATGATGGCCAAATCTGAAGTCTAACACAAAAAAAATTAAAAAATGATGAAATTAAAAATAAATTTTAATTTTATAAATAATTTCAAATAAAGCAAATAGTAATAAAAAAATAAAGATCAAATCTAAAGGAAAAATAAATTGAAGGGTTGTTATGAAGATTTAGGAGGGCTAGGTGTCCAAAATGAGGAAGAGAGAGAAAAGACGGGGAAAAAAAAGTTCATCGGCGCCATACTAGAGGTTTATTGGCCACACACGTTGCTTAGGGACGGAGAGCCACCAAGATGATTCAAATAGTAAGAACTTAGGTGAGCATATTGATCATTTATACTTTTTTGTTTAATATATTACAAAAGAAATCATTATGTGTTAATCTATTAAACTGGAAAAATTATTCACAATTTAAAATAGCTTATAGTTTAACTTTACTAGATTTAGTTTATTTACTTGTTGATGAAAGAGTTAGACTTGATGACAATATAAAATCAAGGTGATGAAAGCATTGTTTAAGAAGGTACAATAACATGTTGAGAAAAAGAATGAAAAGTATGCATTTCAAGCAAACAAAAGATGAAAAAGGGTTGTCTTTGAATCAGGAGATTGAGTTTGGGTGTATATGCGTAGAAAAGAGATTTCCTAGATATTGAAAATCAAATTTAATGCCTAAAGAATACAATTTATTCAGATTCCTTAAAGGAAGGAATGCCTACAAAGTGAATCTATAGGGTAAGTATAATGTTAATGTTATATTCAAAAATTTTTTTATCTTTCTTTGTTTGATGTAAGTCATTCAAGGTCGAATCATTTTAAGGAAATAAGGGATGATGCGATCCTGGATACAACATTAAAGGACCTTAGAAGTGTTTATTGAGTCTATTCTAAGACCTAAAATGAAGTGGATCTAAAATGAGTTCAATGGGTTATGTAAAGGGGTTTGCATTAAAAAGGCTCAAATCTGTCAGTCTGGATCTTTTTCTACCTTTTGGATCATATATGAAGCTACATTTGGAGTTCCAATTGGGTTGAAAACTAGACATTTGTACATTTCCAATGATATATGGTAGGTTCACTAATTTATCCGGACGAGAGAGAACAACATGTTTGAAGTTAGGCCTAGAATCTGCCAGTAAAATATAAAAACAAAAAAAGACATTATTTCCTTAAGAGTTGTGGATTCCATTTATTATAAGGAGTTCTTAATGTTATTGAAAACTTATGTAGCAGCCTTTGACTTACTTATCTTACAAGGATTTAATATCAAACAAGAACAATTAATTAGTTAGAAATTAATCCTTATTTGTAAAGCATCAAGCTTTTGTTTAGCAAATATTCTTCAATAATTATTTATCTTGGGTATTTTTTCACTATCATTTACGCCAAAGCGTGAAAAATAATCTTATACTATTGTTTTTTTTAAAAAAAAACTTTATTTTAATTAGTTTGGACTTTATTTAAATTTGTTGCATGTCTAACCCATTAGTTTTAGGGTTTACATATAAATATTCTTATGTAAGGATTTTAATTAAGTTGATGAATTTTATCTACAAGTTCCTGTATATTGTGTGCTTATTTTTCTTGTGTGGTTGAGTGATTTTCATACTAAGTTCTTGATTGAACTTGCATACTCTTTGAAGGATTGATCAACTTCATTGTGATTTATACTTCCCGTTCATGTTTAGATATAAGTGTAGAGTGAGGGTGATCAATTGCATCTAACTCTGGGTTCTTCAAGGCAAAATTCTTGTTGCGTCAAGTTGCAAATTTTCTTCAAAACCTCAAATTTATCAATCTAAGGGATAATTCCATATCAATTACTCTATTTGATTTTGTTTATTTTTTGTTAATCAATAATTTTTCATTTTAGTTTTGCTCATAAAGAAATACAATTTCTTTTATAAAATTTAAATTTATAATTTCTTTATTACAAAGAGATTTTCATTAAGTTGAAGAACTTTATCTACAAGTTGTCATATACTGTGTGCTTATTTCTCTTGTGTGGTTGAGTGATTCTCATATTCAATTCTTGATTGAACTTGCAAACTCTTTGAAGGATTGATGAACTTCGTTGTGATTTTTTCTTCTTGTTCGTGTCTCAATGTAGGTGTAGAGTGAGGGTGATCAATTACATATAACTTTGGTTCTTCAAGGCAAGGTTCTTGTTAGTTCAAGTTGCAAACTTTCTTTAAAACCTCAAATTTATCAATTTAAGGGACAATTCTGCATCAACTACTCTATTTGATTTCATTTTTTGGTTAATCAATAATTTTTCATTTAAGTTTTGCTTATAAAGAAATAAATTTTTTTTCATAAAATTTAAATTTATAATTTCTTTATTGCAAAGAGATTTTCATTAAGTTAATGAACTTTATCTACAAGTTGTCGTATATTGTGTGCTTATTTTTCTTGTGTGGTTGAATGATTCTCATACTAAGTTCTTGATTGAACTTGCAATCTCTTTAAATGATTGATCAACTTCGTTATGATTTATACTTCTCGTTCGCGTCTCAATATAGGTATAGAGTGAGGAAGATTAATTGCATATAACTTTGGTTCTTCAAGGCAAGGTTTTTGTTGGGTCAAGTTGCAAACTTTCTTCAAAACCTTAAATTTATCAATCTAAAGGATAATTTCACATCAATTACTCTATTTGATTTTTTTTTGGTTAATCAATAATTTTTCATTTAAGTTTTGCTTATAAAGAAAAAAAATTTCTTTCATAAATTTTAAATTTCTTAATTACAAAGAGAGAAATGAAATTTTAAATTGAGTTCTAATAATCTTAATTCGGTTTATTAAGCTACTTGTTTTATTCATTGAAAAGTTTATTGAATTTGAGTGGGATATTGTTTTATTTATCTTGTAATTCACTATTGCAAATAAAATATAGTCATAATTATTTAATGTGATTTTCAGTACATATTAATTAAATTAATCAACAATTAAATAAGAATAGATAAATTTTTATTCATTGAAAATGAACAATGTTGCAAAATAATTCTTTTGTTATTAAATACTTATATTTTCATAAATAATATTACAGAATACAATGTTTGAAAGTTATAACTATGAAAGTTGCATCCACATTTTTTTTTCATTAGATGGTATTCTTGGATTTTTTTATATATTTAAAAAAAATCACAATCCAATAAGAAACATAATATTTACATGAAGAATAGAAATTGGTTAGAATCTTATTTCTTTAATAAAAATCGGTTAGAATCTTATTTCTTTAATAAAAATCCTTCCCTCTTAATTAAATTCTAATGAGTAGTTCTTTCATTAAATAATGCCTTAAGGTAGATATATTAGAGGATTGTGTGAAATTTTGTAAGACTTAAGCATATCATATAATGGGAGAAGGAATGGAGTTTTGAACAATTAATAAATAATAAAAGGTGTGGTGAAAAAACTATATATATATATATATATATATATATATATATATATATATATATATATATATATATATATCAGGTTAGGGTAGATGTAGTCAAACACTATAGATTATAACAACAATATGTTTTTTTTCTTACAATTTGATCCCTAAACGGTTAAATTGATAGCCAATTGCTTCTAATTTGTTAGGAAAAGACAAGATTCAAAGACAATGGACCAAATTAAGCAAGACATGGAAAATATGTGGTGATTTTAAAGTTGGCGTAAAAAGTTCATTTGATTCTTCTACTTTTTAAATGGTTCATTGTTGGTCCTTTTAGTTTTCAATAATTAAACTTTGGTCCAACATTTTTTTTTAAGTTTTTGGTTTAAGAGAGGAGAGAGAAAGTCATCAGATTCCGGTGATATTTAGAGAAAATCATCAGTAGACACTGATTTTAGTCACAAAAAAATTGTTCTTACTGCCAACAAGTTCTATTGGATTAAAGGAGTTTTACTTAAATATTCTTTAGCCTTTCTATTGTTTGAGATGGTGGATTTAGGTTTGTGAAGTTTTTGAACTCATATTGATTTTTGTATTTACTCATTAATGGGTTTATTTAGGTATCTAGGTTGTTTATTAGATACTTTTGGTTAAAAAAAAGGGTTAAAAAATGATTTTTTAGGCCCTTGCCTTGATTTTTTAATAACCCTCTAGTCGCTAGTTTTTAGAGCTGCATGTTACAGATCATTTATTGTTTTTTTAATTAAAGGATGGATGATAAGATTATTTAAAAAAGACTAGGCATGCGAGTCAATATTCTTTTTTATAGACCAAGCGCGGGTCTATATGCTTATCTTTTTTTTTTAAAATTTTTTTATGCATTTTCATTCCTTAAATTGTTTTTTTTTTAAATAATAATCTCCTCCAATGCTTTTTTTTTTAAGATTTAAAAAGGTATTTTTTTAGTCCCATGCATCTTTTTTGTTTTTTTTTGTTTTGCTTTTTTGTAAATTTATTATTTGATTTGAAAAGAGGGCAATTATTTGTCTTAGAATTGAATGAAAGATAATTTCATAAATAAAAGTTATTAAATCCATTGGGATACATGATTTGAGGCTTGATTTTGCTAAGTTAATTTGAGTTCACTCTAATTTATTTTTTGAATTTTTTTTGTAATTAAATATTTTTTTTTCAATTTCATTTATCGAGATTGAGTTGATTGGAAATTAGTTTAGTAATTTAATCTGAATTAATTTAGATCGATCCAATATATCATCGTCTCAGTTTAAAAAAAAAGCTATCCTAATATACCACCATTTCAATTTTTATAAAAAAATATCATATTATATGTATTAGGTTTTTAATTCATGGTAAAAGTTTTTTACTCATGAAAAACACTTTAAGAATGCATAAGTTATTCTTAACATTATAAAATAATTCAATTCGTGTCGTAGCTGAGCCTGATATCTAATATTCGCAATTTTGGTGCCAATCACTCTCACCCTCAGAGTTCAAGAATTTAGCCTCCAAACTGAATCTTATGTTCCAGAACTAAAAGTATCATTCTTAATTATTTAATTATTTATGGTAGGAAGAACAAATTCTTTGTGATGCTCAAACAAACGCTAGCCAAAAGAGCGTGGAGAAGCATGCGAGAGCGAGAAGAGTGCTCAAGTTCAAACAAATGATGCCAAGAGAGGAGAGAGAAAGCAGGCAATGCCTGCCACGTATGAGACTACCTGGCAAGCAGCCATTGCCTTGCAATTGCGCCATCTCCCCTTCCTTCTCTCTCTCTCTGTCATCATCGCAGTCACAACCCAACCCAACTCTCCTCCAGACCCCATTTTTCTGCTTCCTTTTCTTCTTCCTTCCTTCCTTTGTTTTTTTTTTTTTCCTTTCCACAGAAACCCCACTAACCCAATTCTGAGAAACAGACATAAATTGTTAATCTTGGAACTTCTTGTTTTCCTATTTTAATTTGTTCACCAGGTACCTTCTTGTTTCATTTTAGAAACTGGGATTTCTTTCTTTTACATATTATTGAACCGAATCTGGGTTCTTAAAGGAGGGTTCGTTTTGATGTTTTGAGTTGTTTATGACTGTAGTTTCTCTTGGTTTAGATTTAAAAACATAGTTTTTTTTTTTTTTTTAAATTTAGGGATCTTTTTTCTTGTTTTTGGTGGTGCTGGAATTAGTGGCAATGACTGATTTTGATGATTTTAGGGGCTTTTTATGAGCTTCCAAATGAAGAATCAGTTTGTTATTTGCTTTGTTAGAATCATCAGTGAATTGCGTTGTTATGCTTTCAATTTTGAGAAAGCTGTTAATATTGATGTGTTGTGATGTTATACTCCATGTGTAATAACAGAA
>Ga0325400_1002674_pt1 | contig 15760 bp, 6 predicted proteins | sample PopdelMetagenome_2_FD_205662 | JGI IMG/M metagenome (GOLD analysis project Ga0325400, IMG submission 205662) | Populus deltoides microbial communities from Bellville, Georgia, United States - Xylem-PdKOR-R1 | ecosystem: Host-associated > Plants > Phyllosphere > Stem > Wood/Secondary xylem... | reverse complement strand
TAAGACCTTCTTAATCTCTTTCTATAATCTCAGAGGCAGGTTGCATGAAACATGGAGTGTTCCTAGATTCGGCTTTCAGGTTAATTTTCTTCAAGTTTTTGGCCTTGCATTTTCTTGCTATAACACACATTGTTGAAGCTTGCTAGGAAATTTATTATGCATTAACTAATAGTTTTGTTTTTGCAGTATTTCTTGCCATTTGCTAAAGAGGGTATCAATAAGCACATAGAAGAGGCCATTCTTACTGCTAACAGGCTCGGGGTCAAGGTCATTAGCCTCGCTGCATTGAACAAGGTTGGTACTGTACTTGTGCTATAAATTTTGTCCTCGCCACATTGCACTTGTTCTGATCAAAATAAAAGAAAAAACAAAAAGCACAAAAGTCGTAGTTTTGGTGCTTTCTGACTGTGGTGGTCGAAGGAAATAATACTAGCATCAACCATGTTCTGCAATAAAAAAATACATACTGGAATGGGACCTATCAGTCTATCACTTTTTTGAACTTTTTGCAGTCCCGTTAATGCAGTGCCTCATGGTCTCCATTAAACTTGAAGATTTATTTTTTAATTATTTTGGAAACATACTGTGCGTAATGATCCTCTCCTAAGAGTTCAGATGAAGTGGTCTGAAATTAGAGTAGCTAGTTACCATGTCTGAAATAGATATGGTAAGCAGAATCTTTATGAGGAGAAGAACTGTATTAGTATCTTTTATGGATTTTTTTCCTGTCCTAATGTTCTTGAAATAGAACTATTTCGTCAAAAAGAACCTTTTCTTATAATAAACTGCAGGTGTTAAATGATTCCCAAGCTCGTCGATCAGGACCCATTAGTCATATTTGTTACTGTTTGCGTTCCAAATGGTTGAAACCACACCGTCATTAATTAGTGAATAATCACAATCTTCGGTACAACTACTGTAACTTGCAGTTTCGCTTTCTTTGTTTATAAAAAAAATAATTTAAAATAAAAATTCAAAAATTTTCAATAAGGCAAATTACTCAGTTTGTTTCCAAGTATCCCATCACATAAATTGAGGTTTTAATCTTGTACTCTAAGCCCACCTGTGTACTTGCCAGCTTTTGGAAGCACCATGATGGGTGTTCACTATAGATGATGATTCAATGCCAAAATTGAACTATATATTTATTCAAGTTAAAAGCAACTTTTCCCCAAAAATATTATGCAGAATGAAGCTCTGAATGGTGGTGGTACGCTGTTTGTGAACAAGCATCCAAACCTTAAAGTCCGAGTTGTTCATGGAAATACCTTAACTGCTGCAGTAATTCTCAATGAAATCCGTGAGGAGGTGAAAGAAGTGTTCTTAACAGGAGCAACTTCCAAACTTGGAAGGGCAATTGCCCTCTACCTTTGCCGAAGGAGTGTAAGAGTCCTAGTAAGTGTTGCTACATCAATCTTTATCAGACAGAGTATCAAGCTTGACTTTTCTTTCTGCTTAACAAAACTCAATAAATAAACGCTTAAACTCAAAAACTATATAATGTCTCCTCAGTCTTCTGATGGATGTGCAGATAATTTATCTTTATTTCTTGGGTTATATTAAGGTATGCATCCATCTTTGATGTTATCGGTGAAAATTAATACTGCAGATGCTGACTTCGTCGAAAGAGAGATTTCAAAAAGTTCAAAAGGAGGCCCCACTTGAATATCAAAGCTATCTGGTACAAGTCACCAAGTACCAAGCAGCTCGTGGTTGCAAGGTACTGTGCCCAAAAACTATGAATTTGTAATGTGCAACATGCTTTTCTACCGTGTTTTATGTTAAAAATAAATTTTTAAATAAAAAAATTAAGTTTTGATTATTTAAAATCTTAGCAAATCAGACAAGAATTCGTTTAATTTTTTTCTTAAAAAATTTTAGAACAAACAACATGTTTTTCACCAAGTTATAAACAAAAATAATTAAGGGCTGAATCATCGAGTGCTTAACAAGGTAGGCCTACTTTTAAACCCAGACAAAATAAGTCAGACGGGTTAGCTTGGCTGGCTAGCCTAACAACATCCGACTTTTATTTTTTTCTCTAACTTTTTTTAAATTGATTTTTTTATGATTTTTGTTTATTTTTTTTAATTTATATTTAAATTAGTCTTTTTTTTAGAGTTTCTTTGAAATAATAATTATATTTTTAGTAATGCATTTAAATTTGAAGAGTTTTTTTATTTATTTATACTTTTTTATCTTTTGTATGGATTAATTTTATTTTTTAAAATAAAAAATATTATTTTCAGATAATATTTCTAATATGTGCAGCATTGCATGATATTTATTTTTCCTTTTATTTTATTTAATCAATTTAATTTGTATTTCTATTTTTATTATCATTTTTTTAAATTAAAAAATTATTTTAATAAACAAATTTAATAACCACAAGCAAGTAAATATCTCATTTTTCAAAATTAAATATCTTAATCTATAATTGTCTCTTGATTTTTCAAATTTTATTTGGATGTATCATTAATGATTATTTATTTATTTATTTATTCAAACATATAATTCTTGATTTATTTGATTATATATATATATATATATATATATATATATATGTATGTATGTATAAAAAAATTATTTGAATTTAGATTTTTTAAACCACAGAAATGTGTTAAAAGAAATTTGTATATATAATTTTGTTTTTAAAAAAATAAAAATATCTCACGTAACTAATAGGAATACTATATATTGAATTGGGTGGTTCTATTTGTTCAAAATATTATTTGTGAATTTTGAATGTGACGGGGTCGTATTGGAACCAATGGTAGACCTGGATCGTGGGCAAGTGGATCAAACCAGGGGAGCAAAGTTGCGCCCCCACAGGGACACATTTCCATCAATTTGTGGTGCCCCCCATTTTGTCCTTAAGAAGAGACTGCACATACGGTGATCTTGCAGCCATGAGACTACCTGATGATGTTCAAGGGCTTGGAAATTGCGAGGTAAATAATTATTTTGATATATTTTTAAATAAAATATATTTTAAAAAATAGTTGTTATGACACTTTCAAACAAATATTTTTTTAATTACTGATCATCACTGTAGATCTAAAGGAATTAAAAAAAGAAAAGAAAAAGAGACTCATAAAAATTAAATTTTGAGTTAAAAAAGGATTCCATGTTGCGACGGCGACGAGCTAACTTGCTCAAAGTGTATGATTAATAAGTATATGTATGTTCTGGTGGGTGTTTTAACAGTACACCATGGACAGAGGAGAAGTCCACGCATGCCATGCAGGCGGTGTGGTCCACCTGCTAGAAGGCTGGGCTCACCATGAAGTGGGGGCAATTGATGTTGACAGAATCGATCTGGTTTGGAATGCTGCATTGAAGCATGGCTTGAAACCGGTCTCCAACGTTGTCACCAGACAAAATTCAATGTGAATGAATGCCCTCGTACTAGGAAACAAAGGATTTGGTCGGCAACGAGAAATATTCCTTTGTTTTCTTCATATTATAATTTAACTGTAACAAATAAAAGTGGTTTCAGGTCGCAATTCAAATGCGATATATATTGTGTGACATATATATGTGTCACACCACAGACCCTACCATTATCTTATTCTTCTTCTAGTGGAGGTGTTATATATTCTAGTTTATTGTTCGTGTGTTTTTCAGTGAATCAATAATAATTTTTATTTTAAATATAAAAAAATATAAAGTGTGATTTTAAGTGTTTTGAATCTTGGATGGGAGACGGAAGCAATAGTTTTGGGTCTGATTTTTTACGTTTGTAATTTCATCAAAATAATATAAAAACATAAAAAAAAATATTAATTTGAATTAAAAAGTGTTTTTGAAAATATTTTTGAAACGTAAAAACAAACATGTTTTAATAACGAAATTCAACTCAACTTGTAATGAAAAAAAATTATTATCACCCAACTTTTGTACAATATAAAAAAAAGATCTCATCAATTTATTTTCTCTTTACAATATGAAAAAAAAAATCAATAAAAAAAATAAAAAACATCTAAGGAGAAAAAAAATAAAATTAGCTCGAGATCTAAAACATTTTTATTAGTGCATATGATCTTTATTATATTTTATTATATGCAAGCGTCAACTTTGTGATTCAAGGTTATATTCTTTACTTGTTGTAAAAAAAACATATTAATAATACCTACACATTAATTCTTTTACGTTGAAAAAAAACTATTCAACCTGCAGTTAAACGAGTTAAATAAACACGTTAGCGTTTTGTTTTTTTGCATTTAATGACATAAATAGTTGTCATAAGCTTTTTGATTTATAATTAATTTTTTTTAAAAATAAATAAAATAGAAAAACTTGCATATTTAATTTTTATTTTTTACTAAAAAAATTTATCCAATATGTAATGAAGCACAGTCCACATAAATGATATTTAGCCACGTCATATCTTGTTTATAAAAAAACATAGAACCTAACGTTGAGCTATATACCTCATATACCTCAAGATTCATGCACAGACAATCTTAATTTATAGAGACCCTAATTCCATCAATATTAAAATTTAACTGTTACAAACAAAAGTGGTTTCAAGTTGCAATTCAAATGCGAGGAACCCTACCATTATCTTATTCTTCTTCTGGTGGAGGTTTTATCTCTATTAGTATATTAGCCCCGTTCCACGCGGGTCAATAATAATTTTTATTTTAAATATAAAAAAATATAAAGTAAGATCTTTAGTGTCTTTAATCAAGCAGTACAATCAGACCTAATAACTTTGGGTCTAACTGGTAAACTAGATCTAATATCATTTGGTGTGGCTGCGGCGACAGACCTAATATTCTTATGTTTGGCTTCTTGAGTTTGTCATCATATTAAAATAATACAAAAACATTAAAAAATAATAATTTGAAGTAAATAAAAAAATAAAAAAAATTTAAATTTTTTTAAAACGCAAAAATAAACATGTTTTAATAAAAAAATTCAACCCAATCTGAAATGACAAAATATTATCATCACCCAACTTTTGTACAATATAAAAAAATTCACATCAATTTATTTCCTCTTTACAATATGAAAAAAAAATCAATAAGAGAAAAGAAAAAAAATTTAAAGAGGGAAAAAACAAAATTGGAAATATCTTAAAAGGAAAAAAATTAGTTGTTGGTGTATTGGGTGCAGCTCTACTATGCGCTATTCATAGTGCTTGTCATAACTTATTTTTGGGTTATTCTCCAAATTCACTTTTTTCTCTTCCAAAAAACAAAAAAAATATTCGAACTAAAAGAAAATAATAATAATAATAATAATAATAATAATAAGCAGTGAGAAGAGGATGCCAGAGCGCCCTGAAAATGACTAGAATTTGTTTAAGGAGATTAAAAAATATAAAGATTAAAATTTAACAGTATTTTGTTGACTAGTGAGAGCCCTGTTGATGAAGGAAATTCATTTTTAGGAAGAAAAGTCCAAAATCAGATGTTTATAGACTCAATTATGTTTTATTCAAGGTTTAATTGAATTTATAGAGGGTTTAATTGCAAGAAAAATTGTTTTTTAAGTCAATTTGGGCTTTAATTGGAAGAAATTAAAGTTCTGAGGTCGAATTATAATTTTTTAGAGTTGATTTGGTCAAATCAGGGGCTTAATTACATAAATATTGAAGTTTGATGGCCAATTAGGGACTTGATTGAAGAAATCCAAAACCAAGGACCAAAATGAAAAGGCACGAAAATTGAAGACCTGATTTTGAATCTTACGTGTTTTGGCGCCAGTTTCCATTTAAATGAAACGATGCCTTTTGGAAAAAAACGGCGTTGTTTCATGCATTTCACTGTAAAAAAAAGAAACAAAAACGGTGTCGTTTTGAACGACACCATATGTCTTCTTCTTCCCTTCTTCCCCTGGACGCGCAGAGAACAGGAGAAGAAGAAGCATTTGTCCCTTGCTTTTCTCCTCTCTCTCTTTCTCTCTTTCCTAAAACCTAAAAAACCCGACAAAACACCCTACTTGCCCGAACCTTGACCCATGGCCTACCACTAGATGAAAAAACAGAGGGGACAAGCCCCTGCAGGTGGCCCTGAGGCTGTTGCCCAGTGGCCACCTGGCCACCCCCTATGCCTGTGCCATGACTGGATAGGGTAGTAGCCCTATCTCCCCCTTTTCCTCCTTATAAATACCAGGGGAGAGAGATGAAAGGAGGGGGGGAAGAAAAAAGAAGAAGAAAAGAAAAACTAAGGAGAAGGGTTTGAGTTAGCGAAAAAAAGAAAAAAAAACAAAGGAGAAGGGTTTGAGTTAGAGAGAAAGAAAAAAAAAATGAAGGCGGATAGAGAGAAAGAAGAGAGGAGAGAAACCGAACAGAACGGAGACAAACAAGGAAAAAGAACGGGGAAAGAATAGAGAGAGAGGCGAGAGATCAGAAAGAGAGAGAACGAAGGATAGGAAGTGAAAAAGAGAGGAACAAACTGAAGAAGACGGGGAGGAAAAACAGAGGCTGGGGAGGAAAAACAGAGGCTGGTGCCTTTGCACAGGGAAGGAAAAAAAAAAGAAACTGCAGCAACGCTACCTGGAACCTCCGCCACCAGCGAGCACCATCGTGAGCCTCCACAGCAGCCACCGCAGGTCAGTTCCCCCGCCTCTCTCTTATTCCTTCTTCTCCTTCGTTGCTTGACTTCCACTATTTTGCAAAATGAATAGTGGAGAGTGAATTAATTCACTCTTCATTGTTTGCTTTATGTTTTTGGGGCTGGAAAGCACTGGCCCAACCGAAAATGACTGAGCTGAGTCCGGCTCAATTCAAAAACAAAACTTTCAAAAAAATATTTTCAAAAATTTATGATTTTTCCGTGTATTTTTCTACTGAATTTTGCTTAATATTGGTTTGTATTTTTACACCGTAAAGATACAAATCTAGTTTCAAAATACCCAGTTTTTGTAAAAAAGATGGAAAATTAAAAAAACAAAAAAATATTTTTATTTTCATGCATGTGACCAAGTCTCTCAAAGCTAAAAAAATCGTATTGTATTTTCATACAACAAAAATTCAAAAAAAAATGTTTTAGCATGCATTTTGGCTTTAATAACGAGTTTATTAAAGTCATGAGAACTAGGTCAATATTTTAAAAATTGCCAAAAAATTATTTTGTTTTCTTTTAATATATGAGATTATGAACTTACACGTAAGACACATTTCTAATAATAAAATTATTTTTTTTAATTGACATAGAACGGCTAGGTTATATCCGATGATATCAGAATCTCCTTACCAAGAAGAACTTTTCTTAAACCGTAGACATACCAAAAATTAAAAACCATGACAAGACCTTAGATTTTATCAAACAATTAAACAATGCAGCTTACCTTAGGTAAGACGTATTTGGGGTGCTAATACCTTCCCTTTACACAACCAGTCTCCATACCCGATCTCTGAGACCAGTTAGGGTTCCTAGTGACCAAAATATTAGGTGGCGACTCCAATTCTATTTTTCCACTTATAAGAGACAAGAATTCCTTATCTCCCCATGTTTGCCAGATACCACTCAATACATTAAGGCTGGATGATTGCTGCGATGTCGCACACGTGCGACAGTGGTACTGTAGAAAATACTTTATTTGAAGATGGTGATGGTGCAAATACATTTCTTACTTTTAACTCAACTCGAACATTTTTACATTTTAAAAAAATTGTTATTAATGCACTGCGGAGCGCGGACCAATATGCTAGCTATTATATTATTACGTAATGGTTATTTTTTAAAAAAGTATATTGAAATATTTTTTTTAAATTGATTTTTTATATCATTACATCAAAATAATACAAAAACATCAAAAAATATTAATTTGAATGAAAGAAAAAAATAAAAAAAAATTCAATTTTTTTTTAAAATATTTTTGAAGGGCAAACACAGACATGCTTTAATAAGAAAATTCAACCTAACCTTAAATGAAAAACAATTATCATCATCCAACTTTTGTATAAAATAAAATAAGTCTCATCAATTTATTTCCTCTTTACCATATAAAAAAATTTAAATAAGAGAAAATAAAGCACATCTAAAGAGGCAAAACAATATAATTAGAAATATTTGGGGGCCCAGCCAGATCCAAGATCGGTAGGTCCGACTGAAAGCCAGATTCAGCTACACTTTTTTACTAATAAATAGAAAAGACAACACTCCCAAGTGTTATAGTGTCATCCATAGTGCAAACATTTTATCTCTATAGTGTGGTCCACAATACTATTTTTGTAAATATATTGAGATAATATTTTTTATTTTTTAAAATTTATTTTTTATATCATCACATCAAAATTATACAAAAATATCAAAAAATATATTAATTTGAAGTATTTTTGCAAAAACAATAAAATTGAAAATATCTGGTGATCCAACCAGACCCAAGATCGGTGGGTGTGGCTGCGAGCCAGACCCAATAGTTGTGGGTCTGGCAGCCAAACAGACCCAACAACACTTTTTTGACTAATAAACAAAAAAGACAACGCCTCCCAGATACTACAATGTCATTCACAATACAAACATTTTATGTCTATAATGTAGTCTACAGTGCAATAAATCTATATCGAGAGTAGCTACCCAATGTTTTTGTGATGTATTTTAAATTATAGTATACTATTGGGGTTGTTTAGCAAAACTAATAATTACCCAAAAACTAACTTGTCATTTCCCATAATTATGATAAGAAGACTAATTCTCTATAATTACATAATATTCACAAGATATGTAATTACTCATTCCAACACTCTTTCGTCAAGTTACAGCTTACATATCAATCATCTCCGACTTGTGAATCAAGCTATTAAAAATGTTTCTTGAAACTGTTTTGGTGAGTACATCAATTTGCTAACTAATCCTCTAGCTAAAAAAAACAAACCCTTTATAAATAATCACTACTAAGAAATGGCAAATAGAATGGAAGCTCTAATGGAAAATATTTTATTGGTACTACCCGATAGGAAATATTTGTTCGTAATTACCGATGTAAATTGTGATGGAATATGTTTCACCGGTAATTTTTTATGGAAATTAAAACAGTATAGAGAAAATAAAAAAATTAAAAAAAATTCATCAACAATTCTATTGAAAATATAACACGCTAGTATTTTCCAATAGATATTATGTTGAAAAAACTAAATGAAATAAAACTCGACAATTCTCTCTCCCCCCTCACTTCTTCCTCCTATCCAAAAAAAAAAAGCAACCCCCTCCTCCTATTATCTCACAAATCCAGCCACCCCAAACAACCAACTTCAATCTAAATATCTATCAATAGTGTTAGTATCCCTCTCTTGGTTTTTAAAGTTTCACTACATCAACTACGCAAACCTGCCCTTTTTTTTTTTGTAACCTTGCAGACACAATTTTGAACACCTGAAATTAAACAAGCATAAATATATAAATATTTGATTTTTATTAGATATATGATTTGATACAATCTCTATTTAAAATATTCTTACAAAAGAATAAGACAATCCTCCAATTCTTCCCTTGGATTTGATATGCGGTGAATTGATTTATTTTTGAAATTAATTCAAGATTTGTGCTTTGCAAGAACATGAATTTTGGCATGAATTGCAGAGCAAGATTTGGTGATTTGATATTTTAAAGAACACATTTGATTTGTGTTCAAAGTGTTGTTAAAGAACTCTTTTGGAGCATTTAGGCTTGATCCAACAAAGTTTCGCTCTTTGTAGATTTCAAGTATAGATGAAAGATGCTTTAGAGTTTTTAAGAGAGCTTCCTTACTTGAATAACCCGTCTTGAAAAATTGCTTGTATCTCCAAGAATTCTTCGTTTTTCATTGTCTAAGATGAGATCCTTTATTTGTAGAGATTTGTAAGGGCTCTCGGGTCCATTCCTAATGCCACCTGATATTATTTATTGATTGATTTTAATTTATAATATCTTGTATTTATGAAAAGATATTTTAAATATTTCATCCCATGTGTGAACCTTTTATTGGCCAAAAAATATATAAAGATTCATTTATTTTCCATGTCATTTATTTGAATTTTATTTCATTGTAAAAATAAAATAAAAATGACACATGGTGAAATTTGATTGGTAGAAAATTATTGTTTCTAGAGATGCCCCTCAAGACAAGTTTATTTACAATTAAAAATAAATGGACATATCTTGAAAATATAGTTGAGAGGGTTTTATACTTTGAATATATTTTTTTACTAAATTTAATTTGATTATATTAAATTTTCACAATAAATAAAATATTTTACTGTGAAATAAAATATAATAGTAAAAATTAAAAATTTAGGGATCAATTTTGATTGATATTTATCAAATAAAATAATAAAATCAAAGTTTAGTACCTTATTTAAAATAATTGCGAATCTTAGAACCAAATAAAATCTATCATTTTATATAAATAGTAACCAATAACTTTTATCGGCCTATAAAATTCCCATTTCTTTTTCGAAAATAACTATTGTGAGATTTTGTTTTGCAGGTCTCACAATCCTGAATGGAATGGCGTAATGTGTTCATAATTATGGCTAACGGTTGATGAGTTATGAGATGAAATTTTTTTATTATCTTTCTCTATCGTCTTGGTTACCGTTCATTCAATTGTTTTTTTTGTTGCTTTCTTCTCATTAACATATGTGACATTTAGAGTTCTTATGTTCTTAGCTTGGATAATGACAACAGTGCTTGACTTTTCTAACCCATTCAGGTATGCTTTTTTCGACAATTCTCTAGATCTGTTCAAAAAGATGATTACTTGACCATGCAGCATGGATTCTATTGTAATTGGTACGCAAACTGTGTTTTTTTCCTTACCGGTCTGTCGAGCGCTGGAAGCATATACTGGTAGAAAGAGGAAAACAAAAATCTGTGGTGGGCTCCGACTTTGCTTCATAGACTAGGAATTGTTTTTCACAAACAGGGAAAAAGCTTACACGTTTCCAAAACCCTGGATAACATATTAGAAATTGATTTTCCATATTCAGCCAGTAGAGCGATTATTGCAAAAAACACTCTAAGGTCGGTCATAGCATCCCTACCCTATGATTCACCAAGATTTACTAGCTTTCTTGTAGCAGCAGCAGGTGAGTGCCCGTGAGACTTTGAATCCTATTCAGAATCCATGCCATTGTCTGTGAATTAGTTAGTCCCCACGACTAAGGCAGGAACATCCCTGTGAGTTCCAATAAGGTCACAGATTTCTTTGTTGTTCACAGACAATCCCACCTTTTGCTTCAGCTGTAATAATGATCTGAACAGGAAAAATTTAACTCTCCCCATGTGCGCATTTCAGAAGAGGAAATATTTTTGTGCAGTAGTCGACCTTGCTCTCACAAAATAGGATTTTTTTATTTGCAATCAGGAAAAGATCCCTAGTATCAGTGGCGGAGGGGGGGCTGGCAGGGGCGGGGCAAGGAAATGCCCCTCCCTTGTAACTATATAATAAAAGTAACTGAAATTTTTTCTTGACACCTGAATTATAATTTGCCCCTCTTAATTTTTTTTTCTTGCTCCGCCCCTGCCTAGTATGGCTATAAAAAGAAAACCACATTACCCTTCTTTCGGTTACTAATTAACCACATAGACTGGTAGTCCTTCTCCTCCTTTACTAACAGTTCAACCTCCACATAGCAGTCCAGCATCACCAACGGGCCAGTCTTGGCATGTATGTAAACTTGTGCGCGTGCTCTCTCTCTCTCTCTCTCTCTCTCTCTCTCTCTCTCTCTCTCTCTTCTCTATCCAATATTTTGAACTTTCATCGATCTAAGATATAAAATAACATCGTCTAAACCAACCAATAAGATCAGACAATAAGTGAAAGTTATGAATCCTTAGAGCTTATGATCGCCTCTTGAGCTTCTTAGTTCTCTTTGTTGGTTGAGAAATAGCAGAAGGTGGTGCAACTACTTGCTTTTCTGCCCCGATCGAGCCCGATGTGAAGCAAAGCTTATTGAGCCAAATCACTGAAGAAGAAAATTAAAACGAGAGCTTAATAGGTAGTCCAATACTCGCTGTCCAGGTACGTCCAATCTCATGGCTTGTTTTTCCTTTACATTCCCCCTTCTTTTTTTCGAGTGCATAGCTTCTGGTTTTCTTTTTTCCTTGCACAGCCTTCATGCTTATTCTATTGCTATAATATCTTCTAATTAACTTGCACTTGTCATTTAATAATTTTCCTTTCATTCAATGCTTTAAAAACAAGTTTGGAGCATTTTTTTTTTAACGCCCGAATCTTGAATTTTTTTATTTTATGAACATTCTTCTGAACCTGATTGTAGGTTTACCATCTTCAAACGATGTTCCACCTAAGCTGCTTTGGTGATTTAAATTTTCCACGGTGTTCAGTGATAGTTGTTTCTTCAATGGCCTTTGTTTTTCTACGAGATTTGGTATGTGAACCATTTCTTAACAGTTACGACTTTTAATGAGCTGTTTTCAATGGTTATGGACCTTGAAGATTCGTTTCTCAATTGTTATAAACCTTGAAAAGTCATTTCTAAATGATTATAAACCTTGAAAAGTTGTTTCTCAATGATTGAGGACCTTGAAGAACTATTTCTTTATGGTTATGGACCTTAAAAAGTCATTTTTTAATGGTTGCAGAGCTCGAAGAGTTGTTTCTCCGTGATTATAGAGCTTGAAGAGTTATTTCTCAACGGTTATGAAGGTTGAAGAGTCATTTCTCCACATTTATTAATCTCGAAAAGCCATTTCACAATAGTGGTAGAGATTGAAGAGTTGTTTCTCAATAATTATGGAGCATTTAACGAACCAACAAGTTTGGTGACTCACAACCAACTATCAATCATATGAGGAGCTTTCTTCTTTTGTGTCTTTGATCTAGGTGTGTTTTCAAATCTTTTCTTCTTCTTTTAATTTTTTTTGTAAATATCATTGGACTTGTAACCTTGTTTCCTATGTTTTTATGTTATGGTTACGTCATCAAGTTATTTTTTTTCCACTATATAAACAACCAAATAGGTCAAGATAGTTTAAAGGGGTGATGTGACTATATTTAGAATATTTTCTAAGTTGCCTACATACTTTTGTGGATAAAGGATCAAGTCACAACATAGTTTAAAATGTATTTTTAATTATTTTTTATGTAATTGTACTCGAAACAAGTTTCAAGTTAACTACATACCTTTATGGATAAAGGATCAAGTCATAACATAGTCTTGGAAGAATATGAAGCGAGAAGCTATTTGCCTCACCTCTATCTTATGATGTAGGTCTTTAGGCAACTTATTATACCTTAAATGGTCAATAAATAGTTGGCATCATTCTTCTTTTTCAATCTCATAGACATAAACTACACCCATTTATTCCTTCTCTTCTCCATCACAAGTTATTAGTGGAATGACCCATCTTTGACATGCAAAGACTTATTTCTTCACTTCATAATACTATTTTTTTAGGTACATATTCTAAAGTGACACAATCAAGTGATGCTATTAGTTTTAATGCATGCTTTTGATATGGAATAAGTTTTGGCTTCTTAACTTCATAAAGTGAAAGGAGTTGCTTGATAACTAATTGAGAATCTCCAAACACTTTAAGGTGATGAATCTTTATATTCACTGTCATTTCTAGCCTAGGAATCAAATCTTGGTATTCGGTCGTATTATTGGAACAAGATTCAATAAGTGAAAAGGCAAGTGACAAGACCTCTTCTTCAGGTATGATGAAGATTACCCCAACTCTAGCTTTATTTTGTTGTGTTGCACTATCAAAGAATATTTTTCATAGTTCTGACATTTCAATAAACAAGACATTCTCATCAAGCAGGTCTTCAGAGAACTTCTATTCATCAAAAATAGGATGATTAGTAAAAAAACAAATTAGCTAGTGTTTGCCGATTTCAAAATCTTGAAGAAATACAGCCCATTTTGCTAATCTTCTTTAATAATATAAGCCTTGAGATGGTCTGCTCGAGAGATTAGTCATGCTGAATATGATTGGAGGTAATGCCTTAACTTCTTTATTGCACACATTAATGCTAGACATGTCTACTTTATTGGAGAACAATTTAGTTCGACCTCATTGAATATCTTACTAAAATAGCAGAAAGCACTTTCTTTGTTTTCATCATTTTATTTTACCAACAACACTTTCAAAAAACACATTTGAGCTACAATATACATGATAAGTGAACGTCCCAATACTGGTGCTTATAGGATACGTGGATTAAATAAGCATTTTTTTTAATCTTATTAAAGACTTTAGTATAAGTTTCATCCTAATAAAATGATGTATCCTTTTTTATCAAATGAGTGAATGATTAACATCAACCGGCTAAGTTTGAAATGAATCTTCGTATATAGGCCAACTTTCCTTGGAGATTCTTTAAGTTGTGGATGTTTCTTAGCTCCAACATTTTTAAGATGACATTAATCTTAGACCCATCAATCTCAATTCCTCCATGTCAAACTAAATCCTTGGATTTTCCCGAGGACACACCAAATATGCATTTTAGTGGGTTCATTTTTAGTTATAATCAATATAACCGATCAAATAGTAGACGGAGATCTTACAAATTATTTTCTTTTTCTTTTTACTTCACCACAAGACCATCAACATATCATTCAATGTTTTGGTGAAGCAGATCATAAAAAAAACGTTTTGTATTGTCCTTTGATAAGTGGCATCCCTTTGATAAGTGGCATTTGCATTCTTTAAGCCAAAAGGCATGAACTTATAACAATATATCCATTTTTAAAGTCCAGAAGGTTGTATTCTCCTCATCTGCGGGCGCCATTTAAATTTGATTACAGTTATATGAACCATCCATGAAAGTTAATCTCTTATGACCTGTGGTAGCGTTAACTATGATCTCAGTAATTAGAAGTGGAAAGTCATATTTAAAACAAGCATTGTTAAGGTCTTGAAAATCTATGCAATGAAACCCGTTTAGATAAGTTTATTAACTTTAACCTCAATTTATGAGATGGGTTCAGGATGAAAGTGATGCTATGCTTACATTATAGATCTAGCCCTATTTCTTATCGATAATTGATGGACAACAATCTTTGGGTCTAAACTTGACATTTCATCGTAGAACCAAACGAAGATATCTCAATAATCACTACCAGAAATTCGCTAAATAGCAACGGATTTACCGATGGAATATGTCTGTTGGTAACTTGAGGTCAAAATTACTGACGGACACTATTCTGTCCGTACTTCGGTCGGTAACTACCGATGGCAAATTTCTGTTGGTAGTTACCGACTGAATTACGGACGGAAAAGTTTTCGTCGTAAAAAAAAGGCGGGTCGCTGACGTGGAAGTTTTGGCGGGTTATTTTTTCTGATGGAATCACCGATGGATTCAAAAAGATAGCCCGTACAACGACGTGACCGGTTCACCGTTTAAATTACCGACGGAATCACTGAGGGATTTGAAATATCAGATCCGTACAGTGATGTGTCGATTGTTTCGTCAGAATCATCGACGGTTTCACCGACGGATTGTCCATCGGTGAAACCGTTGGGAAAAGTTAATACATGTTCGCTCTGCCGACCCTCTCCTCCCCTATTTCTCCTTCTTCTTCCTAATCCCAACTCTCCCCATCTGCAAACAACCAGCCCCCCCTCCTCCTCAAGACAAAAATCTCCCTCATATCAGCACGACAAGTTATATTTCTTGAAGTTTTATGGTCACAGCATCCGTGTTCTGATTTACCGATGGATTTTATCGATTTTTGTAAGTAATTCTATCTTTTTAAATTTTAACATTTAATTAAATGTCAATTTTATTGTTTTTTTAGTATATGTATTTTGTTAGTAGATGTACATGTTTTATTGTTATTTCTCAAACAAACTTG
>Ga0325400_1002670_pt1 | contig 15770 bp, 13 predicted proteins | sample PopdelMetagenome_2_FD_205662 | JGI IMG/M metagenome (GOLD analysis project Ga0325400, IMG submission 205662) | Populus deltoides microbial communities from Bellville, Georgia, United States - Xylem-PdKOR-R1 | ecosystem: Host-associated > Plants > Phyllosphere > Stem > Wood/Secondary xylem... | reverse complement strand
AGCAATATTGCAGTATATGTTTTCTCCAGACCAATGCCGGTTGTCACTCATCCATGTTTTACCCTAAATTCCTTATCTTCTCTCTGAGATCGACGACTCAAGCCTCACGGCTTCCTCTCATCAACAGCAGCAAGCAGCAGCGATATCGCTCTCCTTCCTCCGCCATACCTGGCCCTCCCTCTGCTCTTCCATTAGTTTTTCTTTTTCACATGGAGTAATATTAAATTCTCGCATCTCCCACTCAAGAAAGAAAGGAACTGGTACTTTCAAGAGAGAGAAAACAAACAAACTCTCAGGGGCATCGCAGTATTAGTATTACTATCTTAGCGTAAAGCAATCATAACTGATTCTACCTCCATTTCTCTAATACCTAATTTCTCCACTATAAATTCCTTTCCTCGACCTCTCCATACAATAACAATAGACATAATGCATCACCGTTTGATTTTATTTTCTTTTTGATTTGTTTGTCGTTGTGTTTTCTTTTTTTTTGGTGGATTAGGTTTAGTTGTGCTTGGAATAGGGGGAAATGGGGCTGATTTCAGGGATATTTTTGGGGATTAATCTTCAAAATCAGGTTGATGGTTGGATGGAAACACATGATGCAATACCGAAGCACCAAAAGAGCTGCTAGGGTTCGTTAATTTTGATTGAGATACATGTCGTTTTCCTTTCTCTCTCTTTATTATTTGTTTCGTAGAAGTTGCTTGAAAATACTGTGAGGTGCATTGAATTTGGAAAGTTAAATGCGAACTCGAATTTTTATCTGTAGGCCATTGATATAAATCTTCTCGGTTCACTCAATAGAGATGATTTGAAGAAAGTATGTGGTGATAATTTTCTTGATTAGATTTTTTTTTTTTTTGCAGATGTGATTCACTACTAATTTGTACTCTGGTTGCATCTTGCAGGTGAAATGGCTAAACAAGCAATTGGGCAAATTATGGCTTTATGTTGCAGAAGTAAGATTCTTGTTTTTTTTATTCTTATTATATTTTTTGCTTACAATTAGGTGTAATTGGAAAAAAAAAATTATGTATACTGGTAAATGTTGTTCATGTTTAGGCAAAAAAATAATAATAAAATCCATGTATATTGGTAAGAATTACAGTAAGGTAAAGTTTGTTGTAAGGAGAGCAATGCAAATCAAAAATTTTGTAAAATTTTACTAATAACCGAATTCTTTTGACTAATAACCGAATTCTCTTGACTTTTCTTTATCTACTTTGAAAAGTAACCATTATTATACTTTGGAAAAAAAATTCCTTATGATCTTACGATCCGAGTTTATTTTTTATTATCTGTGCCGTATCAAAAATACGTTTTTGGACAATCTTGCTACGGTTAATAAACAAGTGATGTGATTGAAATTAAAATTAAATTTAAAAAAATGTTAATGGATATTCTAAAACCATTGTTCTTGTGCATCAAGACATAACTTGATTTGTAATGATCTAAATTATGACATAAATTAAACTAGCAAACAAAATCAATTAAAACTGAAATTTATCAAGAAAACAAACCTTGGTTGCAAGCACACATCCACCTACAGAAATCAGAACCGATCCTTGAAACGAAACTCCAGTTTATATTCTAAATTTTTATCTTTTCTTAACGTTGGTTGATTAACGGATTCGCTGTATAACTAACTCTAACCAACAAACAATCACAGAGTCCGCACTAATGATTTAGTTCAATGGTAGCCTTAAGAACTAGATAAATTCGTTAATCTTAACAACCAAGTTGTCCGCAGCTTGTGTTGTTTTGTTCGAATGTTCTCCCTAAGTTTAATAAGGTAGTTCCGCCACAATTATCAAGCTTAGTTGTTTCGCAAGTTCATATACCACAACTCCGGTTTTAATATCAAACTTGGCAATAAATTGTTCACAATAATAACTTAGAGTCCGCTCTTAGCAATTAAGATAAACAATCATAGGAAATATGCATAGGAAAACAAGCATACTCATTCATAACGCAAACTGAAAATAAATAGAAGAACAAATCTCACAGTTCTTGAAATCTGAAGGTTTTTGAATCCTTGCAACCAAGAAAACAAGTTTAGCCTTGCATATCTATTTAACAACTACTCGTAAAGATGGAAGAAAGCATGATTTCTGGTTTGTAGAGGGGAGAGTTTGTGTTTCTTCTCTTCTGGCTGCCACCCCTTTTTTTTTTGTTCTACTGCATTCTTTCCTTCTCTCTTTGCTCTCCTTTTTTTACTCTCCAAATGATGCTTCTATTTATAGGCTTCAATGGCAGCTCCTCCTGCACTTATCAACAATGGTGGCTATCCTTTGTTAATGATTGAAATAATTTCTTTTGACAATATTCAGCTGCCACCAACAATCCACCATTGTATGGCAGAATTCAGCTGTCATCTTTTAAAAATCACATATCCCTCATATGAAAATTTTTTGGCTGAAATTTGGAGCGTTGATAGGTCTTTAAGTCAGAAATCCAAAAAAAATTAAGTTTGCGTCAATTAGACTTCTTCAGCTCTAGATATTCAATTTTGAATGGCCAAAGGTCAACATTGACAGAATGCGAGATTTGACTTTGAAGGCTGCGATTTCCATGCTCTTTCTTTTTTCATTTCATCCAAAAACGCCTTCAAAACATAAAAAAAAAATACCAAAGCATTTTATAACATAGACAAAACACTAGTTAAATGTGAGTGAATCTATATTAAATACCCTCACACTTAGCTCTAGCTCGTCCTCGAGAAATGATAGATAAAATCAAATTAAAAATATCTATGACCAATCTCTTAATCTCCCATCAATGTCCAAGAATACATGCATTATAAACATGAATATAATCAAGAAGGATAAAAAGTATAAATTTTCATGAATTCATTTACATGCAAACTTCAAAACTCAATTAATCGTCGGGATTTAAATGAAATCTATGTCATGCCAAAGTGATAGGTCCTCTCATTGACATACACTCCAACACTCACGTGTTTAGGGCTTATGTGTTCAAATCTCTCAAATTCAATCAATGAATATGTTCTACCATAAGGTTGCTCTTCAATCTCATCTCCATTACTAACATATTACAAGCAATGCATGAATCAAAAGGTCTTATTTTTTTGTTGTAATGGGGCTAAGGTTAAGGTGAGGAAAAAGAAAATAAAAGGAAAGATTCAAACCAAAGAAAGTAAAGCATTCTGAAAAATGATATTTCAAACAAGATATTCCATCAAAGCATATAAATTTTCATCTTTAATCACCAATGCTTAATTTCTGTTGATTTAAAGATCTTTCAACATAAAACCTTAAGAACATAAGGAATACTTTCTTTTTTTCCACCTTTGGTAACTTTGCCCATGTTTTTCATCAAACATCACTTCTTCTTTCTTTTCACATAATTTCCAACTATAATTCCATAAGATATCACAAGTATATGCTCTACTAATCCTGGACCAGGGGAAAAGGAAAACATATAAAAAAAAATTAAGGCTTATACATGGATAAAGCAAAGAAAAGATAAACAAGCTCAAAACGGACTCATTAAGAATAATATGCTTTAGGTTGGCTTTTTTGGCTCGAGTGTTTAAAATTCCTAATGCCTTTATCATCTTGATGTACACATGTAATGTGAATGTAATCTCAACAAGATATGAAGCAAGTTCTAGAGATACATATCATTGAAAGAATGCACAATCAAAGAATATAATGTTGAAGGTTCAAAAGCTTGCATTGGTATAACACTATAAAGTCAACATGTCATATTATCAAAGTCAATCCCTAAAACAATTAAATGTTAAAATTTGCATGCACACTTATTCATTTGATTTATATCTTCATCTATCTCAACTAATTCTCATACATAATACTCATATTCTCAAAAACCAATGGGAGTTCAAAAAGATTAAACATAGATTTTGTTTAAAAAAATTAACAAAGAAAACCAAAATTCTTTTAATACCCCCACACTTTAAACACAACATTGTCCTCAATGTTGAAATCAAAGAAAAGAAATATAAGAGAATGACAAAAATAAAGTAAAATGTGAAAAATAAAAGATAAGGGAAAAAGAAAGCAAATCTGATTTTTTTTCCTTTTTGTGCTGGGTTGCCTCTCAATAAACACTTTTTTTTTTATGTCATTGGCTCGACATGTGGCATACTCATTCTTTATAGATTGGTTTAGCTAACTCCACAAAAACGGTGAGTTCTGCCATTTAACTAGGAAAAAGTTTCAAACGCGAATGATAAAAAATGACTTTGTTTCCAATATGAAACTCTTTTCTTGTAATCATTCAGTCATGAAAACTCTTAGTTTTTTCTTTGTAAATCCTTGCATTCTTATAAGTATCATTTTGAATCTTTTCCAACGTGATTCCTATCTTTTTTGGAACCAAAAAGATAGGCACCACCCATTTACTGTGTATGATGGAGTAAATGACTTCTGCATCATGGGGGATAGTTTGCAAAGCTTGTAAAGCCAATGTTGATTTATGCACATTTTGGGGAACACATATATGCCTCTCCACCTCTTCTATCTTGATAAAATCATACTCATAGCTCAAAGCTACGCTTAATCCATCATTACAATCAAAATCACAAATTTGTTGCACACACTTATCAACTTAGTCATAACATGTGATAAAATAAATATTGCTATAAGGATATGTCATTCCATCATGAAAATTCAATTCAATTTTTTCATCTCCTACCTCTATAGACAAAGTATCCTTACCACAATCAATCTTTGTATTGACAGTTTTCAAGAATGGTCTCCCAAACAATATAGGAGTGTTGTTTGATGAATCACAAGAATCATGATCCATATCAAGAATATAAAAGTCGCATGAAATAACCAAACTATCAATCTTGACTAGGACATCTTCTATCACACCAAGTGGATAAACAAAACTACGATCCGCAAGTTGTATTATAATATTAGTTTTATTCAAAGGCTTTAGACTAAGAGAATCATAAACATGTTTAGGCATAACACTAATGGATGCACTTAAATCGCATAAAGCCCTTTTAAAACTAGCATTACCAATAACACATGGGATAGTAAACGCACCTGGGTCTTTTTGCTTCAAAGACATATTCTTTTGAACAATAGCAGATATAACTTCACCCATACTTACCATTTCATGACCTTTTAGCTTGTAGGCTCTCTTGATAATACACAACTCCTTCAAGAATTTGACATACTTGGGAATTTGCTTGATAACATCAAGCCAATGAATGTTGAGTTCTGCTTTCTTCAAAACCTCTAAAATATCTTTTACTTTGTCCTCTTTTTTTGACCTAGAAGAACTCACAGAAAAAGGTGGAATAGTTTTAAAATTAGAATTTATTGAGTGAGGAGTTACCTTTGGAGTGTTGGTCGTCGTTTCAGTTTGTGGAGGAGGAGGGTGTTTCTTCTTTGTACTCAATTCAGTTTCTATCTCTTCTTCTTCCTCCATCTCAATTTATTTCGACCTTTGCCTTTCAAGTTGTTTTTCACTTTGCAGCATGATCGCATTAACATTCTTTTTTGGATTCAATGCTTAGGAGTACAATTTTCCATTCATTTATGCTTCCAATTTCCCTACACTTGAAGCTACTGCCCTATTTGCTTCTCCAAGTTGTGAATACTTGACCTTGTTTCCTGTTGAAAAGACACGATATTTTGCTGCAAGGTCACAGTGTTAGATACCAGGGTTTTCATCATCCCACGAAGATCATCATTGGATGACGACCCCATAACATTGGAGTTTGTGAATGGAAGAGGGGGTTGTCTTGCTTAATAATTCTGTTGGGATTGAAATCCATGGGGATGGAACTGTCGGCCTTGATTGCCTTGTTGAGGCTGGTTCCCATAACGTAGGTTGAGATGATCTCTCCATCCAGAATTGTACATGTTAGAGAAGAGATCATATTTACGTTAGGGCTGTCCATTGAATGCTCCATCAACTGCATTAGCCTGTTCAATGTAATCTTCTTGCATTGTAGGGCACATATTTAAGGCATGCCCTTGTAAGGAACATATGCTACAAACTTTCACCTGATGTACATTTCCACAAGCCAAAGAACGCACAAGAGAAGTAAGATCATTAACTTTATTTTCAAGGTTAAAAATACTTACCTCATTTACTCGTTTGTTTGAGAAGTCTCTACGGGTGCCAAACTGTTTCGAGTTGGCTGCCATGTTTGAGATCAATTGGCGTGCAGCCTCGGGTGTCTTATCTACCAATGCCCCTCCACTTGTAGTATCAATGATACTACAGTCAATAGACATCAATCCTTCATAGAAATATTGAATGAGCAACTAATTGGGTATTTGATGATGAGAACATTGAATGCAGAGTTGCTCAAATCTTTCCTAATATTCAGAGTGTCTCTCCATGAGATTTGCCGAATCCTACATATTTCTTTCCTTATGTTGGCACCTCGAGATGCTGGGAAATATTTTTCTAGGAAGATCTTCTTCATGCTATTCAAAGTTCTAATGGAACTTAGGAGAATAAAGAAAAGTCATGTATTTGCTGCCCCTTTTAAAGAGAAAGGGAAAGCTTTCAACTTAATCTGTTTTTCGTCAACTCCATTTGGTTTCATGCCAATGCAAACCATATGAAACTCCTTGAGATGAGGATGAGGATCTTCTCCTGCAAGACCATTGAATGTTGGTAGCAAATGTATAAAACCATATTTGAGCTCAAAGTTTACATTATTGTCGATGTTATGCACAATGGTTGATTTTCCACGTTAGGAGCAGCAAGCTCCTTACGTGTTTGTTGTCGTGCAACAGTCATGGTGTTGACGCGAGCTTCCTTTCGTAACCTGCGTAAAGTGTTTTTTATTTCAAGAACCAACTACACTTGACTTTGATTAGTAGAACGGGTTGCAAGCATAAATCATTGAGAAACTGAAAAGAAACCAACCACACAAAAGATCGAAAACAATGCAAATTGCACGAAAATCCTACGCTAGAAAACTAAAAGTGCTCAAAAAACCCTAGAAAACAGCGGAATTTGACCTCGATAGAGTGAAACTAATGGTTTACCACTAGTCCTATTCAGAACATCGTTTCCCTTCAGGAAACAAAAGGTTAGGTCCTAATTCCACTAAAAAAATCTGTTTTGAACAGTACCGCCGCAAGCAAAAATTCTGTTTTTTTTAGAAAAATAAATAATAATCATAGCAAATAAAAATAACAGCACAATAATCAACTAAAATTACTTCCCCGGTAAAGACGCCAAAATTTGTTGCGATGTTGCGGTCCCTTACTTGCTTTATACTATCTTGTGTGTTTTAAGCTAGAGTAGTTAATTTGTGCGACCGCGATATTGCAACACTTGCATACTCTTTATCAAGTTGTACGCCTCAATAAGATAACCAGCACACCCAAAAAGATCAACCATGCAATCATGGTGCTTGACTCCTGGTTCAAAATTATATTCAAAACTCATGGCATTAAACCAACGCCAGCTCTCATCTAAGAAATCAGCACAACTAAAATCATCCAAAGTGAAATAAAAGTTATATAATTTGGTTTGACCCCAGCCAATATCATCTGATAGAAAACATCCAAAGCTTCTCTTGCAAAGCCATGCATTCCATAACCAGAAATCGTCCATGACCTACAATCTTTTCCTTCATGCTATCAAATGCATTTCTCGCCATTTCAGCTTGCCCGCATTTGCATTACATATCTATAATCGAGGTACCCACAATCACATTACTCAGAAAACCCATCTTAGTAACTTGTTACAAACGATAAATAAATGACATGTCACAAGCAGATGTGGTAACTATAAATCATGCAACAACGCAGACATCACCAAACATTTACCTCAACTATAATTCCCCAACTTGGCTAACGTTAATCTCACAGAAATGACCTAATACATGGAGCAAACCATTCTAGTATGAAAAGAAAACGAAGTACCTGATCATGCAAACACATTCCCACACGCAGAGCCCCCTTATGTGCAGAAGCTAACAACAAAGTGGACAAATTCACCGCATTTACCACCACCATCCTTTAACATTCCATGAAAAAATTCAAAAGCATCAATTGATAACCCAATTTGGGCATACACGGCAATCATGGAATTCCAAGAAACCACATCCTTCTCCGTCATTTCATCAAACAATTTTCTAGACAAACCCACTTCACCACGCTTTGTATACGCATCCAACAAAGTATTCTCAACTCCCATCATTTTATCCAGCCCAGCCTTTATAACAACCCCATAAATTCCCTCACTGCTTTATTAGAAACACGAGAACGTGCCGATAAAACAGAAACCTTATCAACAAAATCAACAAAACTTTCAATCTCATCACTATTTCCTTGACTCTTTTAAATTAAAAAAACTACTTAAAAACCACTAACGCTTCATAGGCATCATCATTTTGAACATACCCGGTTATTAAAGAAGTCCACGTAACAATATTTCTATGAGGAATTTCATCGAACAAAATTCTTGCATCACTTACCTACCCACATTTCTGGCATATATCAATCAATACTGATGATACAAAACCCAAAAACAAGAGCTTGTTGATGGGTTTGCTTTCCTGAGTTAAGATCAAACAAAGTGGAGCATGATTTGATTACGCAAGGGAAAGGAGAGCGATTCAACTAATATCGAGCTTTCCCATGGAAAAGAAAGTACAGAGAGACTCGTATGAGTCACCGCCGCGAGCCAACTCTTTAATAAGGGAGTTCCAGGAGTAGAAATTGGCCTTGTCAAAGTATTTGTTTAACCAGGTACTTGAGTTAATGTTCAGCTGTTGCTGCTGAAAAGTGGTTTATAAGATTGTGAGTAATTGCAGTGAATGGCGATTTGGAACTTCATTCATTCTCTATTCAATTTTTTACTTCAATTTATCTGCTTTTGCTTCTTTCCGTTAAAATTTTTAAAGGGTGATGTTATGTATTTTTTATATTCATATCATAACTCTATAATTAAACATAAATACTATTCATTTTAGAAAATAAAAATAAAAACAATAATGATAATAATAACAATAATAATATTATTAATAATATTGATAGTAGTTTATTATGATGGTGATGATAATATTACTAATTGTGATGATAATGATGATATAATACTAATTAATTATTATTATTATTATTGTGATGATATTAGTAATAATAATAAATATAATAATAACGATATTAGTAGTAGCAGTAGTGATAGTAGTGGTAATAGTAATGGTGGTGGTGGTGGTGGTTGTCGTGGTTGTGGTAGTAGTAATTTTAGAATGACATCTGTTTATATATATATATATAATAAAATATTGGATTAACTTGGATCAACCTAATCTAATATGTTAAATTCATAATCTGCGTTATGAGACTATAATAATCCCATAAAAAGTAAATTAAAAAAAATTATGAATTTCAGTTATGAATTCTCAACTAGATCAATGTTGAAGGATGAGATTTAAAAAAAACATCTAAAAGAATCTGAGTCTATTTGTTAATCCTATGACCCGAGTTATAAGACCAAAATAACCTTATGAAAAGAAAATTAAAAAATAACCTGATTAAACTTAGGTTAACCAGCTAAATGTGTGAATCTACTCATGAGAATAATATAACCCCATAGAAAAAATCAAAATAAATTATGAAGCTCAATCTCTAATCGACCATGTCAAACCCAATGTTGAACGATGAAATTTATAAAAAATTTAATTAAAAAATCACATTAAAATAAGCCAATTCAACCCGAGTTAATCCATTAAGCACTATTTTCAGGTCATGAGGCCGAGATAACCTAATAAAAGAAAATCAAAACAAATGATGAAGCCTAATTTTGATACGAACCAAGTCAAGTTTGAATTTGGCTTTCAAATGTCTACTAATTAATTTTATAAGATCATGCATATTTCTCAAACTATACATCGAATCGAGCTGAAATTTTACAGGGAGAAACAATACACATGGAAATATATTGTGGTAAATTGTCAGGTCAAATAGAGTTCGAGAACATATTATTTTATAAGGCTTAAGTTACTAAACGAATCTTGTCAAATCTGCTAGACTAGACCTTTGTGTAATTGTTTGGGTCATATATAGGGCTACAAGTGGAATTGTGTCGTGATTCACGCTGAGATGAAAACTAAACATCTTAAGCTTTCCAATTATATATGGTTTTCCTATTAATTCATTCAAACGAGAGAGAACAAAGTGTTTGAAATCAGGATTGAAATCTACTGAGATTTTGTTTTTATTATCTTATTTTATTTATTTATTTATTTTTGAATAATCATTTTTATTTTGGGTTTGTTCTGGCCCATTAGACAATTTTTAGGGGTTTATTTCATTATTGGATTTATGTTAGTTGATTACTAGTTTATGCTCATTAGCTTGCAACATATAAGGGGTCTATTAGGATTAGTTAGAGGAAACTATATTATGTTTTTTTAAGTTACAAATTTGGACAACAACTTGAAGAATAAACATGAGTTTTGTTTTTTTTTTTGTTTATTCATGGCAAAACAACCTTTCTTTATAGGGACAAAAATCGTACACTGACTTATTGAAGATTAACTAGCTTCATGGTGTGATTCATATACTTAGAGTTCTCAGATACAAGGTTATCTCTAGATTTAAATATTGTTTTCAATACCTTTGGTTCATAAGTACAATGTTACTTCTAGGTCAGAGTTCTATCATACCTGATTTTCAGCATTCCGATTTGTTATTTACTTTGTTTGGGTTGCTTAATCACGTGATCAAGAGATCCGCATCAGTTGGTATAAAAGCTAGGCTCCAAAACCAGGTTATACCCATTATACTCTTCTTGTTGTTTTTGGTTTCCTTAGCTTTACTTGTCTTTGATTCAATTTTTATTATTTCATGTCTAGAGCTTAATAGTTTGCATTTAGGGCTCCTTTAAAAAAAATGTTATTTTAGTTTGTTGTTGTCTTAGAATATATCAATAACATAAAGAGTAAAAAAATACGTTATTTTAGCATGTTATTGTCTCAAAATATATTAGTTGCATAAAAAGTAAAAAAAAAAAGAACGTTTAAAAAAAGAGCAACTAAAATTGAAAAAAGAGGAGGATGGATGAAAAAAATATAGGCCTGCGAATTCATACAAATAAAAAAGAACAACATGTTTGAAGTAAGGACTGAAATATGTTAGGAATGTGCAAAAAATAAAGAAACATTGTTTTCTTATATATTATGGATTCCAGTCAATACAAGGATTTCTTAATCCTCTTGGAAGCATGTGTGACATCTATTGACTTACTTATTTTACAAGGATTTCATGTCAAACAATGAGATATTTATAGCAGCAACTATTATCCATAGTTTACAAGAATTTCATATCCATTATAGAATGCATGTGGTGCTAATGAGACTTAGGATTCTTTTGTTGTTATTTTTCTTATTTTGCAGGATTTTCTTATTCAAAAGAGAGATTATAAGAGACTATTTAAAGAAGATATTGCAGTCATTTTCTCTCCTATTTTTAAGAGCATACTTTCAGCTAAACAAGAAAAGAAACTTCAGCATTCAAGACAATATCTTTCAAGCAAAGAAAGAGGATTAATGGATGGTACAGAAAGACACTCTTTCATCTATAAGTTTCAGATTCGATTACAAGGGATCCGATACAAGGAGATACGATTTTAGGGTTGTTTTGATAACTTGTATTAATATGAATATTTCTTATGGTTTATTTATTTTTAATTAATATTTAAGATAATTATATTTCAGTTTTAGGGCTTCTATTTCTATTGGGTTTGTTTTTCCCCCCAAAATCAATGATTAAGCTTGTTTTAGGCATTAGGCTTGTACTTAGCTGATTTTTAGTTAAGACCCATTGGTTTTCAACCCAATATAAGACCATTATGGTTATTATCTAAGGAATATATTATGTTTTGTTTTGTTGTAAATTTTGGGCAGCCTTTAGACATTAATAAAATTTAGTTTTGCTTAAGCAAATTTCATCTTCTTTGCTAGGACAAAGAGTAAATTTATCTTATCAAGGTATAATTGACCTTGTGGCATCATTCACAATTATCCAATACTTCTTGTTCTTAGTTACATGTCAACTTTAGGTCAACGTTCTAGTCTAACAGATTTGATAAGATTCATCTAGTAACTTTGACCCTCTAAAAAATATGTTTCCAAACTTCATTTGATTTGAAAATGTATCACCATATATTTTCATGTGTATAATATCTTCCTATAAAATTTAAACTTGATTTGATGTATGGTTTAGAAGATATGACCAATCTCGCAAAACTTGTCATCAAATATTTTAAGGCAAATTCGAACTTGACTTGGTTTATATTAAGTTCTCAATCAAACATATTAGTAAATAATAAAATTAGAAAAAACAAGTCAATTAAAAAAAGAAAAAATGATTCAATTGGGTTAACATGTCAAACCCGTGATTGGGTAATGAGATGAGGACAACCCAATAAAAAGCAAATATAATGTTGAAAGACCCATGATCATGGTCATAAGATTAGGATAATCTTTTAAAAGAAAATGACCTAATTTAACCTGGGTAAAAATACCAAAACTTGCAACCTTGATCATGAGATCAAGATATCCCTATAGAAAGAAAATCAAAATAAATTATGAAGTTCAATTCCTAACCGATCTAATGTTGAATGATGAAATTAAAAAAAGACACTAAAAATATCTCGGGTCAACTCAGGTTAACCTATTAAATATTATTCTCGAGTTATGAGGTTGGAATAACCTAATAGAAAGCAAACAAAACAAATCATAAAGTCTGAACCCAATATTAAAAGATGAAATTGCGAAAACAATTAATTAAGGGAAAAAAAACTGAGTCAATCTGGTTAATTTGCTAAACTCGCGATCCATGTCATGAGAATGAGATAACCTAATAAGAAATAAATTTAATATCAAATTTTTTTTTTTTAAAAAAAAGCATTGATTGAAAAAAATTCAAAGAATAAACAAAAAAATTATATTCTGGATATCATGTCAAAGAACCATCTCAACCCAATATATTCCAATTAATAGTGCTTTGTGAGGAGGGGTACAGTAAAACCCCCTCCTCTTTTAGTTTTTGTTAATGATAAGAATAATGATAATATTAGTAGTAGTAGTAATAATATTAACAGTAACAACAACAACAAAAACAACAACAATAAATGATGATGATGATGATTATCGTAATAGTAGAAGTAATAATAGTTTTTTTTAATAATAATATTAGTGATAATAGTAATAATTATAATGATAATTTTAATATTAATAAAAATAATAGTAATATTAATAAAAATAATAGTAATGATATTAGTAATAATAGTAGTAGTAGTAGTAGTAATGATGATGATAATAATAATAATAATAGTAGTAATTATGACGAAGACGACGACAACAACAACAACAAGAATGATAATAAAAATACTAATGATAGTAGTGGTAGTAGTAGTCGTAGTAGTAGTAGTAATTTTTTCATCTTTTATATAGATTAACTTTATTTTTGAAAACAAAAAATATTTATTTTCAGATAATATTTCTAATATGTGTAACTTTGTATAATTTTTTTCTTCTATTTTTTCCAATTAATTTAATGTATGTATCTATTTCTATTATTATTTGATTGGATAAAATATTAAATTTAATAAAAAATTCAATAAACTGGGTAAATATCTCGTCTTACAAGATTAAATATCTTGAATATACTTGTCTCTTGATTTTTCTAATTTTATTTTTATTTATTGCTAAAAAAATTCCTATTTATTAACAAATATAATTCTTAATTTATTTTGATTATATATATACATGGACTTTTCAATTTACATGATTTTTTATGTATAAAAACACATAAAAAAAGTTAGTATATATAATTTTTTTTATAAAAATAATATTTAACTTGAGACAAATCACTATTGAAGTAGCTTTGTAAAGCACAAGTGAAAGAACTAGTTTATCTCTCTTGCTTGTTACAATAAATGAGTATATATATTGCATTCGCATAACAACTTTAAAAAATTGATAGTAATACAAGCTTAGAATTTCTATTGATTAGTTAGCAAAACGATGAAAAAATCAACTGTTTTGGAATAAAAGAAGATGGAAGTTGAAATTGGTGTTGAGTTGATAATGATTAAAGCAAATTTAATAAAAAAAGATTAAGCAAATATAATAAAAAAAAATCATAATTTATACATGATTTAATTTAAAGCTTGAGTAGTATTATGTAGAGACAATTTATAAATAATTTAATTTAAAACTTTAGTTAAATAAAAAAACTAGAATCAAGATTTTTTAAATTTAAACTATTATACTAAGTATAATAATAATACTAAATTTCTTTTAACAATTTGGATTTTATTCTTTTATTTTCATTTTTTTTTTATCCAAGATGCAGCAGAAACATGGTAAATAAACTAGCAATCACAAGTACAAACCGTTAGCAAGGGATCATTCCATACATATATTAGAAATAGGATGATGAGGGTATAAGATGGATCAAAGTTTAATCCGTTTTCACAATGGATATGTACCTTGCTGCACCCAGGCTGGTGCCTCCTTAGCATATCAAACAGTAGATTACTCTCACTTTATCCAATTCAAACACCAGAATTTCGTTTTTTTAAATAAAATGAGATGAAAAAATGTGCTTTTATTATATGATTTTTAGGAGAGATTCAAGGGTTTTCCTGCAATTGTCTGATCATAAACTCCATCTAAAACAGAGTCCCATTAGCTAATTCTTTTGACCCACTTGATTTAGCCTGTGTGTTTTGTTGTGATACTATAAATCACAGTTGTTGTAATTCCACTGCATCATTTGCTTAGAGCTCCCTGTAGACTGTAATTCCAGTTGCTGAAAATGTAAGAGCTTTTTCAAATGGATAATCTCTTTGGCAACATCAAGATCTATTGCACAGATTCATAATATAAAAATGGTTTTAATGACTGAATGTCTCACACTAGTAATTTAGTTAATAATAAATAATGACTAATGAGTCCATACAAGCTCTTTTGCACACAATTGGGTACAAATTCTATGCTTCTGCACAGGAAAAACTACTAGTTTCATTTCATATAAGAATATTGTAAGAAACAAAGTAGAATACCAAATATGGTGATATGACCGTTGAACACTGCTGGACTTGAGGAACTCTTCCCTATGAACTCACCTGAGATTGGCACCGGTGCCAATTTTCCTAATCTTGGAGGAGCTGCAGGACCCAGATCCCATTCGTCAGTTGGAGGAGGGAAAAAAGAAGACATGTTAGGAGCATTTACATATGGCAAAACAGCTGGAGAAGCTCCAATAGTAGGTTCACTGGTTACAGCAAGCACACTGGCGAAGAACATGATCATTGGTATAACAACAGAAACCTTTGTAATGACAGCCATGGTGTTAGAATTGTATGGCAGACCTTGTCTAAGGCTAGATATTGAGTGAAGGGAATGCGGGCAGTGAAGTGTTGAAGGGTACCTAGATAAAGATGGTGGTGTGACTGTCAGCTCAACATCACGGGATATACAGTGACTGCTTTAATACTGCCAGCAAGGTTTCTAGCCCTTATTTATAAGAACATTTTGTTTTTCTTGACTTTGTCTTGTTGTGCCATTGGTACATTCTTTACTCTGTGCCTGGGAAAAACAAGTGGCCTTTGCAGACAGGCACAGTAGTAGTGGAGCCATATAATGCTGTAAGAAAGGATTATTCTTTTATTGTTTCACATGCTAAGGGGGGAGAAAGTGGAAATGGGTCTTATCAGTCATGTTCTCTTTGCTTATTCATCTGAATATATTTATTGGTTTCGTGAAATATAAATATATTAAATTAAAA
>Ga0325400_1002669_pt1 | contig 15776 bp, 16 predicted proteins | sample PopdelMetagenome_2_FD_205662 | JGI IMG/M metagenome (GOLD analysis project Ga0325400, IMG submission 205662) | Populus deltoides microbial communities from Bellville, Georgia, United States - Xylem-PdKOR-R1 | ecosystem: Host-associated > Plants > Phyllosphere > Stem > Wood/Secondary xylem... | reverse complement strand
GGGGCGGCAGCATGTCGGGATCGTCCAGCGTGGCCGACTGCACGTCGATCTTGCCGGGAAACACCGTCTCGTTGACGAAGAACAGCCCCGTGCCGCAGCGGCCGCAGAACTGGCGCGTCACGTCGGGCGACGACGCGTAGGACCGCAGATCCCCTGTCACCCGCAACGCGTCGCGCGGGAACAGCGCCCAGCCCACCGCGTATGCCCCCGCGCAGCGCCGACAGTCCGCACAATAGCAGAGCGCGCTATGCTCCGGCTCGCCGTCCGCTTCCCATCGCACCGCGCCGCAATGACACCCGCCGCCATAGGTCATCCGCCACCTCCCGTTTCACCCTTTGTTCCACCAGCCGACCGGCGGGGCACGCCCTGCCGCGCTTGCCCCGCGCGCCGTCGTTCCCTAGCTGTTCGCGCGTGCCCGACGCCGCTGCCCTTCCCGCCGATCCGCCCTATCTGCGCGGCCTGAACGAACCCCAGCGCGACGCGGTGCTGACGCTGGACGGGCCGGTGCTGGTGCTGGCGGGTGCGGGCACGGGCAAGACCGCGGCGCTGACCGCGCGGCTCGCGCATATCCTCTACACGCGCCGCGCTTGGCCGTCGGAGATCCTGGCCGTCACCTTCACCAACAAGGCCGCCAAGGAGATGCGCGAGCGCGTCGGCCGGCTGATGGGCGAGGCGGTGGAGGGGATGCCCTGGCTGGGCACGTTCCACGCGATCGGCGCCAAGATGCTGCGCCGCCACGCCGAACTGGTCGGCCTGCAAAGCAACTTCACCATCCTCGACACCGACGACCAGCTGCGCCTGCTGAAGCAGCTGATCGTCGCCGCCGACATCGACGAGAAGCGTTTCCCCGCGCGCAGCCTGGCCGGGCTGATCGACCAGTGGAAGAACAAGGGGCTGACCCCCGCCGACGTCGACGTTGGTGAATCCGAACGCTACGCCAACGGACGCGGCGGCGAGTTGTACGCCCAGTATCAGGCGCGGCTGAAGGCGGTGAACGCCTGCGACTTCGGCGACCTGCTGCTCCACGTGCTGGTGATCCTGCGCACCCATCGCGACGTGCTGGAACAGTATCAGCAGCGGTTCCGCTACGTCATGGTGGACGAGTATCAGGACACCAACTCGGTCCAGTATCTGTGGCTGCGGCTGCTGGCGCAGGAGCGGCGCAACATCTGCTGCGTCGGCGACGACGACCAGTCGATCTATTCGTGGCGCGGCGCGCAGGTGGAGAATATCCTGCGCTTCGAGCGCGACTTCCCCGGCGCCAAGGTCGTGCGCCTGGAACAGAATTACCGATCCACACCGCATATCCTGGGTGCGGCATCCGGCGTCATCGCCAACAACGGCGGCCGACTGGGCAAGCAGCTGTGGACCGAGATCGACGTGGGCGAGAAGGTCCGCGTCCTGGGCGTGTGGGACGGGCCGGAGGAGGCGCGCCGCGTCGCCGACGAGATCGAGGGCGCGCGTCGCGGCGGCCGGTCACTGGACGACGTGGCGATCCTGGTCCGCGCCCAGCACCAGACGCGCGAGTTCGAGGATCGGTTCATCGCCATCGGTCTGCCCTACAAGATCGTCGGCGGCTTCCGCTTCTACGAGCGTGCGGAGATCCGCGACGCGCTGGCGTACCTCCGCACCGTCCACCAGCCCGCCGACGACCTGGCGTTCGAGCGGATCGTCAACGTGCCCAAGCGCGGCCTGGGCGACAAGGCGGTGGCCCGCGTCCACCAGCTGGCGCGCTCCGCCGGCACGCCGCTGACCACCGCCGCCGCGCGCATCCTCGACACGGACGAACTGACGGGCGCCGCGCGCAAGTCACTGGGCCGGCTGGTGGGCGACATCGCCCGCTGGCGCGACCTGGCGAACACCTTGCCCCACCCCGAACTGGCGCGCCGCATCCTGGACGAGAGCGGCTACACGCTGATGCTCCAGTCCGAGAAGACGGCGGAGGCGGCGGGCCGGCTGGAGAACCTGACCGAACTCGTCCGCGCGATGGAGGAATACGACACGCTGGGCGCGTTCCTGGAACACGTGTCGCTGGTGATGGACAACGACGCCGCCGCCGGCACCCCCAAAGTGACGGTGATGACCATTCACGCCGCCAAGGGGCTGGAGTTCGACACGGTGTTCCTGGCCGGCTGGGAGGAAGGGCTGTTCCCCAGCCAGCGGTCGATGGACGAGGGCGGGACGGCCGCAGTCGAGGAGGAGCGCCGGCTGGCCTACGTCGCCATCACCCGCGCGCGCCGGCTGGCGACGATCCTGCACGCCGCCAACCGCCGCATCTACGGCCAGTGGACCAGTTCGCTGCCCAGCCGCTTCGTGGGAGAGTTGCCGGCCGACCATATCGATACCGAGACGACGATGAGCGGCGGCGAATCGCTGTGGCGGGCCAATTGGTCCGAACAGTCCGACCCGTTCGCGAATGTCGGTCGCGGCACCGGGCGCGGCCCCGGCTGGCAACGCGCGGCGACCGCGGGTCCGGGCGGGGGCAGCGGCTTCGCGGCCGCCCAGGCCCGCGCACCCCAGCCCCGCATCGTCGAGGCGCGCGCGTCCGCCGTCAGCCTGGGCGGCAAGCCCCGCGGCGATATTTCATTGGGCCAGCGCGTGTTCCACCAGAAGTTCGGCTACGGCACCGTGGCGGAGATGGAAGGCAACAAGCTGGAGATCGATTTCGAGCACGCCGGTCGCAAGCGGGTGATGGACAGCTTCGTCACCCCCGGCTGACGCCCCGACGCCCGGTCACGGCCGGCTGATCGCTCCTTCCCGCCACGGCCGGCGCAGGGTGAAGCCAATGAACCCCATGCCGATCGTCAGGAACGCCCAGGTCGCGGGCTCCGGGATCGCCACTTCCACGGCGGGCGCGGCGGTGACCCGGCCCGTCACCTGCTGTCCGTCCTCGTCATAGGCATAGGCGTTGCCCCGTACCGACAGGCTGGATGGCAAGGGACCGCCGCCGTCCGCCGCCAGATCCAGTCCCTGAAAGACGCCGTTGACGAAACGGACCGTGCCCCGCCCCTCGAAATTGCGGCCGCCGACGGCGAACCGCACCGGCACCTCGCGGAACGTCGCGGCGCCGGTGCGCGGCACGTCGCCCGGCACATCGAAGCTGCCTGTCCCCTGCCCGTACAATTCGGTGGACGCGGCCGGCCCTTGCGCGAACAGCTTCAGCCGCTCGAACGCGCCCTTGGTCCGGGGCGCCAGCGTGATCGCGTAGTCGGCGCCCGCGGCCGGCCCCGCGGTCGCGATCATCAATATCGCGGCGATATAGGCTCGCAAGCCCGGCCCCCCTTTTCACCCACCGGTCCCATACCGGCTTTCACGGCATTAGGCCAGTTACGGCCACTTCGTTCAGGAACCGTATCTATGCCGCTTCGTACCCCTGCGGACATGCCGTATGCCCGGTCCGGAGTATCGCCCCATGCGTAACCTGTTGCTGATCGCGTCCGCGGCCGTCGCGCTCGCGGGCACCGCCGCCCCCGCCGCCGCCCAAAGCGCCGCCGACGCCCGTTTCCGCACCGCGCAGCAGCGTTTCGATCGGGAATATCAGATCTATCGCGACGAGGTGGAGCGCTACGCCGCCGCCCGCCGCCAGGGGGCCTATGCCCCGCCCCCGCGGGGCGACTATCGCGGCGGCCCCGACGGCTATGACGACGCGGACTATTACGACCCCGCCCCCGATTATCGTGCGGGCGGCCAGTATCGCGAGCGGGTGCTGACCAGGGACGAGCGCGTTTATGCCGGCGAGGACGGGCGCTATTACTGCCGCCGCGGGGACGGCACGACCGGCCTGATCGTCGGTGCCGCGGGCGGCGGCATCCTGGGCAACGTCATCGACGGCGGGCGCAGCCGCACGGTCGGCACGCTGCTGGGCGGGGCGCTGGGCGCGCTGGCGGGCCGCGCGGTGCAGCAGAACCAGGAACAGATACGCTGTCGATAGGGCGTCGATAGGGCGACCTGTCGACCGGCCGGCGCGGCACGGCCCGCCCCTCGGGGCGCGGCTTCGCCGCGACCGGCGGCGCGGGACGTCAGCGGCTATTCCACCGCCATCAACGTCACGTCCTTGTATTTCGGATCCCTGGGCCGGAACAGCTCGCTCTTTTCGAACCGCCGCACCGTCAGGCGCAGCGGTTGCAGGCCGGCCAACTTGAACGCGCCCACCTTAATCTCTTTTGGCGGGCGGCCGTCGCGATCCACCGTTACAGCGTCGACGTACATCTCGCCGTGCTTGGTGTAGAGGACGTGCGGTGCCAGCGTCACTTCCATACGGTTGTACGTGGCGGCCACGCACAGCTGCTTCACGATCGCCTCCAGGATCACGGGCGGCGCGCCGGGGTCCACCTGGGCGGGGGCGGGTCGGGCTTCGTCGGTCATCGGGTCATCTCGCAGGTGCAGCAGCGCGGCTGAACGGGTCGCCGCCTTTCTCGTTCCGCCGCTTAGCGTTCCGGGCACGATCGGCAAGCGCCCCACCCCCACCTCTTATCCCCGCCCCCTATCCCGCCCGACGCCTTGCACGACGGGCCCCCGCCCGTCACAACCCGGCCCATCCCCCTTCGGAGAAGCCGATGCGCGTCACCCTGTTCGCCGCCTCCCTGCTTGCGACCGCCGCCGCCCCCGCCCAAGTGGCGTCCGTGACCCAGACCAGCCCCGCCGCCGCGCCAGCCGCGCCCGCCCCCGCCGACGACCCCTATATATGGCTGGAGGACAAGGACGGTCCCAAGGCGCTCGCCTGGGTAGAGGCGGAGAATGCCCGCACCCTGCCCCGCCTGCAACAGGATCCGCGCTACCGGGGCTTCTACGCGGACGCGCTGACGATCGCGCAGGCACAGGACCGCATTCCCAGCCCGGAGGCGCGCTACGGCCGCATCTATAATTTCTGGCGCGACGCCCAGCATCCCCAGGGCATCTGGCGCTGGACCACGCGCGACGGCTACGCCACGCCCCAGCCCAGCTGGACCACCGCGCTCGACCTGGACGCGCTGTCCAAGGCCGAAGGCAAGAAATGGGTCTGGAAGGGCGCGTCCTGCCTTCAGCCTGAGGAGCGGTTCTGCCTGGTCGCCCTGTCCGAGGGCGGCGAGGACGCGATCGCCTATCGCGAGTTCGACCTGAAGGCGGGCGCCTTCGTGCCGGGCGGCTTTTCGCTACCCAAGTCGAAGCAGGGCGCGACCTGGATCGACCGAGACACCCTCATGGTCAGCCGCGACTGGGGTCCGGGTACGATGACCGCGTCCTCCTATCCCTTCGTCGTCAAGTCGCTCAAGCGCGGCCAGCCCCTGACCGCGGCCGTGGAAGTGTATCGCGGCGCAGCCACCGATCAGCTCGGCACCTACGCCACCGCGATCCACGACGGCCAGGGCAATCGCGCCGTCTTTATCCAGCGCCGCCAGCAGTTCTTCGGCGGCGATAAGCTGATCTGGACCCAGGCGGGCGGCGCGCGAAAGCTCGACATGCCGGCCCGCGCGGTCCCGCAGGACATGGTCGACGGCCAGGTGGTGTTCGAGACCAGCGACCCCTGGGGCGCCGTCCCGGCCGGCGCGCTCGCCTACGTGTCCTTGAAGGACCTGGAAGGCGGTCGCGCCACCCCGAAACTGTTGTTCGCCCCCACGCCGCGCCAGGCGGTGTCGGGCGTGTCGGGTACGAAGAACACGCTGGTCGTGCTCTACACGGACAATGTCCGCGGCCGGGCGGCCGTCTATCGTCCCGGCCCCGACGGCTGGACCAGCCGTCAGCTGCCGCTGCCCGACAACGTCAATTTCGGCATCGCCGGCACCAGCGGCGAGGACGATCGCGGCTACCTGCTCACCACCGGCTTCCTGACGCCGACCACGCTCGCCAGCCTGGACTTCGCCGGCACCGCCGCCCCCGTCCCCGTCAAGGCGTTGCCCCCCAAGTTCGACGCCACCGGCCTCAAGGTCGACCAGTTCGAGGCGACGTCGAGCGACGGGACGAAGATCCCCTATTTCGTCGTCCACCGGCCGGGCGCCGACGGCGGCCCTTCGCCCACGATCATGACGGCGTACGGCGGGTTCGAGATACCGATGCTGCCCAGCTACAACGCTACGGCGGGCAAGCTGTGGCTGGAACGCGGCGGCGCCTACGTGCTGGCCAACATCCGCGGCGGCGGCGAGTTCGGCCCCGCCTGGCACGATGCGGGTCGCAAGACCAAGCGCCAGATCATCTACGACGACTTCGCCGCCGTCGGGCGCGACCTGGTCGCCCGCCGCGTCACCGACGCGCAGCATCTGGGCATCTACGGCGGCTCCAACGGCGGGCTGCTGATGGGCGTCGAACTGACCCAGCACCCCGAGCTGTGGAAGGCCGTCACCATCCAGGTGCCGCTGCTCGACATGGTCCGCTACGAACGGATCGCGGCCGGCGCGTCCTGGGTCGACGAGTACGGGTCGGTGGCCAACCCGGACGAGGCGGCGTTCCTGCGCCGGATCAGCCCCTACGCCAACATCCGCCGCGGGGTCGCCTATCCCGAACCCTATATCTGGACCACGACCAAGGACGATCGCGTGGGGCCGCAGCACGCGCGAAAGTTCGCCGCGCGCTTCAAGGAGTATGGCCTGCCCTATCTGTTCTACGAGGACACGGCCGGCGGCCATTCGGGCGACGCCGACATCGAACAGGGCGCCCGGCTCCAGGCGTTGCAGATGACCTATTTCGCGCAGAAGCTGATGGGCCCGGCCGACCAGCGATCGGCGGCAAGATAGGATCCGGGCGGGAGGGGGCACCCCGCCCCCTTCCCCACGGCCCGCCCCCCGCACGGCCCGCCCCCGCACGGCCCGCCCCCGTACGGTACGCCAGCGTCCGGAACGGCGGCGGCGGGCGATTCGTTCATGGTGCTTCCACCGCAATAGAGGTCAGCACCAATGCCCTATATCAAGACGCGCGACGGGACGGATATATACGTCAAGGACTGGGGTTCTGGCCGCCCCGTTGTCCTGACCCACGGCTGGCCGCTCGACGCCGATAGCTGGGATGCGCAAGCCTATGCGCTGGCCGACGCGGGCTTCCGGGTGATCGCCTATGATCGCCGCGGCTTTGGCCGTTCGGGTCAGCCCTGGCAGGGCTACGACTACGACACGCTGGCCGACGACCTGGCCGACGTGATGAAGGAAGCCGGCGCCGACACCGACGCGACGATCGTCGGCTTCTCGATGGGCGGGGGCGAGGTCGCGCGCTACATGAGCCGGCACGAGGGCCGCGGCACGATCGCCGCCGGCCTGATCTCCTCGGTCGTGCCCTACATGCTCCAGACGGACGACAATCCCGACGGCGTGCCCGAATCGACCTTCGAGCAGATGCGCCAGGGCATCCGCGACGACCGCGCCAAGTTCTTCCGCCGCACCTTCGCGCCGCAATTCTACGGTGCCGGTTTCCTCACCAGCCCCGTCAGTGAGGACGTGCTGGATCATTCCACGTCGCTCGCGCTGATGGCCGGTCTGCGCCCGACCCTCGCTTGCCTGGACGCGTTTGCCCATACCGACTTCCGCGGCGATCTCGCGGCGTTCCGCGTGCCGACGCTGATCGTCCACGGCACGTCGGACGAAACGGTGCCGATCGACGCGTCGGGCCGCCCCGCCGCCCGCGGCATCGCGAACAGCCAGCTGGTCGAATATGACGGCGCCCCCCACGGCCTCAACGTCACCGAGTCCGAGCGGCTGAGCAACGACCTGCTGACCTTCCTGGGTCAGTGAACGGGACGGGGGCCGCCGACGGCCCCCGCCCGCCGACGACGCGGTGACTTTGATCCAGTTGATTCCGATCCGTCCGATATCGTCCTAACCCATGGGCTGCTCGGGGCGGGGGATGGGCATGACGTCGAGGATAGACGCGTTATCGCGGCCGATGGAGAACCTGGTTCTCCGCCTTCTGCCCCGGCGGCGCTTCGGTGTCGCGCTGCGCTACGGGGCCAGCGCCGCCATCGTCGGCGTCGCGGTGCTTCTTCGCCTGTCGCTTGAAACGCCGCTCCACGCTTTTCCCTTGCTGCTGTTCTTCCCGCCGATCTTTCTCAGCGCGCTGATGTTCGATCGCGGCTCGGGCTTCTTCGCCACGCTGCTCAGCGCGATCGTCTCCGCCTGTATCTTTTTCGAACCGGTCTTCTCGTTCCGTATCGGGTTGGAAAGCGGGCTGGTGCTGGTCATCTTCGTGTTGATCGGCTTTGGCATCTCGGCCGTCATCGAAGCGCTCCGTCACGCCGTCGCTCAACTCGACGAGAGCGAGCGGGCCAAGGCGCTCTTGCTGGAGGAGATGGCCCACCGAACCAAGAACGACCTGTCGATCATCAGCTCGGCGATCCAGCTGCAAAGCCGCGCCGCACCCACGAAAGAGGTTCGCGACGCCCTGGACGCTGCGAACACACGCGTCCTGGTCGTCGCCCGCGCCCAGGAACGATTGCGGGGCCATTCGGACGCGGGCACCGTCGATCTGGCCGAATATATCGGCTCGCTGTGCCAGGGCTTGGGCGATTTACTGCGCGACGTCCGGCCGATCGCTGTGCAGGTGAAATGTTTGCCGATCGCGGTGCCCAGTTCCACGGCCGTTCACGTCGGCCTGATCGTCAACGAACTCGTGACCAACAGTCTGAAATACGCCTATCCGCAGGATCGTGGCGGTACGATCGCCGTCGAGGTTTCACATCACGCAGACCGACTGGCGGTGCAGGTTTCCAACGACGGCGTGGGCTGCCCTTCCGGTGCGACGCCGGGCCTGGGTTCCAAGCTGGTCGGCCTCCTCGCCAAGCAGCTGGGCGGCGTCGTCACCAACGAGGCGATGGATCGCGGGTGTCGGGTGCGCGTGGTGCTGAACGACGCCCACGGCTGACGACGGCTTTCACTTCAACGGCACGATCACCTCGTCCGGATGAGCGACGTTCAGTTCGCGCCGCACCAGCTCGTCCACCATGTCGGGGTTGGCGTGGCGCGGGTCGAGCAGCGCCACCCGGTTGCGCAACACGGCGCGGCGGTGATCGACGGCGACGAAGGCACGCTCGCGCTCCGCGATCTGCGCCTTGTACTCGCCATAGGCCATCACGCCGCTGCGTCCCACGACCGCCGACGCGCCGAAGAACGCGATCACGCCCAGCCCCAGCGCCGGTAGGGCGGCGCGGCCGATCGTGCGGCCGATAGGGGTGCGGGGGCTGCGTCGCATCGGCCGAATGTCCACCATGGTGCGTATCCGCTCAAGCCCGACGAAGCACGCTTCGGCCCGCAAAGATCGCGGCCGAACCCAGTTCCTCCTCGATCCGGATCAGCTGGTTGTACTTCGCCAGCCGGTCCGACCGGGCCAGGCTGCCCGTCTTGATCTGGCCGCAATTGGTGGCGACCGCCAGGTCGGCGATCGTCGCGTCCTCCGTCTCGCCCGACCGGTGGCTCATGACGGCCGTATAGCCCGCCCGCTGCGCCAGGCTGACGGCCTCCAGCGTCTCGGACAGCGTGCCGATCTGGTTGACCTTGACCAGCAGCGAGTTGGCCAGCCCCTGCCCGATGCCGTCGCCCAATCGCTTGGGATTGGTCACGAACAGGTCGTCGCCGACCAGCTGCACCCGGTCGCCGATCAGGTCGGTCAGCTGCTTCCAGCCGTCGAAATCGTCTTCGGCCATCCCGTCCTCGATCGACAGGATGGGGTAGCGGCCCGCCAGATCGGCCAGGTACGCGGCCATCTCGCCGCTATCCAGCACGCGGCCCTCGCCGCTGATGTGATAGCGGCCGTCGCGGAAGAATTCGGTCGCGGCGCAGTCCAGCGCCAGCATCACGTCGTCGCCCGGCCGATACCCCGCCGCCTCGACCGCGCGCATTATCACGTCCAGCGCGTCCGTGGTGCTGGCGATGTTGGGCGCGAACCCGCCCTCGTCCCCCACCGACGTCGACAGCCCGTCCGCCGCCAGCGCCTTCTTCAGCGTGTGGAATATCTCCGCGCCGCACCGCACCGCTTCCGACAGGCTGCCGGCGCCCACCGGCATCACCATGAATTCCTGGAAATCGATGGGATTGTCGGCGTGTTCGCCGCCGTTGATGATGTTCATCATCGGCACCGGCAGCACGTGGGCGCCGACGCCGCCGACGTAGCGATAGAGAGGCAGGCCGCGTGAGTCCGCCGCCGCCTTCGCCGCTGCCAGGCTGACGCCCAGGATCGCGTTGGCGCCCAGCCGGCCCTTGTTGGCGGTGCCGTCCAGGTCGATCATCGCCCGGTCCAGTTCCAGCTGATCCTCGGCGTCCAGCCCCGCCAGCGTCTCGGCGATCTCGCCGTTGACGGCCTCGACCGCCTGCTCGACGCCCTTGCCCCCCCAGCGGGCGGCGTCGCCGTCGCGCTTCTCGACCGCCTCGTGCGCGCCCGTCGACGCGCCCGACGGCACGGCCGCCCGGCCGAAGCTGCCGTCCTCCAGCACCACGTCGACCTCGACGGTCGGATTGCCGCGGCTGTCGAGTATCTGGCGGCCGTGGATGATGCTGATGGCGGTCACGATACTCTCCTGGATGCTCGGGTCGTGCCGCGCCCTAAACGGGGCAAAGCGTGCGGGCAATTGTTACAGAGGCGGAACCTCGGGCGGCTGGACGCTGTTGAGCCGACGAACAAGCGAAAAGGGTCGAACCTATGCCCGACAATGATTCCCTCCGCCCCGCCGGAACCGCCGATCTGGATACGCCGCCGGCCGACGCCGGTTTTCGCCCGGCCGACCCGTTGAAGGATACGGGCGTCGATTTCGAGCCCGCGGCCGACACATCGGGTCGCGCTTCCGACATCAAGCAGGCGGTGCGCGACAACGGCGCCAAATTGCAGACGCAAGCCGCTGATCGCGCCCGTGCCCTGGTCGACCAGGGCAAGACCGCCGCGACCGAAAAGCTGGCCGACCTGTCCCGCCTGCTCGACGACGCCGCCCGTCAGGTCGACGACAAGCTGGGTGAGCAATACGGCCAATATGCCCGCGACGCCGCCGCCCGCGTCAACGGTTTTGCCGATGGCCTAGCCGCAAAGGACGCCGACGAACTGGTCGACGCGGTGCGCGGCTTCGTCCGTCAGAGCCCCGGGGCAGCGCTCGGTATCGCCGCGGCGGTCGGGTTCGCCGTCGCCCGCGTTGTCCAGTCTGGCCTCGACGATCGAGCCTGATGACCCCCGCGCGCATCGATCCCCTGACGCTGCCGGAACTGGCCAACCGGTTGATCGACGACGCCCGCGCCGTCGCCTCGGCGGAGGTTGAACTGGTCAAGGCCCGCGCCGGCGAGCGCTTGGCGGCCTATCGTTCGGCGGCGGTCTTCTTCGTCGCCGCCGCCGTACTGGCGCTGTCGGCGTTGATCGCGCTGTTCGTCGGCCTGATCCTGACGCTGTCGACCCTGATAGGCCCCGGCCTGGCGACGGCGGCGGTGGTGCTGGCCGTCCTGGCGATCGCTGCCGTGCTGGGCCTGATCGGCAAGGGCCGTCTGGCCCCCGCGTCCCAGGGTTCGGCCTCGTGAGTGCGCCGCTGACCCGCCTGGCCGCGGCGGAAGCCAAGTCCGCCGCGGCCCGCGCGCGGCTCGATCGGGACGTATCGGAACTCCAGGCCCGCCTGGATCCCAAGCTCGTCGCCCGCAGCGCCGTCGCCCAGGGACAGGCTTTGCTGGACGACGTTCGCACCGATCAGCGCCACCAAGCGGTCGCAGCGGCGGCAGCGACGGTGATCGCCGCCTGGCTCTTCCGCCGGCCGCTCCGGCGGCTCTTCCGCCCCAAGCACCGCGTCTACGCCACCCCCCGCACCTCCTCCAACGAAAGCACCGATCGATGACCCAAACCCCGAAGGGCGACGAGGCCCACGACCTGTCCGACCGCGTCAAGGACGGCCTCGATCAAGCCAAGGACGTCGCCGCTCGCGCCGGACACAAGGCGTCGAGCGGCATCGATCATAATCCGCTAGCCGTGCTGGTCGGTGGTGTCGCCGTTGGTGCGTTGGCCGGCGCGCTGCTGCCTCGCTCCGCGCGCGAGAAGGATTTGCTGCGTCCGGTCGGCGCGCGGCTGGGCGTGGTCGCCGGGGCCGCCATCGCCGCGGCCAAGGAAGCCGGTCGGTCCGAACTCGAAGCGCGCGGGCTGACGGCCGAAGGGGCCAAGGAGAAAACCCGCACCTTCTTCTCCGAGGTCGGCAAGGCCGCGACCAGCGCCGGCACCGCCGCCGTGAAGACCACCAAGGCCGAGGTCCGCCAGGACAACGTCTCGACCCCAGGCGCCATGCCCCAGGGCGCCATGCCCCAGGGCGCCGCGTCCGCGACCAGGCCCGCCGCCGGCGGCGCGGCGGACGATGCCGGCGGTTTCAACGCCGCCGTCTGACATACGGGCTGTTTCCCCTGGCGTCGGCCGGCGCTAGGGGAAACGGCCATGAGCAAGCTCCACCTCGTCTTCGGCGGCCGGGTCCGCGATCCCCGAACCCTCGACTTCGCCGACCCCTCCGCCTTGGAGGTCGTGGGAATCTTTCCCGATTATTCCAGCGCCGAGAAGGCGTGGCGTGCTGCCGCACAACGCACCGTCGACGACGCCGAGATGAAGTTCGTCGTCGTCCATCTTCACCGGCTGCTGGAGCCGGGTCTTGAGAACGACGGCGCCTGATCCTTCAGGCGCGGCGGTAGCGCAGCATCAGTAGCGGCCTCGCGAGCGCCAGTCCGGCCAAAAAGCCGCCGACATGCGCCCCGACCGCGATCTGTCCGCCGCCGAAACCCGCCAGACCGACCAGCAACTGTATCCCCACCCAGGCCGCCGCCAGCCAAGCGGCATGAACCAGGGTCGCCGGTACGGGTCCGATGGCACGCGCCCGCCCGCGTCCATAGAGCAGGGCGTACGCCCCCACGACCGCACTGATCGCGCCGCTGGCCCCGATCATCGGCACCGTCGAGTAAGGGTCGGGCAGCCATTGTCCGAAAGCTGCCGCATAGGCCCCGACCAGATACAGCACGATCAGTCCCACGGGCCCCAGAGCCCGCTCGGTCAAGGCGCCGGCGAACGCCATCGTCACCAGGTTCAGCGTCAGGTGCGCCGCGCCCGCGTGGATCAACGCGGCCGTCAGCGGCGTCGCCCAGGCCGGCACGGGCGCGCCGTGCACGTCGGGGATCACCAGCCCCTCGAACCGCGCCGGTAGGAAGCCGCCCAGCACCGCCGCGAACGGCAACGCGCCCGACAGCAGGATCAATAGGGACGCGGCCGCCGTCGCCGCCAGGATCACGACGGTCGCCGGTGCGCGCGGCATGGCCGTCAGATGAACTTGATGTCGGACACCAGATAGTAACGGTCGCCTGCCGGCACCGCCACTTCCACCTCGTCGTCCACGCGCCGCCCGATCAGCGCACGACCCAACGGCGAATTGTAGCTGATCCGCCCCGTCTTGGCGTCCGCCTCGGTCTGGCCGACGATCTGGTAGGTGACGGCCTTGTCGTCCTCGTCCAGCAGCTTCACGGTCGCGCCGAACACGATCTTGTCGCCCGACAAAGTCGTCGGATCGATGATCTGCGCGCGGCTCAACTTGTCCTCGATATCGGCGATCGACGCCTCGATCTGGCCCTGACGCTCCTTGGCCGCGTGATATTCCGCGTTCTCGGACAGGTCGCCGTGCGCGCGCGCTTCCTCGATCGCGTCGACGATCTGGGGGCGTTCCTCCTTCAGGCGGCGCAGATCGACGGTGAGCTTGTCATAGCCCTCCTGCAACATCGGCATCTTCTCGACGGTCGCCATGGACGCTTCCTCGATATAATAGGCGGCGGGCCGGGACCCTGGGCCCCGTCCACACCGCCTTCATTCCATTATGCGGGGGTCAGTCGCGCGAACGCGAATAATAGAACTGCAAGGGCCGAACCGCAAGCGAGCGCTCGCCCGCCCGCGCGATCGCCCTGGCCGCCTCCGCGCTGGCCGGCGCGGTGGTGAAATACGGAATGCGTGCCCCCAGCGCCGCCTGCCGGATCGGCTTGGAATCCTTCAAGGATTGCCACCCCTCGGTGGTGTTGAAGATCAGCGACACCTCGCCGTCGGCGATCCGGTCCACCACGTGGGGCCGCCCCTGCGCGACCTTGTTGACCCGCTCTACCGTCAGCCCCGCAGCGCGCAACCAGTCCGCCGTCCCCTGCGTCGCGATCACCTTGAAACCAGCGTCGATCAGGTCGCGTACGGCCGGCACGATCACCGCCTTGTCGCCGTCCTTGACGCTGACGAACGCGGTGCCCCCCTCGGGCAGCACCGTCCCCGCCCCCAGCTGAGCCTTGAAGAAGGCCGACGTGAAATCGTCCGCGATCCCCATGACTTCGCCGGTGGACCGCATTTCCGGGCTCAATACCGGATCGACGCCCGGAAAACGGTTGAACGGGAAAACCGCCTCCTTGACCGCGTAATGCCCCATGTCGCGTCGCACCGGCGGCAGGTGGACCAGCTTCTCGCCCGCCATCACGCGCGACGCGATCTTGGCGATCGGGCTGCCCACCGCCTTGGCGACGAAGGGTACGGTGCGGCTGGCGCGCGGATTGACCTCGATCAGATAGACCTGACCGTCCTTGACCGCGAACTGCACGTTCATCAGCCCCCGGACCCGCAGCCCCTCCGCCAGCAACGCCGTCTGCCGCTCAATCTCGGCGACCATCTCCGCCGACAGGCTATAGGGGGGCAGAGAACAGGCGCTGTCGCCCGAATGCACGCCCGCCTCCTCGATATGCTGCAACACGCCGCACACCACCACCTGCTCGCCGTCGCAGATCGCGTCCACGTCGACTTCAATCGCGTCGCGTAGATACTGGTCGATCAGCACGGGGGCGTCGCCCGACACCTGCACCGCGGTCTGGATATAATCGTCCAGCTGCGCCGGCCCGTCGACCACCTCCATCGCGCGCCCGCCCAGCACGTAGCTGGGGCGCATCAGCACGGGATAGCCGATCCGCTCCGCCGCCGCGATCGCCTCGTCCCGGCTGCGCGCCAGCCCGTTCGCCGGCTGCAATAGCCCCAGTTTGCTGACCAGCGCCGCGAACCGCTCGCGATCCTCGGCCAGGTCGATCGCGTCGGGGCTGGTGCCCAGGATCGGCACCCCCGCCTTCTCCAACGCGCGCGCCAGGTTGAGTGGCGTCTGCCCCCCGAACTGGACGATCACGCCCGCCAGCTCGCCGCGGCTCGCTTCGACGCGCAACACCTCCAGCACGTCCTCGGCGGTCAACGGCTCGAAATACAGCCGGTCGGACGTGTCGTAGTCGGTCGACACCGTTTCCGGGTTGCAGTTGACCATCACCGTCTCGAACCCCGCTTCGCTCAGCGCGAAACAGGCGTGGCAGCAGCAATAGTCGAACTCGATCCCCTGACCGATGCGGTTGGGCCCGCCGCCCAGGATCACCACCTTGCGCCGGTCGCTGGGCTGCGCCTCGTCTTCCGGCTCACCGAAGCTGGGTGCTTCGTAGGTCGAGTAGAGATAGGGCGTGCGTGCGTCGAACTCGGCGGCGCAGGTATCGATCCGCTTGAACACCGGATGGACGCCCAGCTTCTCCCGAAGCTCGCGCACCTCCGTCTCGGTGACCGCGCCCGCCATCGCGCTCATCACGTCGTGGAGCAGCCCGCGCCCGCTGGCGGCCGCGCGGCCCATCGCCCCGCGCGCACCCACCGATTGCGCCGCCAGGAAGCCCAGGCGCTTGTCGCTGAACCCCATCGCCTTCAACCGGCGCATCCCCGCTGCGTCGCGCGGCAGCCCGCCGTCCAATACCTCGGTTTCGGTGGCAACGATCTCTGCTATCCGGTTGAGGAACCACGGATCATATTTGGCGATCGCGTTGACCTCGGCCACCGTGAAGCCTTCGCGC
>Ga0325400_1002668_pt1 | contig 15778 bp, 5 predicted proteins | sample PopdelMetagenome_2_FD_205662 | JGI IMG/M metagenome (GOLD analysis project Ga0325400, IMG submission 205662) | Populus deltoides microbial communities from Bellville, Georgia, United States - Xylem-PdKOR-R1 | ecosystem: Host-associated > Plants > Phyllosphere > Stem > Wood/Secondary xylem... | reverse complement strand
GTAGAAAATTTTTTCTAATCTTGGCCCCCTTAAAAAAATTTACGGCTTAAGTTGCAACTTAAATTTTAAATAATTAATAATCAATAAAATAAAATAAAGTCTTGTAATTTTTAGATATTTAGTTTTTCAATAATAGAGAAGAAAGTTTTAAAGGAAGAAAAATTGTGGGCCATACCAAACAAGAATTTAGAGAGGTTGGAGAAACGTAAGAAAAATGGCATGACAAAGTTCGGCAAATGAAAATGAAGGCTGTCCTTTAGGTTTTCTACCATGGCTAGAACAACCTTGCACACATTTTAAGCATCTTTTATACAATAATTATCTACATTTTGGTTGGCATCACCCATTGTCGTGGGAAAAAAATAGTTAAAATAAATATTTTAGGGTTCGATAATTTTGTCAATAAGGGACTACTGCTTCTTCTTCTTCTTCTTCTTCTTCTTAAAGTTGACTGACTACTGTTTAATTTGTTTTATTAAAATTATTAAGAATTCTATTATAAAGTCATGATCAGTAAACATGTCGGGACACTTTTTTCAATCAATTTTGATAGAGTTGAGGACGCGATTGGTGCGATTTTTAGTATGTGTTTCCAATAATGTTTTCTATTGTATGACAAAATAGTCTTGACATTAATTAGAACCACATGTTCTTGTACAAAATTTCAAAGGTTTAGCCCTAAAATTACTTCGTCTCATTGTCTGTTTTCGACCATCAATTTTATTCATGTGTTTCCAATTCTCAGTTATTCCTAACCTTATGTTATCTAATTTAAATCAATTAATTAAAACCAATTACTAAAACCCTTTTAAATCATTTAAATCTCTCTATATTAACCAATATAGAGAGCTTGTAACGACACACAGAAGAATTGGTATCCAAAATTAACATTCATGAGCTTTGATAATTTGTTTTAATTGATTTAAATTGGATAACACAAAAGTAGAATGATGAATCGAAAACACATGAACGAAATTGACGACTGAAAATGAAAATAAATACAATTAGAGCAAACTATAAAGAGCATCATACTATAAAACTAAGTCAAAAATCAAATTTATGTATAAATATAATAAAACTATCAAACACACATTTAATATTTAATGGGAAAAAAAAAGCTCACTTCAAACAAAGTAAAAGAGAGTGTTCGAGAAATAAAGGATACTCTACTCAGAGAAGTTACTCACTTTAATCCTATTGTTGTTATTTCATTTCACGAATGAATAGGAAATATATATATATATATATATATATTGAAAAAAATGCTATTAATTTATAATTTTTTAAGCTCATTCTCCATAAAAAGTTAGAATAAAGAATCAAACGTCCCTTCTCGAGTAACAGCAAATTTGACCTGATTGGCCTCTGATTATCTCCAAAGAAACTAACAGGAAAAGAAAGATTGCAATTTACAATGTCCCTTCGGAGCTATATATGCTTCACTGAAAAATGTTTACATCCTACAGGCGTTGGCCTCATTTTCAAGAAATATAAAAAAGGAGAAGATCAAACACTATTGCAAACAAGAAAGAATTTTGAGGGTTTTTTTTTTTGAATTACCACACCGGAGATTTTCTTAATGAAGTAATATAAATACATCAATTTAATCACTGATCATTTACCCTTTGTTACTTTCTACCTCTTTAGCCCAAGGACATCCTCCATCGCCCATATCAACACCTTACCAATCTTAGTAGATGCCGACTACTAGGCTAACCATGCACTAGTCCTTGCTCCGAGTAATTATAGCTTGCTATTTCCGTGACAGGAGAACCCCTTTACTCTTTAGTCTGTGTCGCCATAAGACTGGAAGATCTTTCTACTCAAACAGGAACGGTGTTTCTTTAATCTGTCTCTTTCCTTGTACTCCAATGTTGTATTTGAAATGATTCTGGTTAGCCATACATGCTGCAAAAGCTACTCATTACAAAGTACTAGGTTGCATATTCAATGTTTACATCTTCTTTTCTTGCCAACTCCCTTTAATTATCCCCGACATATTTCATTAATGCTATGTAAACTTTTAGTTCTATCAACGATAGTTGTTTGCTTCAACTCTTTACTTTGTTTCATGGTGAATCCATGCCCGATGTTGGATAAGACAGAGATATTTTGATGCCCCAAATATATGTAGTCAGTCACAAAGAAGATTTTAAAAAATTAATTAGTTCGACATGGGTATGCATGTAAAGCTTCTGCTGTAACTTGAATCACTTATGTTACATATGTGGTTAGTATTCTAGTACAAAAAGCTAAAAGTATGTTTTGTTAAAAAGTTAGAGATAAAAAAATATAAAATAAATTTGTTTTGAAATCTCAAATATGAGGAACAGTAACCTTGATTAACATACAATAAAAAGATAAAAATGACTTAGAGATGTGATTTAGCTGAGAAATCTTTTTTTACAGGGCAATTATGCCCCTCAAAACAGTGTGCTTTTTCCTTCTGTTTTGGTGTTTTGATGCACTTAGCAGTTACCGAGCTGGTGTTGCTCCCAACTAAGAATGCAGAGTGGTAGCACAGGACCCTTCTCAGGTGGGGCTTTGGCATATTTCAAACAGAACAGGAAATGATGGGTCTAACACAGGTCCAAGCACTCTCTTGATACAAGGCAAGACCCTTCTCAGGTGGGGCTTTGGCAAATTTAAAACAGAACAGGAAGTGATGGGTCTAACACAGGTCCAAGCACTCTCTTGATACAAGGCAAGATAAAGTGCCCTGCTGACACTAGCATAGAGCATCCAAAAAAATAAAAAATAAGAACACCATTGGGAAGAGCTTTCCTGGCAGCTATAAAAAGGACGCAAGTCCAACAAATTGGAATATCACCTAATTTTCTCATTGAGTAACTCCTTAAACTGCAAATCCCCCCCTCCCCTGCAAAAATAAAAATCCACACAAGGCGGCATATAAGAGTGAGGGAAAGACAGGTAGCTACAAGATTCCAACATTTGGGCTCGGCGATTTCCCCAATGAGAGCGGTCTTGGCTTTTCTTTTATCATCATCACACTTCTCTTCCGTTTCTCTTCACTGGCTAGCAGCTACTCTCCCTGCCACTTACACACACACACACACACACACACACACACACACATATATATAGCTTGCCTTGCCATTTCTTCGAAGCTAGCTATCACACTAGTCACAAATTCGTAATGCAATGGCAATAGATTGCATCAAAACCATGCCTTCAAAAACCACCCATCATCACCATCCCAAAGATCAAGATCAATGCAAAGATGATAACAAGTCTTTAGTGTTTGATGCCCAAGTTCTTAGATACCAATCAAGCATACCTCAGCAGTTCATTTGGCCTGACCATGAAAAGCCTAGTGCTAATGCACCTGAACTCCAAGTTCCACTTATAGACTTGGGTGATTTCCTCTCTGGTAACCCTGATGCTGCAATGGAAGCTTCAAGACTTGTTGGTGAAGCATGTCAAAAACATGGTTTCTTTCTTGTTGTTAATCATGGAGTTGATAAAACACTCATTGCTCATGCTCTTAATTACATGGACAACTTCTTTGAATTGCCTCTTTCTGAGAAACAAAAGGCTCAAAGAAAAATTGGCGAGTCTTGTGGATATGCTAGTAGCTTTACTGGCAGGTTTTCCTCCAAACTTCCATGGAAAGAAACACTTTCTTTTAGCTATACAGCTGAGAAGAATTCATCAAAACATATTGAGCAATATTTTCATGACAGAATGGGGGAAGACTTCGCCAAATTCGGGTATGTTGCAAAAGCATTTTCCATTCAATTTGGTTCTGTTCAATGTTGTTTATTAGTATTCACGTTTCTTAAAACTAAAATTCATCTTCCTTGTGTTGTCATCAGAAGGGTGTACCAGGATTACTGCGAGGCCATGAGCACTTTGTCACTAGGGATCATGGAGCTATTAGGAATGAGCCTTGGTGTGAGCAGAGCACATTTCAGAGAATATTTCAAAGAGAATGATTCAATAATGAGGCTTAACTACTACCCTCCATGCCAAAAGCCTGAACTTACTTTAGGAACTGGTCCTCATTGTGATCCAACTTCTTTAACCATCCTTCATCAAGACCAAGTGGGTGGTCTTCAAGTGTATGTAGACAACGAATGGTGTTCCATTAGCCCCAATTTCGACGCTTTTGTCGTTAACATTGGCGACACCTTCATGGTAAGATACTCATCCGCACCGAGCTGTGTTATAAATTATCATCATCTAAGCGAAACGGTGCTGTCTATGTGCTGTGATAATCTCATACATGATAAACAGATAGAATTGTCTCGTAGCTACGTGGACAGTTGTTTAAATTATTTCCAAATTTGCGTTGATGGTTACAAGGAGGACTGATACTTAGTGGGTTTTTGTTGCCTTTCAGGCTCTATCAAATGGTAGATACAAGAGTTGTTTGCACCGAGCAGTGGTGAACAGCCAAACGCCAAGAAAATCTCTTGCTTTCTTCTTGTGTCCAAGGAATGACAAGACAGTAACTCCACCAAAGGAATTAGTGGACACATGCAATCCAAGAATATATCCAGATTTCACATGGCCTATGTTGCTTGAATTCACACAAAAGCATTACAGAGCTGACATGAAGACACTTGAGATGTTCACAAATTGGCTTCATCAAAGAAATGTTAGCTGAACAAGTGGGTCAAGTTACGTGTCGCATAAATAGACCTGGGGGCATGCTAAAGGCCTCTTTATCAAGGACAAAAAAAGGAAAGTGATACTGATGGGGAGGGGAGTGGAAAGGGAAAGAAATGAAGCTTGAAAGAGATGGGGATTTTGATGAGATTTGGAAGGGAACAACACTACATGAAGAGAGGAAAAGAAATTTGAGACTCTCAGAGGACAACTTTCCTTTATGCCCATAGGTCTGGTAATTACTAGCTACCTTATTTATTGGCCATGAACAAAATGTTGGATTGGCTAATTGCTTTTTGCATTTTCTTTGATAATGTAAAAAGGTTATCACTAGCATCTATCAATTATCAAAAAAAAAAAAAAAACCTGTTTTAGGGGGCATTTGAATTCACCATTACCTCATGACTTGACTTATTTTTTGTTTTTCTTCATACAGAACTCACATCAGCTAATCAATATTGTTTGCACATGTTAAAAAAATATTATTTATAAAATTATTTGTTTGATAACGTGGTGCTTGATGAAAATATTATTTTGTTAGTATATTAAAATTATTGAAAAATATCTAAATATTTTTTTAATAAAAATAATTCGAAAAGCCAAAATCATCGCTAAAGGTGCTCAAAATAACAAAGCTAACAGTAGTCTTTGTAACGAAATAAATTATTCTTTCTTTAATTTATTCATTTATTTTTCTTTCTTTGTTGATACATCAATTCTTTCAGAGTGATGGCAGAATCAGCCAAAAAAATATTTCCAACGTGCACGCAAAATTACTTTCCCTGTAAGCACCAAAAAGGCCTTTTCATCAAGCATGTGGATGCAAAGGACTCATGAATATGTGGGACAATTTGACAAGTCCCAAAAAAAAAATCAGCACCACAAAGAAATGTAGAGAGGATGTATAGCCTCCCTAATGTCAAGAAGGCAAAACAAACCGAACAAATTATCAATTTGGTTTTTTTTAAAAAAAAAAATTCTACATTTTTCTTTTTAAATTGACGTTGAAAAGCTAATCCCTGTGCATTAATTAGTAAAATAAATATTGTATAAGAAAGAGCGGGAAATCTTATGGTACTCCAAAAATAACTAAAAATATTCTATTAGTTACTCCCTATAATTTACTTTAAAAAACTAAAAATATATAAACATAGAGCATTCTTATCACTTTTGAGTCATGAATTTTATTACTTTATTCTTTTAGTGTAAGTCTTTTTCTTCAAAGTGAGTATAAAAAGTAACTAATAGGATGTTTTTGGTTTCTCCCTCAGCAACAAGAAATTTTATAATATTCAAGCTATAATTAGTGAGATTATATTAATAGAATCCACTTTATAAAAATAAATAGATACAAGTATGAGAGAAAAATATCATATAGAAATATTCTTATTACTTTTGATATATTCCACTTGTATCTGCTTTTTCACTTGATTTCTTTCTCAGTAGCGAAAATTTTTATGATATTCAAGCTGTAATTAGTGAGATCTATAAATAGAATCTACTTTAAAAATAAATAGATACAAGTATAAGAGAAAAATATAAAATAAAAATTCTTATCACTTTTTGATGTGTTCCACTTGTGTCCCCCATCCCTAAAATCTTCCAAGAATGGTCAAAATGGACATGAGTACAAATTTTCATAAGTCATCACACATCTTAAAGTTAGTCTCCCAAATATCAAATGATTAACATTGTAGTCCCTACATGAAACCCATCTCAATTGGATCCCATATGTATCATGTAATTCTCAACTGAAACCCATCTGAAATTATCACTCTCTTTAAACAAGAAAGATTAAATGATATTGAAAACGGTGTCATTTCGTTGCGTAAATATGCAGTTTCGATTGCAAAGATTAATGGACATGGATATTGTAGAGTGACACAATTGAAGAATACTTCTGGGTCTTAAATGTAACCTTTTTTTTAAAATTATTTTCGAGGTCTCTTTTCATTTTCTTTTGAATATATTATTACTGCATATGATTACAGCAGTGACCTTCAAGTAACATTCATGTGCTAAATGATTCATTTACTTCATTTAAAGTTTCCAAGGCCCTACATGAGGGGTAGGATCAAGAAGCTCCACATAAATCCAAGCGAAGAAATGGCGCACCAATTGAATGATTCAGAGGAAGAGGTTGCTTGGATTGACAGAGAAATTCCCGGTGGTAATTTAACTCTGAGGTTCTCCTATATATATATCTTTTGTAATTATGAATGTAGAGAGGTGAGATTGCATGTATTTCAATTAATTAATTATTTAAAATTCTGAAATTAATAAATATATAAGATTTTAGTGGTCCTGAGTTTTATAGCACTCGAACTAAAATCTCTAGAGAACAAAACTAGACCAATTAAATTACATCTTTTAAATTATATTTTATTTTTAATTATTGTTGTATTCTCTTGTATCTGGAAATTTGGAAGTTTTGCATCATAGAATCGAAAGGGAATGCTCGCAACATTTGTCGTGGTTTTTGTCTTTAAACGGTGCAACATTCTTTCTGGCTAATATTTTAGGACACTGCCAACATTTTTCAAAATGAAAAATGTCTACATAATTATATTAGGTTAATATTTCATGATAAAAAAATAGTTATAAAAATATACAAATATAGTTTTTTTACTTTGAATATACAAAATATTATTTATATTATTTACTTTAATACAAATATACAAAATATACAAATCTACATAATTACATATTATTTATTTTGAATTCACTGGAAAGCTTCACAAGAATAACTGGATGAAATAAATTTACTTTGAAATTATCAACAAGGTGTTCAAACATAAATTACAAAACAGTCCTAAACTGGAGTTCCCACAGTACTATCACACAGTTAAAAGGACACTGTCATCATTTTACTAATAATTATATGCGTGGATGTTTGGATTGCCTAGTTATATGTACCCACTAGGTCTAAGGTTTGGAGGCCGTGTCAAATATATTGATACTGGGTTATTAGCAAATTAAATATTTTTTTAAAATATAAAAATATTATTTAGATGTTTTTAATGAATTTTTTTCAAGAGAAATATAAAAAATCGAAGCCAATCTAAGTTAAATGACCAAACTCATAAACTAGGTTAATGAGATTAAGATAATTTCATAGAAAATGGATAAAAAAAATAACAAAACTTAATTCTCAATTAATTCAGTATTGAAAGATGAACTTGAAAAAAAATAAATTAAAAAAAACATGAGTGAACCCGGGATAATCTATTAAATTCGCGATTTGGATTATGAGATCAAGATAACTTCATCAAAAATAAATTAAAAAAATTACATAACCCAATTCAATTGGATCCAATATTAAATGTTAAAATTGAGAAAAAAATAAAATTATAAGACCATTTATAATATAAGGATAAAAATCACAGAATTTTATGTGAAATATTATTTGGAACGACACAACAGCCAAAAATTCTAATTTCACCGTGAAAGAAGCCACAATGATAATTCAGGACACTTCATTATCCAGACTAAGTTCTTGACATAAAAATCAAGGTTTGTTCATCGTAGCAAACCCATTATAGTAAGTCGATAGAAATAGAAACATCATTATATCTTAGCCAACAAAAAAAAAACAATGTTGTTTATCGTAGGTAAGGTGTGTTATGAATACTAATATTTTGTTTTTACACAATAAATCATGAACTTTGAATATCTAAAAGACTAATTAATATTTTTAATAATTATAAAACTAGATAGCAACTCATAAATCAACTAAAACCCATTCCAAAATATGTCTGAAAAGGATCTCCACGACATAGAGCCCCATGAGGAGAGTAAGACAAATGTAATCCCATCAAAGTATATTCTCCTCTCATTAATCGACATCTCTCAGGATTTCTTTCATGGATACACCCACTTAGTCTGCCCCTTCTTGTTGATCTGCACTGTTCTTGTTTCTAGCTATCATCCTGCATTATATCATAGTGTACGTATTAATTGTCAGTCTCTTTGCCATTTAATAAAAAAATTCTAATTTTAACTTATTTGCACCTTTCTTGATTACACGTTTAATTTACTTATTCACACACTTCTTCCAGCTATCATCCTCCATTAGATCATAATATTGTCAGTCTTATAGCCGTCTGATTGGTTGACGACACCTTTCTTGATTGATCACACGTTTAACTTACTTGTTTGTACACTTAATTAATTATCTTGACTTGACAAATATTATCATTAACAAATCCTATGATAAAAGACAAGAGTTTAGAACCACAATTTGACACGTGGATTTCGAATCCCATAGATTAATCTTTTGTCAATTTAACTTTATTGTCTCCCATTTGCAATCGCTGTGTGGTTATTTATTTATTTATTTATTTATAATCTTTTGTCGTTCTAACTTTAAAGAAATTTTGAACTATTCCATGAGTAACCATCAATATATACTTTGATCCCTCTTCTTCTTGAACTTGATCAAATCAAACATTTTACTCTACATTGACTGCGAGCAGCTTACTGATTAATTGATTAGCTGAATGGCACTTGTCATGAGGCATATAGTTAATTGGATAGAAGTTTTCGAATATATTGAGAGACGGATGGTTTGATTTGGCGAGATTAATGTCAAAATTAATTGAAGAACCAAGTGCAAATGATTTTAGCCTAATCGATATTCAATAACTTAATTCAATTTAAAGAAATTCATTTGAATTGAAATATTACATTGCAAAAATATATAGAATTATTGGAAAAAATAATTTGAGTTAAGGTGTTATAAATTTGAGTAACGACATGGATGCATATCGACTAATTCAAGATATTTTATGTGTGTTTGGTATTATGATATAGAGTAATTTTTAAAAATATTATTTTTTTATTTAAAAATATATTAAAATATATATTTTTTTAATTTTTTATATTAGTACATTAAAATCATCGAAAAACACTAAAAAATATTAATTTAATATATTTTTAAATTAAATATATTTTTAAAATACACTAAAATAATAAAATGGACAATACTGGGAAACACTCTCTTCTAGTCGAAAAAGACAATCAATTTATTTGCTAATGCACGCACGTATATATCCATGCAATTGCAAACACAACTTTTTAAAATTTATTTGAATTCGGCGAGGACAAACATCAATTGTTTTTATAATAAGACTATGGTTGGGAACGCAGCTGTGGCTGTGTTCCTAAAAATTTTAAATTTTTTTTTTATTAAAATTGAATATGATTTATATGTTTTGGATCGTTTTGATGTGTTGATGTTAAAAATAATTTTTAAAAAATAAAAAAATATCATTGGCATGTATTTTAACATGAAAAGTTATTTAAAAAGCACCCACAACCACACTGCCAAACACGCTCTAAAACTTGTCATTATGAAGCTGAACAAGAATTAAGTGCTGATCAGAAAGGTGATACTTACAACAATGCTCACCCATAAACAACAGGAAAAACAACAAAACAACTGTTCGACGGCTTCCCCACTAATTATTTAATTATAAAAAAAACAATAATCACACCCTTTTAATTAATCCAATCAATGCTTAAAAGTTTATCTTTACGATATCTCTATCAACCACTTAACTATGCCGTGGGCTATGCCTCCATTTAATTTTTCGTGCTTGCTGCTTGATTAAAAATATATATATATTTCTCGTGTAGTTTTTTTCACTTAAAGACAAGATTAAATTAATTATTTAAATAACAGTGCAAAATGAAGTTTGATTTTGTTAATCTAATGATAATATATATTTATATATAACCAACATTACTTGCAAGATTAGCTCTCACTTCTTGGCTTGTTCGAGTTGGCTGGCTGATTTAGAGCCATTAGGAGTTGATGATGACGAAATGCATGATCAGATTGAGTTGGGATTCATAGTTTCAGATCTTTGGAAATAATAATTAAGTGATAATTTACTTATGATCCTCCTCCATAATTACGTGCCAGCATGTCCATCACACAAATTAAAAATTATGATTAGTTTTCACACACAGACAATCTTATTTCTTCTATATATTTTCTTGTCGTTTCTTTTGGAATTTTAGTTTGGTAGTGAAATATGTGGAGATATTGTCGAGGGTAAACGACGAAATGAGATGAAAATAACTTATGTATACATGCATGTGCTACCAAGTCTAGAAGAAACTAATGTAATTATAGAATTATTGTATTCTAATATTTTTAATACGTGCATGGTAATGGTGAAAATAAAAATAAAAAATCCCCACCGTTTAGGCAAAGTCCAAACAGCTGAAATTTTATCCGTTTGATGCCAAGCTCAAATCGGTAGGAATATCACCATTAAAGATTCATTTTTCATATATGGTTATGGTAAAAAAAAAAAGTTTTTGTACTTGAATCCTACCCATTTGGGCTAAGTTCAAATCAATATATATATATATAAACACACACTATGTTAATTTAATCCTGAGGGGTAGTTCAATTGGTCAAATTTTGAGTTTGTTCCCTAATTGTCACTAGTTCTAGTCCCCTCAAGATTACTGGAGGTTTACATGGTCACCAACTTCAAGGCCCATAAAATTAGTCAAGGTGCACACAAGCTAACCTGGACAGCGATGATAATAAAAAATATATATATATAATAAAATAAACTATGTTAATTTTATAGGCACATCGATCTATGATTTATTCATTTTGTCATCCGTTAAAAATTCTGTTAATGGGCCTTCTTCAATGGGTTACAGGGCTTGCATGAAATGGCTAGGCACCAATTGTTTTAGTTGAAGCCTATATATTCAAGGCCCATCCTCATTCTGAATATTGCAGCATACAGATATAAATATATTATCTCCATGTTTTTTTTTTTTCGGGAGAGTAATAAAACACCATTTCATATAAATAATATATTGAATGATGTGGTTGTTAAATAACCTTATACCATATATTTAAAAAAAATACACCAACTACCTTATATCATATATATTACTTCGTATTTGATAAATGTATGTATTAAGAGAAATATATAACTTTATATATTCTTAATCAATCATCATTATTATAAATTAAACTTAAATTATAAAATAAAGTTAGAAATTAGATTGGTTTTTACAAGATTTGTAGTATAATATTGTAATAGTAATTATTATATATATTAAAATTCAAATATTTTGTTTTGGTATTTATTAAGTAACATTTAGTTTATATGTGAAGATTGGATAGTTGGGTTAAGAAATTTTTAAAACGTAATAAGAGTATTGGGCCAGATAAATTCTATATCCAGAATTAACTGAAGGGAAACCAAATCAAGTGTTTATCAAATCGAGTAAAAATCCAATCAAATCGAATTGAGTGATTATAATAATTGGATATTCAATGAGTTTAATGAAATTGTCATTCCTAGATTTGGCTGGAATTTCTCGTTACCAGGCCTTGGAGCTTGTGGGAGAGTTTGATCTACTAACTTTTCTCATGCTTCTTTCATTCTGTTTATGATTCATGCACTCTTTTCTTCTTCTTCTTCTTCTTCTCCTCTATTTTGGCCTTCGCTATTCACTGGTTGCTATTCTCTTATGCAAGCTGGTTAAAGCAATTAATAGTAGCAGACACAGCCCTAGCCCACGATGTTGGCCTATTGGGCTAGCAATTTCTGAAAAGACACGCCTAGCTATTAGACTCCAGGTTGATAATGGAACGGGTATGAAGTAGGTATCCAGTCTATTAAATTTGTAGGTGCTTTAATTGCCCTTTTTATTTTCATGTTCTGAATACCATATAAACTGAAATTAGATTGGTGGTATAGAATTTTATTGGGATATGGTGCTAAGAACTTTGCTATGAAATCAGAGCAGGATTCGATGGACTTGCCATAGCTTGATAGGATTTTCTATGAAGCATCAAGGCTACAGCGAATAGGGTATAAAGTTTTCCACAGTAATCAGTCACAGGCATTACTCAGCTATTGTCTGGTGAAGTAAGGCCCTAGAAAATGAGCAGTGTATACGTCGTGAAAAAGGGAAAACGTTTTGCTCAATCAAGAATATAACTGATACAGTTTCCCTAGGTGTCAGTTTTCTACCATAATTTTACTAGTGAAGATATAAATTTCTGCCTCCTTGTTTTGATCCAACATGACATTTTTTTTCCCCTCAACGAGACATTTTCATTTTGGTACTCAAGATCTCATATGGCCTTATTGACAATTGTTTGCACATTCTAAATTCCAGGATAGGTGTTCGTTCCTTTTGGTAGCAAAATCTCTCATTGCAGCCCAAATTTTGCTTTGCTCCTCGGTGAAGTGTTTCCAGTGGAAATTATGGAACTTTTGCTTGCAGGTTCTCACCCTATCGATCTCCATAAGATCTGAGCTGTGCAAGAGGGTGGAAGGCCTGGAAGACTAGTTGATATATATAATCAGAAAAATTCCTGAGCTTCAAGGAACTGTTTTAAAGTCTTTCAAGGAGGGCTCTCTTTTGGGGAAATTCCTTGTTGGTTACTTTTATGTGGTACAGACAATTTCACTGTCATTTAGAGCTTTAGGAGTAAATTATGTGATTGTTGCTGTGATATGTGTTCTCTCGCAGAGTATTTGACACCGCCGGCCGAAGGTATCCTTCCCCCTTGCTCTTCTCAACAATTTCAAGATGGGTTTCGCTTATGGCCTCTTTATTATTACACTTTTAAGCTTGCAAGTCAATTATGCCCAAGAAACCATTGGAGTTACTACTCTTTTGGTGACATTTTGGTTCTGTAAAGTTCATTTTGAGTCACAATACTAGTTAATTATGCTTTTAAGCTTCACTTGTTCTTTGTTTTCACTATACATAACTTCCCCTTCAGTTTTGTTAGAGTGTAACTAGTTTATACCAGCCTCTATAAAAAAAAATTATTCAATTCAAAAATTTAAATTATTTAAAATATAATTTAAATTATTTTCTAATATTATCAAAGAATAGGTTGGCAGAACAGACCTGGCGGACGAAACAATATCAAAGAGTAGGTCGGCAGAACAGTTCTGGCGGGAGAAGGGCTTCCAGCAGCTGTAGGTCGGCTAGAAGAGGGCAGAATCCTTGCGGTGAGCAAGAAAGAGGAAGTGTCCTACAAGAGAAAGGAGATAGAAAGTTTGGAAATAAGAAGAGAAATATGCGTCAGAATACAAAAACATAGATGGGCAGAATTCTAAGTTCTGACTTGAGGAGTTCTGAGATTATGCAATGCTACTAAGTTATTTGGTGGCTCAGGCTCTTTTTTTTGATAATCTATTTTTTTTTTTTTTTGATAATCAGGCTCTTAATATACCATGTATCTCAGACATAAGAAACATCATTGTTGAATGCCTGCAACTAAAGATTTAGCATCTCCTCATCTTCAGTGCAAGCTGATCTTCCAGAAATGCTGGAAAACTTGTGTAATATCGGGGGGTGGAGTTTGTGAGGGGGTGTCAATGGGCATTCACCTCAGCCCATGCCTCTGTTTCCTGGGCTCGGGCTTATAGATTTAAGCTTATAGACACGCTTAACCATGCACTTCCCTCTCTCCTTAGGCATGGAGGTACCAAATTTGTTGAGAAAAGGTAATTAAAACTGAGGAAGGATTGTGTATTGTAACGTAGAAGTCCTTTCAGCAATAAGGATTTATAAGTGGATTTGGACTACTTAGAAGTAACGTAGAAGTCCTTTCAGCAATAAGTCCTTTCAGCAAAGTTTTTTATTTGGAGAGAGCGGAGTCCCATAAGACTAATTTACAAAAGAAATTAGAGATGAAGTTCTAACAGAAGATGAGAGGAAAGTTCTTGCAATCCGAATACACATCTTATTTCTGTCTTGCTCTAGGGATGAACTGAGGATTGGAGGCTTGGTAAGCTAAGAAATTTTTTTTAATCTAAATAAAAAAGCAAGATAAACACATCGCAAAAAGTTCTCATTTTAGGAATAAATAACTCGTGGGAGGGGCTTTACAATATTCTGTGTTTCCCAATCAAAAATTTCTCTACCACGATGCATAACCAGCCAAGCAATATGGAAGACCTTTTTTGTGGATTGCAGAACCCTCTCTATCGATTGGCAGCTGACACAGTTGCATAGGGTAAAAAATCATGATGGCACACATTAAAAAGGGTTGACAATACACAAATGTATGGCTTATTTTGGGCAGTGATACCACAATGGAAACACAATGGCCCCACTTGCAGCACGATGGAGTTTCTTCTCATATACGAAGCTACATGAGCGAGTAGAGAATCTCCCACTAAGGAAACTGAGATAATACATTTGTAACATGTATATATTAGATTGATATTTTTCAATTCTCAATTCTTTACATCTTATCGAAGGATTTTTGAAGAAATTGAACTTTTTTCTTTTAACGGACCAACTTGATGCTCTTATTGATTTTCTTGCGAGATATTCACGTATTCTCTCACTTATCCCACTTGGTGCTCCCACGATATTCCAAATTAGGTTTTCCTTGTTTGAAGTTGAATTTATTAGGGTTTGTTTGGGATAGAATGTGGCTTCTTTTGTGAAACTCACATAAAAAAAAAAAAACAAGAAAAACTTGCTTTTAATGGTAATTTTGTATGCATTAAATGGGTTATATATTAAAAAAATAGCAATCATAATTCACTAAATCTTTATTCCAAACACCCTCTTAAAAAATGATGGAGTTTAAGGTCATATGAAAAGAAATTAATTTTATAATGATCATGTTATAATTACTGAATACTGCATAAGAGAGAAGCAGATAGAAAGAGAAGAACGAAAAATAAGAGAGGAAATCAAAAATAATTTTTTTAATAGGAGAGAGGAATTTTTATAACTAATTGGTGGGATTATATATGATTTTCTCTTCTTCTTTTTTCCTATCTCTATTATGCATTAAATATCTAATAATTATAGCTTACGGAATGGGATGATTCTAAGTAATCTTCCGTATATAATATTCTTTAAGTTTTAATTTATACTAAGTTCTCTTGCCTGCGCACTGCTGTAGATACAAATTTAAGATACAACAGACATACTTTAAAAAAGAAGTCGATGATGGTCAAACTCCATTGAACATGAAAAAATCTAAAAAAAATAGGCTAGCTGTGGGGAAATTCATTTACAGTGTCATTTAACTTAGGCCAATAATCTAATATTGAAAACTCTTGATCTGATTATTTATCTAAATTAAATCATATAGAAGTTGTTATGATGTGAGTCGATTGAT
>Ga0325400_1002665_pt1 | contig 15781 bp, 18 predicted proteins | sample PopdelMetagenome_2_FD_205662 | JGI IMG/M metagenome (GOLD analysis project Ga0325400, IMG submission 205662) | Populus deltoides microbial communities from Bellville, Georgia, United States - Xylem-PdKOR-R1 | ecosystem: Host-associated > Plants > Phyllosphere > Stem > Wood/Secondary xylem... | reverse complement strand
CGACCCGCCGGGCGGACAACGAGCGCGTCAAACGGTACGTCGCCAAGTACACGGTGAACCCGGCGATCTCGATCGGCGCGGGAAATCTGCTCGGTACCGTCGAGGTCGGGAAACTCGCCGACCTCGTGCTGTGGCCGCGCAGGAGTTTCGGGGTGAAACCCGCGATGGTGCTCAAGGCCGGGTACGTGGCGTGGGCCGCGCTCGGCGACGCCAACGGCAGCATCTCGAACTCCGAACCGGTCCTGCAACGGCCGAACTGGGGTGCGTTGGGGAGGGCTCCGTCCCAGCTCGGTCTGAACCTGGTGTCCCGGCTGGCGTTCGAGGACGGGGTGGGCGAGCGGCTGGGGCTGCACAAACCCTGCGTCCCGATCGAGTCCGTCCGGTCGTTGCGCAAGCAGGACATGGTCCGCAACGACCACCTCCCCGTCGTCGAGGTCGATCCGCGCACGTACGAGGTGCGGGCCGACGGGGTCCTGCTCGACGCACCACCCGCCCGTCGGGTCCCGCTGAACCGGAGGTACCTGCTGCGATGAGTCTTCTGGAGAACAGTGCGGCCCGGGTGGGGATCGGAGGGCCGGTCGGTAGCGGGAAGACCGCTCTCGTCGAACGGTTGCTCGCCGAGTTCACCTGTCGGGGGCGCAGCGTCTGCGTCGTCACCAACGACCTGGTGACCACCGAGGACGCGGAACGGGTCAGGGCGTCGGGGTTGATCGACCCGGCAAGGGTTCTGGCCGTCGAGGCCGGCGGCTGCCCGCACACCGTCATCCGCGAGGACCCGTCGCTGAACCTGGCTGCCGTCGAGGACCTCGAGCGACGGTTCCCCGGCACCGAACTCGTCCTGCTGGAGAGCGGCGGCGACAACCTCGCCTCGACGTTCTCCCGGGACCTGGTCGACTTCTGGATCTTCGTCATCGACACCGCGGGCGGCGACGACATCCCCCGCAAACGCGGACCGGGCGTGATCCGGGCGGACCTGCTGCTGGTCAACAAGACGGATCTCGCCCCCTACGTCGGGGCGGACGTGGACCGGATGTTGAAGGAGGCCGACCAGGTCCGCTCCGGTCGCGCCGTCCTGACGTCGGACCTGCGGTCCGGGACCGGTGTCACCGAGATCGCCGACCTGTTGGAACGTGAGGTCCTGTTCGGGTGAGTCTCGATCTGGACCTCGGGTTCGTCGTCGGTTCGAGCGGTGCCCGGCTGGAGCGGCGGATCGCGCGCTGGCCGTACGTCGTCGGTCGGGTGCTGGGCGGCGCACTCGTCGTCCAGCAGTCCGGCGGTGGTTTGCACGACGGGGACCGACGGGTCCAACGGGTGGTCGCGACGTGTGACGTCGGGGTGCGCGGGCAGGGCGCGGTCCTGGTGCATCCACCCTCCCGTGGCGAAACCCGGGGGGTTCGGGAGTCCCTGGAACTCGCCGTCGACGGAAACGCTCTGCTGCAGCATGTCAGCGAGACCCGGTTGTTGCTGCCCGGTTCGCGGTTGCGCACGGAGACCACCGTCCGGCCCGGGCGGGGGTGTGTCGTCGTGGCCGAGTCGCTGGCCCGGCACCCGTCGCCCGGCCCGGCACCCGAGGCGGTGACGGAACTGCGGGTCGTGGACCGCTCCGGTGAACTCCTGGCGGTCGACCGTTCAGAGTTCCCAGATGTCCACACCGGTTTCGACGTGGTCGGTTCCGTCGCCGTTCTCGGTCGCGCGGGGGAGCCCCTGGTTCCCGAGATCGACGGAGTGGTGGCCGCCGCGAGCGAACTCCCCCGCGGCGCAGGTTTCCTCGTACGGTGGTGCGCCCGGGACGTGGCCGCGGGTCGTCGGTTCGAAGGTGCCGTCCTGGCCTCAGTGCGGCAGGGCGAGAACTCCCTCCCGCAGCGCGAACACCGCGGCCTCGGTGCGGCTGCGGACCCCGAGTTTGGCCAGCACGTGTTCGACGTGGGTGGAGACGGTGCGCCGGCTGGCGTGCAGTTCCCGGGCGATCTCGTCGTTGGAGGCCCCTGAGGCGATCCCGGTCAGGACCTCGACCTCGCGTCGGGACAGACCAGCCGGGACGGGTTCCGGTCCGCAGTGCACCACGAGCCGGACCCCGGGGACGGACGGGGCCAGCGCGCGCAATCGCCAGGGCTCTCGGCGGCCGCCCGCCCAGACGAAGCCCCCCGAGCCGGGCTCCAACCGCGTCGCGGCGGCGAGCGCTTCAGGGGAAACCTCTCCGCCGTCCAGCGGGGTCAGGGTTCCGTCGACGCCGACGGCGATCCGCAGTTCCCGGGTGGGCTCGGGAACGGCCTCGGGAACGTCGTCGGAGAAGCCCGTCAGGACCGACGTCCAGCGCGGGGAGACCAGCCGCAGGATCTCGACCGCCGCGTCCGAGGGGTGCGCCGCGGAGTCGGTGTTCAGGGTCAGCATTCCGGTGTATCCGCCGGCGTCGTCGAAGAACGGCGCGGTGAGGCCCTCGCGGTACCCGTGGGGCCGCAGGCTCGCCCGGTACAGCGGTGAACGGTCGGCGGGGAACGGCAGGTCGCGCCAGCGGGTCGGGACCCGGCGGGCCGAGGTGACGTGCCACATCGGGTCGCGCAGGTAGTTCCCGCCGTTCAGGTCGGCCAGCGCATCGGCGGGGTACCCGGTCTGGGCGACCAGGACGTGCCGTGTCCCGTCCCAGCGGGCCAGCGACGCGCCCGTGAACGGGATCAGGGCGGGGAGTTCGGCCAACGACTCCCGGGCCCGGTCCTGGACGGGAGCGGCGCTGCTGCAGGCGTTCGCGATCCGCCCGCCGGCCCGGCTCGCCTCCGCCCAGGACACCGGCCTCAGCCCCGCAGGTAGAGGCCGTCGCGGTGCGCGCGGGTGGCGGCCTCGGTGCGGGTCCGGACCTCAAGTTTGGCCAGGATGTGCTCCACGTGCGTCGAGACCGTCCTGGGGCTGCTGTGCAGTTCCGTCGCGACCTGCTGGTTGGTGAGCCCGTCGGCGACCCCGCCGAGGACCTGCAGTTCGCGCCGGGACAGACCACCGGGCACGGGACGGTTGCTCAACCGTGCGATGACGGGCAGCGCCGAGGAGCCGGCGGGGTCCACGTCGATGTGCCACGGCCACTGCTGTCCCTGCTCCCAGACCAGGAACCGACCGGTGGCGTGATGCCGCAGGGCATCCGTGAGCTCCTGCGACGGGGACCAGTCGGCGTCCAGGGACGTGCAGTCACCGGCGGGGGAAAGCACCACCCGGTGTTCCGGGAACTCTTCGGTGGCGACCGGGGCGCTGCGGTGCTCGGCGACCAGTGCCGCGACGACCTCGGCGAAGCGGGCCCCGAGCAGTCGGATCATCTCCACCGCCGCGTCGTCGGGATGCTTGGCGGAGTCGGTGTTGACGTTCAACAACCCGACGTAGCTGCCGTCCGGGGCGAACAGCGGAGCGGCCATGCCCTCGCGGAACCCGCACGGCGCCAAGGTGTCCTGCCAGAACCGGGACGTCTCCGGGGCGAACGGCAGATCCCGCCAGCGGGTCGGGAGCCCGCGGCCCAGGACGACCTGCCCCATCTTGTCGGCCAGGAAGACCTCGCTGTTCAGGTCCTCGGCCGTCTCGTCGAGGTACCCCGAGCCGGCCACCGTGAGGTGCCGTCGGCGGACCGGGTCCCACGCCCCGAGGGTGGTCCCGGTGTACGGGATCAGGGAGCGCAGCTCGTCCAGCGTCTCCGCCGCGCGGGTCGGTGCCGACGAGCCCCCGGCCACCGCCCCCGCGATGCGTCCCGCGGCTACCGCCGCTCCAGCCCAGTCCATGGGCGGACGCTAGGCCCGCGAAGGGGGTCGTGACCGGATGCAACGAAGACGTGACGCAGGTTTTACACGCCCGTTCCACGGGCGTGTGTTCCGGGTGCCACCCCTGCGATCCGTTCGACCAACTGATTCGCCCAGGTGACCGCCTCGTCCACGGTCGGGAGGACCTCCAGGTCCTCGGCGGCAGCGGTGTGGAGCGACTCCCACTCCCGCCCGGCGGCGATCGTCGGCGGCCAAGGTTGCAGACGTCGATAGTCGAACAGACGCTCACCGGTGGCCGCTACCTGGGGGAGGTCGAGGTCCTCACCGTCGTAGAGGAGTTGCAGATCCACCAAGTCGCGTGCCCGGTCACCCTCGGGGGTCGTCACTGCGTGCAACTTCTGCGCGATCTGGTGATCGACCGGAAGGACGGGAACGGGCACGGGCCGGTCGAGTCCGACTCCGGTGAACAGTTCCGCAAGGTCAGGGGCCAGGGCGTACTGGGGCCCGTCCGCGTCCCCGATCTCGTTGTGCCCCAATTCGAACGTCACCGTGCACCAGGATCGTCCAGTAACTCAGCTTCACCTCGACCGGCTGCATGACGTCCACGGGAGGAACCCCCGCCGGTCGGGGCGCGGCCTTCTGCACCAAGCGCCCGGTGAAGCCTCCCCATCCCCTGACCAGTGAGCTCTCGAAGTCGTCGCGGAACTCTTCCAGCGGACTGGCACGCGCGGCATCGAAGTCCTTCGTGAACCTGGTGTTCCTCCCGTAGCGCAAGGCCATTGCACTCCCGCCCTTGACCGCACCCTCGGCTTCACGGAGGCGTTGCTCGAGGACGCGGACGCTGGGCGGTGCGTCGCTGTAGTTCACGCGGTGAGCTCCTTCGCCAGTTCCTCCGCCAGGTCAGTCCACTCCGGGGCGGTGAGGAAGCCCTGGGTGCGGGCGTGATCCGCGGCCTCCCGAAGACGTGAGACCTCGACCCGCCCTCGGCGCTCCGTGATCGCGTCGTGAACGGTCTGGGTCCGCAGCTCTTCGTGGTCCGAGACCGGTACGTCGTCACTGACGAGCGTCACGTCGATGAAGGGCGGCAGCTTGGAGCGGGTGCGGCGACGGGTGGCTACCTGGATACGGCGCGGGTTGACGTCCGCCAGCCCGTGGAGGGCCAGCACTGATCCGCCGCGGAGGAAGGCTCCCTCGCCGAGGCGCAGGAGCGCCTCGGCGTACTGGTCGTTGGGGCTCGGTGGGATGTCGTCCACCCGGTAAGGCCGTAGGCGACGTGGGTCAGGCCGCCACGAGCGGCCAGTTGGGGTAGCTCGACGGCTGGGACCCCAGCGTCCACAGCCTCCCTGGTGGTGACGAAGCCGTAGTGATCCTTGGCGATCTCGCGTACCAATGCGCGATGGATCAGAGCCGAGGGCATGTCGCAACTCCACCGAATTCGGTAGAGTTGCGACACGGAAAGTGCAGTGAAGTCCTCTCAGAAGTACCAGGGGAACGGTGACCAGTCGGGTTCGCGCTTGCCGAGGAACGCGTCCCGCCCCTCCACGGCTTCATCGGTCATGTACGCCAACCGCGTCGCCTCCCCGGCGAACACCTGCTGCCCGACCATCCCGTCATCCACCGCGTTGAACGCGAACTTCAACATCCGCTGGGCGGTGGGGGACTTCGCGTTGATCTCCGCCGCCCACTGCAGAGCAACGGTTTCCAGCTCCGCGTGCGGGACGACCGCGTTCACCATCCCCATCGCGTGCGCCTGCTCCGCGGTGTACGGCCGACCCAGGAAGAAGATCTCCCGCGCGAACTTCTGCCCCACCTGACGGGCCAGGTACGCCGACCCGTACCCGGCGTCGAAAGACCCGACGTCGGCGTCGGTCTGCTTGAACCGGGCGTGCTCCTCGCTGGCCAGGGTCAGGTCCGCGACCACGTGCAGACTGTGCCCACCGCCGGCCGCCCACCCCGGGACGACGGCGATGACGACCTTGGGCATGAACCGGATCAGCCGCTGCACCTCCAGGATGTGCAACCGCCCACCCTCGGCCTTCGTCCGCTTCTCATCGACCGACTCGGCCGTGTCCCCGTCGGCGTACTGGTACCCCGAACGACCCCGGATCCGCTGGTCCCCGCCGGAGCAGAACGCCCACCCCCCGTCGCGGGGGCTGGGACCGTTGCCGGTGAGCAGGACGCAGCCCACGTCCGGGGTGCGGCGGGCGTGGTCCAGGGTCCGGGCCAACTCGTCCACCGTGGCGGGGCGGAAGGCGTTGCGAACTTCGGGTCGGTCGAACGCGATCCGCACCGTCCCCCGGCCCGGGCCCTCCACGACACTGCGGTGGTAGGTGATGTCCTGAAGGTCCTCGAACCCCGGCACCTCCTCCCAGGAACTCGGGTCGAAGGTCTCACTCACACCAGGTAGGGCCGACACGGTTCGAAGGGTAGTTCAGGGCCTTGCCCAGGGGACGAGCACGGCGTAGCGCAGGCCTCCCGTGCCGGCCGCGATCCGCAGGGCGGCGGCGGGATCGGCGAGATCGACCGGTTCGGCACGCAGGAACCTGGCGCGCTGGGTGTTCCTCGACCCCCGGTCCCGGGAGGTTCTCCTCGACCGGGAAGGACCGGCCCAGTCGGTCCTGGCCCGGGTGGACCGGCGCCGGGCGACACCCCGGCGATCAGGAGTTCGCCCGGCTCGAACGGGAAGTCCGCGCGGGTTCCCCCCGGGAGGCAGACGCCTGTGGCCCCGTGACGACATCGCCACCCACCACGCCGGCACGAAGGAACTGCGCCACCCCGTCCACGGCCGGATGTCGTTGTCCTACGCGGCGTTCAGTGTCGCCGACGCCCCCGAGCAAGTGCTGGTGGTCTACGCCGTCCGAGCGAGCAGAACCCCGACCGAGCACGGATCCTGCCGTGAGAGCTCGACACGTCCAGGTTTCGCAGCGATTCCTCGGCGTGTCGGAATCTCACGGCAGGATCCGTGTCACCTCAGCTCCCGGAGACGGCCGCCAGGCCCCCGTCGATGGTCTGCAGCACGGCGGAGACGCTGAGGGCGCTGGGAGTGTTGAACCCGACGACGGTCGCGTAGTCCACGTAGACCATCCCGCCCGAGCGCACCGACGGCAGTTCCGTCCAGCCGGGGATCGCGGCGAGGTCGGCCTCGGTGCCGCCGTTGGGCAGGAACACCACGAGGTCGGCCGAGAGCAGGTCGACCTGCTCGGGGGACAGCATCGCCCGGCCTTGACCGGCGGCTGCGGTGACCAGGGCCTCGGGCAGCTCCATCCCGAGGCGGCGGAACAGGTCGCTGGCCCCGTCCTCGGGGTCGGCGACGATCACGAGTTGCTGGGTGGAGAACAGGTACTGCGCCAGGGCGAACGTCCTGCCCTGCAGGGCGGGATACTCGGCGGCGACCTCGTCGATGGAGGCGTAGGTCTCGTCGACCACGGCCTGCGCGTCCTCCTCCAGGCGCAGGATCTGGCCGAGCGTCGTGAGCTGGTCCTCCCACCGGTCCACCTGGGCCTCGCCGAGCATGACGATCGTCGGGGCGATCTCGTCGAACTGTGAGTAGTTGTCGGCGGTGACACTCCAGTCGCCCAGGATCAGGTCCGGGGTCAGGGCGGCGACCTGCTCGATCGACACCGTGCCGTCCGCCGAGGCCGTGATCTGCTCCACGCCGGTCGGCAGCGCCGTCTCCCACGGGTAGAGCTGGCGGTCGTCGCCGCCCGTGGCGGTCCCCACGTAGCCCACAGGCGTGACCCCGAGGGCGAGCAGCGCGTCGATCCACTGCGAGGAGAACGCGACGATCCGGCTGGGGGCGGTCTCGAACGTCGCGGTGCCGTTGGCGTGCTCGACGGTGACCGCTTCCCCCGAGGCGCTCCCTGCGACGCTCGGCTCGGAGGAGGCGGCGGGTTCCTCGCCCCCGCACGCGGCCAGCGAGATCGTGGTGAGGCCGCCGGTGGCGGCGAGCGAGAAGTGACGGCGGGAGACCTGCACTGGTACCTCCAAGACGCGGGGGAGCAAACGGGGTGAGGATAGCCTCTCCTTCGCTCTGGTGGATCGGCTTTCGGGAGATGCTGACCTCGTGATCCCCGCTCTCGACGAACTCCTCGATCGCGCCCACGTCGTCCGGCTGCCGCTGCGCCGACGGTTCCGCGGGATCACCGAACGCGAGGCGATGCTGTTCGACGGCCCCGCGGGCTGGGCCGAGTTCTCCCCGTTCCTGGAGTACGGACCCGCCGAGAGCTCGCGCTGGCTGGCCGCCGCGATCGAGGCCGGCTGGCATGGTTTCCCCACGCCCCTGCGGGGGAGGATCGAGGTCAACGCCACCGTCCCCGCTGTCCCAGCCGACGACGTTCCCGCTGTGCTGGAACGGTTCCCGGGCTGTCGAACGGCCAAGGTGAAGGTGGCCGAGAAGGGGCAGGACCTCGCCCAGGACCTCGCCCGGGTGCGGGCCGTCCGCGAGTTCCTGGGGACAGCGGGCAAGGTCCGCGTCGACGCGAACACGAACTGGACCGTCGAGGAGTCCGTGCGCGCGCTGAGCGCCCTCGGTGAGTTCGACCTCGAGTACGCCGAACAACCCTGCGCCACGCTGGAGGAGATGGCCGAGCTACGTCGCCGGCTCGCCGCCGGCGGGACGCCGGTGCGACTCGCCGCCGACGAGAGCGTGCGCAAGGCTGAGGACCCGCTACGGGTAGCCGGGCTCGAGGCCGCCGACGTCGTGGTCGTCAAGGTCGCTCCGCTGTCCGGGGCGCGTGCGGCCCTCGAGGTCGCGCGAGCCTGCGGGCTGCCCGTTGTCGTCTCCTCCGCGCTGGACACCTCGGTGGGTCTCGCCGCCGGGACGGCGCTCGCCGCCGCGCTGCCCGACCTGCCCTACGCGTGCGGCCTCGGAACGGCGGCGCTGCTCGAGCACGACGTCGTCGCCGACCCCCTGCTGCCCGTCGACGGGTCCCTGCCCGTCGGCGCGGTCGCAGCTGATCCCGAACTGCTGCAACGCTTCCGGGCGCCCGCCGACCGTCAGACGTGGTGGCGGGAACGGCTCGCAGCCGCTCACGCCGAACTCGCCTGAGCAGGCGCAAGGCTGGTTCGTCGTCGAGCACCGGACCATGAGGCGACCCTGGTGGAAGGCGTCGCGAACGCGCACCCAGGCCCGCAACGGCGGGATCGTCTGGCTGGTGCTCGCCGTGATCTGGTGGGCGAGCGTGCTCGTGGGGACGGGCGGCTGGTGGGGATGGCCCGCCGCCCTCGCGGCCACCGGGATGTCGATCCTGAACCTCGTGACCTGGCGTCGCTGGCGGTCGGACCGGGACGGCGCGTGGGCGACGGATCGAGGCCGCTGACGTGCGCACTGGTGGCTGTTGGTCGGCGCGGTGCTCCTCACGTCGGTCGTGTCAGGAGTCGTGGTGCCGCGATGGCGACTGCGCGCCCAACGAAGCCTGTACGGCCCGGAGGTCTTCGACTCCAGCATGCGTTCGGTAGGGCCTTCAGGGGCTCCCGTCTCGCGGGCGTGGGGCCGCATCTCGGGGACCGTCCTGCACTCGGACGGTCGGTTGCAGTGGCGGGGTCGAGATCTCGGTGTCGTGCAGGAGGTCGGGGCCGACCCGCGTCGCCCGAGGGTCGTCGAGAGTTTCTGGATCAACCCCTGGATGGACGTCTGGTCCGTGCGACTGCGCGAGGGGTGGGTGCTGGAGATCGCCGTCGAGCACAGGGACCGGAACCGGTTCCGGTCACCGCCCCCGCAGGAGTCCTGAAGAAACTCCTCTCGCAGGTGCAACCGGCGACCCCACTCAGCGGTCATCTGGGTCGAGAGCGGGGAGAGACCCCGCCGCCGGTCCACGGAGGCCCCCATGAAGATCACCCGCCCGCTGTTCGTCACCCTCGCCTCCCTCGTCGCCACCGGGGCGCTCGCCGGTGGGGCGTGGGCGGCGATCGGCACCCACGTGCCCGTGAACGACGGGATGCAGGCCGGGGTCGAGGGCACGGGTGCGTGGATCGACGAGTTCGAGTGGATCGACGAGTACGAGATGGTGCCGGCCGAGGAGGTCCCGGTGAACGACGGGATGCAGCCCGGCGTCGAAGGCACGGGTGAGTGGATCGACGTCTACGAGGACTGAGTGGGTTCGGCGGCCCGGACGTAGTTGGTGATCCGGGCCGTGCAGATCCGCCGGCCGGCGTCGTCGGAGATCACGACCTCGTGGCTGCACAGCGTGCGGCCCAACGAGATCGCGGTCGCGACGCCGGTCACCAGACCCGATCGCACCGAACGGTGGTGGGTGGCGTTGATGTCGGTCCCCAGCGCCAGCCCACCGGGCCACACGTGCAGGAACGCCCCCACCGACCCGAGAGTCTCGGCCAGCACGCAGCTGGCCCCGCCGTGCAGGAACCCCGCCACCTGAGTGTTCCCCTCGACCGGCATGGTCGCCACGAGGCGCTGCACGGACATCTCGACGAACTCGATGCCCATGCGCTCGATCAGCGTGCCCGAGGTGAAGGAACCGAGGATCTCGTCCATCGAGGGAGGCGTCTGGCTCACCCGTGGCACAGTGCCACACCCGTCAGGGCGCACCATGGAGGGGTGAATCCCTCGACCGCCCTCGCGACGGTCCTCCTCGACGCCTTCGTCCGGCTGGGCCTGCGGCACCTCGTGCTCAGCCCCGGCTCGCGCAGCGCCCCGCTGGCCTACGCCGCGGCCCGTGCGGCGGCGCAGGGTCGTCTCGACCTGCACGTGCGGGTCGACGAACGCAGCGCCGGTTTCCTGGCCCTGGGGCTGGCCCGCGCGGGTGAACTCGTCGCCGTCGTCACCACCAGCGGGACGGCGGTCGCGAACCTGCACCCGGCGGTGCTCGAGGCCCACCACGCCGGCGTCCCGCTCGTGGTCCTGTCGGCCGACCGTCCGCACGAGCTGCGGGGTTCCGGGGCGAGCCAGACCGCCGACGCGCAGGCCCGGATGTTCCTGCCCTCGGTGCGGTACTCGGCCGACCTGCCCGCGCCGGTCGACCCGACGACCCAGGCCCCGGCCTGGCGCTCCGTGGTGTCCCGCGCGGTCGCCGCGGCGCGTGGGCTGCGGGGCGACGGACCGGGCCCGGTGCACCTCGACGTGGGGTTCGCCGACCCGCTCACCCCGTCCCCGGACACTCTCGCCGAATCCACCCTGGGCCTCACCGAGGTCGTCGGAGTGCCTGCGGCGAAACCCGTCCCGCTGCCCCGAGGGGTGCGGACCCTGGTGCTGGCCGGGGACGCCCCCGACCCGGCGACGGGACTGGCCGCGCGCGAGCTCGCCGAGTCCGCCGGGTGGCCGCTGCTGGCCGAACCGAGTTCGGGCGCCCGCGCCGGGGAACGCGCCGTCGGCCCCTACCGGTTGCTGCTGGACGCCGTCGACGACACCGGACCGCTGGGCGCCGTCGAACGGGTCGTCCTGTTCGGGCACCCCACGCTGTCCCGGCCGGTCACCCGGCTGCTGGCCCGCGACGACGTCGAACTCGTCGTCGTCAGCCCCACCGGCTCCTGGCCCGACGCCGGTTTCCGGGCCGCCTGGGTGGTGCCCGCCGCCGCCGCCGACGGCCCCGCCTCGGACGCCGAGCACGAGTTCGCCGCCCGCTGGGACCGCGCCGCGAAACTCGCCGCGGACGCCGTCGAGGCCGAACTCGGCCTCGAACCGGAACCGCACGGCCCGTGGGCGGCCCGCGAGGTCGTCGACGCGTGCGCTGCCGACGGCTCCGCCCTGGTCGTGGCCGCCAGCAACGCCGTCCGTGACGTCGACCTCGCCGGTCGCCCCGCCGACGTCCGGACGGTGTCCAACCGCGGCCTCGCCGGGATCGACGGAACGTTGGCCACGGCCGAGGGGGTGGCGCTCGCGCTCGGCCCGACCCGGTTGTTCGTCGGCGACCTGGCGTTCCTGCACGACGTCAACGCCCTGCTGCCCGTCCCCGCCGAGCAGCGCCCCGACCTGACGATCGTCGTCCTCAACGACGACGGGGGCGGGATCTTCGAGACGTTGGAGCACGCCTCGGCGGTCGACCGGGAGACCTTCGAACGGGTCGTCGCGACGCCCCACGGGGTGGACCTGGCCGCGTTGTGCGCGGCCTACGGCGTCCCGCACACCCGACCGAGGAGTCGCGTCGAGGCGGCCTCAGCGATCCGGGCCGTGCCGCAGGGGCTGCGGGTGGTGGAACTCGTCGTCGACCGTTCGGCCGTGAAGCCCCGGTTGGACCGGATCACCACCGCGGTGCGCGCCGCGATCTCCTGAGGGCCGTAACTCCTTGAAGGCCGTGATCGCCTGACTCAGCGGGTGGGGCCGTCGCGCCAGCCCGGCTCCCACGGCTCGGGGGAGCGCTCGTGGTTTCCGCGCAGCGTCGGCCACAGGCCGGCGACGACGGCGAGCAGGGCCCCGGCCGACATCGTCCCCACGGCGGCGAACCGCACCCCGTCCAGGGAGCAGACGGCCTCGCCCGTGCCGCTGGGCGAGGCGGCCGAGCCGCACCGGTACTGGTAGCTGTCGACGTCCTGCCGGATCGGCAGGAACAGCAGCAGCAGCCCTGCGGCCACCACCACGAGCCCGCCGACCATCACCCGCAGCGACATCGTGCGGGTCGTGGGGAGGGTCTCGGAACTCGCCATCGCCCCAGGCTGTTCCCCGAACGTGACGCGGGCAACCCCCCGCGTGGTGCGGGGTGCCCCGGTGGGTGCGAGAGACTGGAGGGTGTGGGAAGCACGGAACGTGAGCTCGCCGACCTGACCAAACGCCCGGACCAGGTCTCGGCGATGTTCGACGACGTCGCCGAGAAGTACGACCGCACCAACGACATCCTCTCCGCGGGTCAGGACCGGCTGTGGCGTCGTGCGGTCCTGAAGGCTGTGGACGCGCGGCCGGGGGAGAAGGTCCTGGACCTCGCCGCCGGCACTGGGCGCTCCAGCGAACCGTTCGCCGACCGCGGTGTGCTGACCGTGCCGTGCGACTTCAGTGTCGGGATGGTCCGAGCGGGTAAACGTCGCCGCCCCGACCTCGGCTTCGTCGTGGGCGACGCGACGCGCCTGCCGTTCGCCGACGCCAGCTTCGACGCGGCGACCATCTCGTTCGGCCTGCGCAACGTGGTCGACCCCGACGCGGGGCTGCGGGAGATGGCCCGCGTGGTGCGCCCGGGGGGTCGGCTCGTGGTCTGCGAGTTCTCGACCATCCCGAACCCGTTGCTGCGCAGGGCCTACGACACCTACCTGCACCACGGTCTGCCGCGGGTGGCCAAGCTGGTCAGCTCGCACGGCGAGGCCTACGACTACCTCGTGGACTCGATCGACGCCTGGCCCGACCAGGCCGAGCTGGCCGCACGGATCGCCGCCGCAGGGTGGGAACGGGTCGCCTGGCGCGACCTGTCGTTCGGGGTCGTGGCGATGCACCGCGCGCTCCGTGCGCAGGACTGAACAGGCCCGACTAGACTTCGTGAAAGTTTTCACGAGCAGTACTCCGGAGGACTCATGATCAGCACGGACGCCGTGTCGGGCGACGCTGCGGCGGACGTGATCGTCGTCGGCGCCGGGCCCGCGGGCTCGACGCTGGCGCGGCACCTCGCCGACGCCGGCCGTCGCGTGCTGGTGCTGGAGAAGTCCTCCTTCCCGCGGGAGAAGGTCTGCGGCGACGGCCTCACCCCCCGCGCGGTCCACGAGCTCGACCTGCTGGGCCTGAAGACCCCGGAGCAGGACGGTTGGCGCAGGAACCAGGGCCTGCGGCTGCTCGGCGGTGGCGTCCGGCTGCAGGTGCCGTGGCCCGAGATCTCCGACTTCCCCGACTACGGCCTGGTCCAGACCCGCAGCCGGTTCGACCAGACGCTGGCCGAGCACGCCCGCGAGGGCGGTGCGGTCGTCCAGGAGCGCACCAGCGTCACCGGCCCCGTCATCGACGAGCGCACCGGTCACGTCGTGGGCGTCACCGCCCGCCCGGTCGACGACAAGGGCCGCAAGGCGGGGGAGGAGACCACCTACCGCGCGCCCGTCGTCGTGGCCGCCGACGGGGTCGGGGGCCGGATGGCGCTCGCCCTGGGCCTGGCCAAACGTGACGACCGTCCCCTCGGCATCGCCGTCCGCACCTACTTCACCAGTCCCCGTCACGACGACGACTGGATGGAGGCCTGGATGGAGCTGCGCGAGGGCGCCCATACCGACAGCGGGTCGACCGGGCCGCTGCTGCCCGGGTACGGCTGGGTCTTCGGGGTCGGCGACGGCACCTCCAACGTCGGCCTCGGCGTGCTCGACCCCGGCTCGAACGACATCGACTACCGCGATCTGCTGCGCCGGTGGACCGCGGCGATGCCGCCGGAGTGGCGGTTCCGCGAGGAGGACCAGGTCGGCCCCATCCGTGGGGCGGCGCTGCCGATGGCTTTCAACCGCACCCCGCACTACACGCGGGGCCTGGTGCTGGTCGGCGACTCCGGCGGCATGGTCAACCCGTTCAACGGCGAGGGCATCGCCTACGCCATGCAGTCGGCGCGGTTCGCGGCCCAGGCCGTCGACGTCGCGCTGGACGCCCACGACGCCCGCGCCCGCGAGCGTGCCCTGCAGTCGTACCCCGCCGCGGTTCGCGCGGACCTGGGTGGGTACTACACGCTGGGACGTGTGTTCGTCTCGCTCATCGGTCATCCCGAGGTCATGCGCCTCGCGACGCGGTACGGGCTGCCCCGACCCGGACTGATGAAGCTCGTGGTGAAACTCCTGGCCAACCTGGCCGACCCCACGTCGAAGGACGCCACCGACCGCGTGGTCGTGGCGCTGAAGCGATTGGCCCCCGCGTCATGAACAGTTCCGTGAACGCCCCCGTGAGCAGTGGTCTGCCGACCACCGACCCGGCGCTCGAGGACGCCCTGCGCGAGGGGCTCGACCTCGTCGAGCAGCAGCTGCGGACCGCCGTCGGCAACGCCGACCCCATCGCCGACGCCGCCTCCCGGCACCTCGTCGAGGCCGGCGGCAAGCGTGTGCGGCCCATGCTGACCCTGCTCGGTGCGCAGCTCGCGAACCCCGGCGCCCGGGTCCCGGCCGAGGTGCTCGACGCGGCCGTCGTCGTGGAACTGACCCACCTGGCCTCGCTCTACCACGACGACGTGATGGACTCGGCCCCCACGCGGCGTGGAGCTCCTGCGGCACATCACGTCTGGGGCAACAACGTCGCCATCCTCACCGGCGACCTGCTGTTCGCCCGCGCCTCGAACGTCGTCGCCGCCCTCGGCCCGGACGCCGTCCGGGTGCAGGCCGAGACGTTCGAACGGCTGTGCCTGGGCCAGTTGCACGAGACCGTCGGTCCTCGCCCCGACGAGGACGCGGTCGCCCACTACCTCGACGTCCTGGCCGACAAGACCGCCTCGCTCATCGCCACCGCGGGTCGTTTCGGCGCCCAGTTCGGCGGGGGTTCGCCTGAGGTCGTGCGCGCGATGATCGACTACGGCGAGCACGTGGGGGTCGCGTTCCAGCTCGCCGACGACGTCCTGGACCTGACCAGCGACACCGACGAGTCCGGCAAACGCCCCGGGACCGATCTGCGTGAGGGCGTCCCGACGTTGCCCTCGCTGCTGGCCCGCCAGGCCGCCGCCGCCGGCGACGCCGCGGCCCGCGAGATCGTGGACCTGCTCGACTCCGGCCGCCTCGACGATGACGAGCTGCTCGCGCAAGCCGTTGCGGCGCTGCGGGTCCACCCTGTCACCGACGCTGCGCGCCGCACCGCGCGGGAGTGGGCCGAGCGGGCGTCCGGCTACCTCGCGGTCCTGCCCACGTCGCCCGCGCGCGAGGCGTTGGAGACGTACGCCGCGACCGTGGCGGACCGCATCGCCTGACACATCGCTGGACCAGCGCCTGACTCAGCGCGTGGGCCGGGGTCTGGCGACGACCCCGGCGATCCGCGCGACGGCGGCGCGGGGCAGGAGTTTCGTCGCCCCGCTGAGCACCTTGTAGAGGGTCCCGTCCACGACGGAGGGGGCGTCACCGTCGAGGGCCTTCATCGTCGTGGTGACGACGTCGTCGACGGTGCGGCGGGGCAGCCCGGTGTCGGAGTCCTCGCCGGCCACCTGGAAGAACGGGGTGTCGGTCGGGCCGGG
>Ga0325400_1002663_pt1 | contig 15785 bp, 15 predicted proteins | sample PopdelMetagenome_2_FD_205662 | JGI IMG/M metagenome (GOLD analysis project Ga0325400, IMG submission 205662) | Populus deltoides microbial communities from Bellville, Georgia, United States - Xylem-PdKOR-R1 | ecosystem: Host-associated > Plants > Phyllosphere > Stem > Wood/Secondary xylem... | reverse complement strand
TCTCTTCAATTCTTTGTTCCGAATTCCGATGTTGAATTTTCTGAAATAATTCATTTAAGCTCCAAAAACCTATCGAAACATTAAAAGAAACTTCATTACTAAAAAGCACATCAATTATTATAAAAAAACCCAAATAAAAACAATAAATACATATGTAAAATAAGAGACTTAATGATACTTTTGATGCACAATCACCAATGTCCGCCTCAAGGATTATGTTTGCTCGCAAGTGATTCTGCCTCCACACCAATTATTCTCGGCCTCGTCTACACCTACACCAGGTATGAAATATCCTCTCTGTCATTTTATTTCTTATAATCGGTATTCTCCATCATATCTCTATTATATTGCCAATGTTAGTCATGATGAGGAACCTCCTTCATATGAACTTGCTATGACTGATCCTAAGTGGCAGGAAGCTATGAATTCTGAGCTTCAAGCTCTCATTGACAATCAGACATGGAGCCTCGTTCCTTTGCTCCCTGGCAAACGCCCGATCAGTTGTAAATGGGTGTATCGCGTCAAACGCAAGGCTGATGGGTCTGTTGAGTGCTATAAAGCTCGCCTGGTCGCTCGGGGTTTCACACAAACTGCTGGAATTGATTATCATGATACTTTTTCCCCCACTACCAAAGTGGTCACTGTCCGCTGCCTCCTTGCTATTGCTGCCAATTTGAACTGGCCTTTACATCAGCTAAACATTAACAATGCTTTCTTAAATGGTGATTTATTGGAAGAAATATATATGTCTCATCCTCCTGGTCTTCGGCGACAAGGGGAGAACATTGTGTGTCGCCTCCACAAGTCACTATACGGCCTTAAGCAAGCGTCTCGATAATGGTTCTCTAAGTTCACAGAAGCTGTTCTTGCTGCTGATTTTTTTCAGTTAAAAGCCGACTATTCCTTGTTTATCAAAAGAGACGGCACATCTCTTACTATCCTATGTGGATGGCATTTTGAAAACCGGGAACAACATTGAATCCATCAAAGGTTTAAAGCAGTTCCTTCATACTCGTTTCTGCATCAAAGACCTTGGTGATCTGAAATTCTTCTTAGGCATTGAAATAACCCATTCCAAGAAAGGCATTTACATTTCCCAGCGCAAATATGCTTTGGAAATTATCAAAGACAGTGGATACTTGGGTGCAAAACCAGTTGAGTTTCCTATGGAAGAATGCAGACTTTCAAATACAGGAGAATTGCTCAAAGATCCTTGTATATACCAGCGTCTAGTTAGTCGATTAATTTACTTAACCATCACTAGACCTGATATCATGTATTCAGTTCACATTCTCAGTCGATTCATGCATGAACCACGTCAACCTCACATGGCTGCTGCTCTTCGAGTTGTTTGTTATTTAAAATCAGCTCTTGGTCAAGGTCTACTTCTTCATTCAAAGAACTCATTACACTTAAGGGCATTTTGTGACTCTGATTGGGCAGGTTGTCCTGTCACTCGCCGCTCCACCACTAGATATTGTGTATTCCTTGGAAATTCTTTAATTTCATGGAGAACCAAAAGGCAAAAGATAGTTTCCTTATCAAGTGCGGAAGCTGAAAACAAAGCAATGGAAGGTACATGTTGTGAGCTTACTTGGTTAAGACATTTATTAACAGATTTACATATGCCAGTTTCAGATCCTATTACTCTTCATTGTGATAATCAAGCTACCTTACACATTGCAAAAAATCTTGTGTTTCATGAGAGAACTCGGCATATTCAAATGGATTGCCACTTTATTCAGGACAAAATTTTACAAGGTGAAATTGCTACTCGATACGTGATTTCTTCACTACAATTAGCAGATGTGTTTACAAAAGCTATGGGAAACGAGAAGTTCAAACAGCTCATGTGCAAGTTGGGAGTTATTGATATTCACTCTCCAACTTGAAGGGGAGTGTTGGAAATTATATTAATAGTGTTTTGATGTAAATAGGAAAGCTATATCTTGCGATAAGTAGGAAAGATACGTAAGAATATTTTGTATCAATCTACATTCAATTAGCTTCCTTATCAGTTTCTAGTTTACAAAGGAACCCTAATGTATCTTGTATATATATTGAACTTAATCAATACAGAACAATATTCTGCTTGAATAGTTTTTTACTTATACAGATCAGTAACAGAGGGGAAGGGAACAGAGCTTAGTGCCCGTTTAAGCTCGGGCAAGGAAAGTTTTTTTACAAGAAAAAAAGTGTCCGTGAAAAGTGTATGGCATGGAGTGAAAAGCAGGTGTTACTTGCTTTTCCAAAACTGAGGTTGGACCTCAGTTTTTGGTGGGGCCATGTTAAATAAAAAGTGTGGTTGAAAATAACCAAACATCTCGGTCCTGTTTTTTTTATTAACTGCAGCCGCAGCCACAGTGCCAAACGGGCATATCGATATGACCCAACCATGTCGAGTGATATTGAATATCTAATGGATCAGGTGAAATCGCTATTTTTATAACCTGTTTATATTTATGAGTATGATAAAAAATTACTTTTTAAAATATTTTTTATTTAAAAAAACATCAAAATAATATTTTTTGATGTAGGAGCTGGATAGACTATAAGAGTGGCACCAGTAGCTATGGGAGTGTCAGCCACTTGTATGAGTTCAGAGCACATCTGGCAAACATGCTCCCCATCCCTCACAACATAGCTTATTGTAGTCTTGTTTCTGTGCTTTTGTACTTCATCCACTGACCTCTTCTGTTTCCCTCTAGGTGAATAACCAACACAATCTGCATGTTGCCAAGCATCACAAATGTCACACTGTACCCATAGTCCTCTATATTTATAGCCATCACTCACGGCTCCGCATACACACTCGACTCGCTCCCTTTTCAGTCTTTTAAGATTAATCTTTTGATTCCCGGTATTTTGCCATGTGGGAGCAACAACTGAACCATCATCAGAAGTAGACTTCCGATGAGCAAGTACGCAAGCAAGCAACTCAACTGTTTTCCCCAAACCCATCTCATCCGCGGTAGAAATAAATGATCAAAGTCAATAGACTAACGTCATATCATGCAAGTGCTGACATGATTCTTAGAAATCTGTTTCATTTCCTTTTCTTCTAATGATGTTGAGCATGTATGTCTTAGCTTGATAATATATTTTTGTCAGTTTTTTTTCTAGAAGGATCGTTGTCACATTTTCAAATAACAACAATTGAAATATTTGGGTTAATTACACCTCAGCAAGAATTAGGAGGAAAATGCTCAAGCAGAAACCAATCTCTAGCATAATCTTTTCAGAAACCATTCTTTAGAATATTCTTTCCTCAACTACCTCTCTCTCTAGGAAAGCCAGTGTAAGCTTTATTATTTTGGAAAAACCACTTCAAGAAGAGTCAGAAACTAGTGAAAAGGGAGCTCATGTAATTCTCCACCCTTAGAATATTTTGGTCCTCATTCAGGAAACGATCAATCTAACAAGAAGTTGACTAGACTCAGAACAAAATGTAGGGAAAAAAATATCACAAGCGTATTATACATTTTAAAAAATATTTAAATTATCATTGCAGTATTCTAAATAGAAATTCTAATTAATTTTTTTTTTATATTTAAACTATCATTGAAATATCCTAAATGAAAATGCTAATTAATTTTTTATAATTTTTTTATTTTTTATTAAAAAACATTTAAATTACCCTTTAAATATTCTAAACAGAAATACTAATTACTTTTTTTATATATGTTTTATATAAAAAAAAATTTAAACTACACTTGAAGTATCTTAAATAACTTTTTTATAAATATTTTCTATTTTTTATAAAAACATTTAAACTATCCTTGAATAAATCTAAATAAAAATCCTAATTAATTTTTTTATAAATGTTTTTATTTGTTATAAAAAAATATTTAAACTACCCTTGAAATATCCTAAACCGAAATGCTAATTAAGTTTTTTATAATTTTTTTATTTTTTATAGAAAAAAATTTAAACTATCCTTAAAGTATCTTAAATAGAAATGCTAATTATTATTGTTTTACAAATATTTTATATTTTTATAAAAAAAACATTTAAACTATCATTTAAGTATCCTAAATAGAAATCCTAATTAATTTTTTTGTAATTATTTTTATTTGTTATAAAAAAGCATTTAAACTACCATTCAAGTATCTTAAACCGAAATGCTAATTAATGTTTTTTATAATGTTTTTTATTTTTTATAAAAAAACATTTTAACTACCCTTGAAGTATCTTAAACAGATATTCTAATTAATTTTTTTATTTAAAAAAAATATTTAAACTACTCTTGAAGTGTTTTAAACAAAAATGCTAATTAATTTTTTTTATAAATGTTTTTTATTTTTTCTAAAAAACCATTTAAACTACCCTCAAAATATCATAAACAGAAATGCTAATTAATTTTTTGATAATTTTTTTATAAAAAATATTAAAACTATCCTTGAAATATCATAAATAATTTTTTTAAAAATGTTTTCTACTTTTTATAAAAACAATATTTAAATTACCCTACAAGTATCCTAAACAGAAATGCTAATTATTTTTTTTTATAATTTTTTATTTTATTTAAATATTTAAACTAGACTTGAAGTATTCTAAATATATAAGTTTTTTATAAATGTTTATTATTTTTTATAAAAAAATTTAAATTATCCTTAAGGTGTCCTAAACAGAAATTCTAATTATTTTTTTATAAAAAAAACATTTAAACTATCCTCGAAATATCTTAAATAGAAATTCTGATTATTTGTTTTGGCCCCGACGACTATTAGCCTCCTCCTACTCGTCCAGTGCCACCTCTATTTTAGATTTAATGTATTTGAATGTATTTTTTATATTAATTTTATTTATTAATTTATGTTTGATTTGATTTTAGATTATATTATTTATTTTTCTACTTTTATTCAATGTATTTTTTTTAAAAAAAATACATTGGATGGTATCATTGAAGCTTCAATCCTGCTCATCATGGTTGAATGGTAGCCTTTATCGATAGTCTATGTCTCCTTGAATTGGGAATTAGGGCAATTTTATCTACAAAATTCCACAACGAAAGTTTCACCAACCAATAGACTGTTACCGTGTTCTTTGGGTTTGAATTTTCTAATGAAATGATGGAAATTCATTGCATGTGAGCAAAATCCATACATTTTCATAATATTTCGATGTCGAATATTTGCCCTCTCTCTTACACAGTAAACAAAAACTCTTAATACACGCCCTCTCTCTTTCTCTATAGTGTTCCTTTCTTCTCTCACACTTCTTATCTCTCCCACACACTGATAATAGCACCTATTTATAAAGTAAAGAAAAAATCTTAGTTGGCGGCTTGAAAAAGTTTGCTAGCGGTTTGAAGGCGGTTGACAGCTGGTGGTTGGTGGCTGGCAGTGACTGCAAGTGGTGGTTGCCGTCTTTGACTTTCTAAAATGAGTTTAATTCAACAAATACCCCCTTGAAACTTAATCGAGGGATGTCATGTCAAGCATGAACTTCAATCTGATAAATATTTCTCCCTTCAATGGCTTTGTAAAGATATCTGCAACTTGATCATTTGTTTTGCAGGATATCAGTTCAACTTCTTTGTTCTTCACATGCTCTCGGATAAAGTGATGACGTGTATCAATGTGTTTACTTCTTTCATGATACACTAGGTTCTTTGCTAATGCAATCGCTGATCGATTATCAATATAAATCTCTGTAGGATTTTCTTGAGGAAATCCCAAATGCTTCAGCATATTCCTTAACCATATTAAATGGCATACAGCTGAGTTGGCAGCAACATACTCAGCTTCACAGCTTGATAACGTTACTATCGATTACTTCTTAGATGACCATGTGAAAGATGTATCTCCCATGAAAAAAACAAATCTTATTATGCTTTTCCTTTCATCCAGATCTCTACCCCAATCATTATTCGAGTAGCCAACAAGATTGAAGTTTTTACTTGAGGTATAAAACATACCTTGATTTATTGTTCCTTTGAGGTAGCGAAGAATTCTCTTGGCTGCATTCAAGTGAGACTGGTTTGGTGTCTCCATATACTTGCTGATAAGTCCAACTCTGTAGAGTATATATACGGTCTGGTAGATGTCAAGTACTTTAAGCTTCCTGTCATAACCCATTTTTGGGTCACTCCTATACTTTTTTCCTTTTCTTAAAAAAAAAAAAATTGCACGGTGCCGTTGTGAACGGCACGGTGCAGCTTCTTCTCCCCTGCAAATGCAGAGACAGGGGAGAAGAAGATTTTTGAAATTTGTTTCCCGCTATTCTCCTTCTCTCTCTCTCCAACCCACTTGCCCAAAAAACCCGCATGACCCATACCCACACAACCATACCCTGCAAGCATTATGGAAGAAAAATGAGACGGAGACCCATGCCCTGCACTTGAACAGGGTATGGCAAACCTCTCCCCCGACTGCCTATAAATACAGGCGGGGAAGAACAAAAAAGAGGGGTGGAAACCAACGACAGCTGGTAGGGGTGGGCATTTTTGGAGAAGGGAAGAGCAACCAAAAAAAAAAAAGGCTTACGCCTCTGCATAGAGAAGAAAACTACCTTCCTCACCAGCCACCATTTCTACTCCCTCAGCTTTGAAACAGCGTCCACCGCAGGAGCAACACCAGTGCCGCCACTATCCCCAGCACTGCCAACGCCACCGTCATTCTTCCTTAGCCTCCTGCCATCTTCTTCCCCTACTAGTTTTGCTGCAACGCTCGTGAAAAAAAAAGGGAGAAGCCTGTGTGCATCTGCATAGAAAGGAGAAACTGCAGCAACCTGTGCATCTCTCTCTCCGCCATTGGAAGCAGTAGTAGCACCACCACCCCCATCATCATCATTGTCAGCTGCCACCGTCCACCCCGTCATCGATAACAACCCCTGCACCGTGAGAAATAGAAGAAGATGCAAAAACAGAGACAGACAGAGGAAGCCACGCAGAAACAAAGAGAGAAGAAGAACCGCCGCAGAACCACCATCACAGTAGCGCCACCGTTAGAAATAGAAGAAGAAAGGAGAAGCAGCAAACAGAAGCGGGGAGAAGAAGAAACACTGAAAAAACAGTAACAGAGGAGAACAGAACAGAAGAAAAAAAACGTAGAGAAGAAGAAGAAAGGCCGACCACCGTCCGAGCCGTTCTCCGGTTAGCCACGGCCAGCAGCACAGCCTCGAAGCCACCGCAGGTCCGCCCCTCTTCCTTCTTCTTCTTCTTCTTCTTTTTCTTTTCCTCTTCTTCTTCCTCGCTGCACTGTCTCCACTGTTCACGTAGCATGTGAACAGTGGAGAGTGCTCCATTGTTCACTGGCCCGAACAAGTCCGGCCCAATCCAAAATGAGTGGGCCGGGCTCCAGCCCGGTCCAAAAAAAATTTCAAAAAAATATTTTTGAAATTTTGTAACTCTTCCGCGTATTTTTTTACTAAATTTTGCTTAATATTGGTTTGTATTTTTACATCGTAAAAGTACACATCCGGTATTAAAATACCCAGTTTTCGTCAAAACTTTGAAAAACAATGTTTTGGTTTTCATGCATAAAGCCAAGTCTCTCAAAGAAAAAATCACATCATATTTTCATACAACAAAGAAAAACTTTAAAAAAAAATTTAGCATGCATTTTGGCTTTAATAACCAGTTTATTAAAGTCACGAGAACTTGGCCAATATTTCAAAAATTCCAAAAAAATTATTTTTGTTTTCTTTTAATATCAAGGATTATGAATTTATATGTAAAACGTATTCCTGATATTGAAAAGTTAGTTCTTTTATTGATGTAAGGACAGTTAGGTTTTATCCGATAAGATAAGGATCTTCTTATCAAGGAGGACTTTTCTTAAACTATAGACAGACCAAAAATTAGAAAACACGACAAGACCTTAGTTTCTATCAGATAATAAAACAATGCAGCTTACCTTAGGTAGGGCGTATTTGGGGTGCTAATACCTTCCCTTTACGCAACCAGTCTCTATACCCGATCTTTGAGACCAGTTAGGGTTCCTAGTGACCAGAATACTAGGTGGCGACTCCCATTCTATTTTTTCCACTGATAAAAAGACAAGAATTCCTTGTCTCCCCATATTTGCCAGATAGATACACACACACACATGAGTGTGGAAGACGATCGCCGCGACGTCGTGACGCTGCACACGTGCAACACTTCCTACTAAGCTTTTGAAGTTGGATCAACATTTCCAAATTTACTCTTCCTCAATTCCACTCCATTATCAACTGGAGTTGATACCGGATTGCAGCTTTCCATCTTGAACCTTTCAAGAATATCTTTGGCATAACTGCTTTGGGATACAAAAATCCCTTCTTCTTTCTACACCACTTCTAAGCCAAGAAAATGTGCCATCAGACCAATGTTTGTCATCTAAAACTCATGTACCATGCTTTTATTGAAGTCTTCAAACATGGTAGGATTGTTACCGGTGAATATCAAGTCATCAACATATAGGCACGCAAATAATATGCTGCCATCTGCTTCTTTCTTCACATATACTGCGTGTTCATATGGACATTTTTCAAATCCATTATCTTGAAAATACCTGTCAATTCTGGTATTCCAAGCACATGGAGCTTGCTTCAAACCGTAGAGAGCTTTCTTCAACTTGTATACTTTGCTTTCATTTTCAGCTTCAGTGTATCCAAGTGGTTGTTCAACATAGATCTCTTCTTCTAGGAAGCCATTCAGAAATGCTGACTTCACATCGAGTTGATAAATCTTCCATCTATGTTGTGTAGCTAGTGGGATCATTAGTCTGATTGTCTCTAGCCGGGCTACTGGAGCAAATACTTCTCCATAGTCAATGCCTTTTCTCTGTTTGTAGCCTTTTGCCACTAATCTTGCTTTGAATCTTTGTACTTCTCCTTTTGCATTCTTCTTTGTCTTATAGACCTGTTTGACACCTATTGCTTTCTTGTTTTCTGGTAGATTAATCAACTTCCAAGAATCATTCTTCTCAATGGCATATATTTCTTCATCCATTGCTTCTATCCACTTTTCTTCTGTGATAGCTTTATTGAAGCTAAGTGGATCATTATCTGCAAAGAAACAAAATAGAGTTGTATCTTCCATGACTTGAGTGGCATCATACAACTCTTCTAGATTTCTCATCCTTCTTGGTTCTTCTGATGAGGATGCTGATGGTGGTGTTGATGATAATTCTGGTGTGTTTCTCTTGTTGAATACAAGGGATCTGTGTACCGGACTTTGTGGCTCATTTGCTGCTAATATTGGATCTTCTGCAAGTACTGTTGGTACTTCCACTTCATCTTCAAGGATCAAATCAGTGCTGATCCATTTGACTGCTTCTTGATCATCATTCCATTGCCAAGTTTTATCTTCTTCAAAGATAACATCTCTACTCATAATTACCTTCTTTGTGATGGGATTATATAGATTATATCCCATCCTTCTATCACCATATCCAACAAAGATGAATTTCTCGCTTTTATCATCGAGTTTGGTCCTTCTTGCATCTGGGATCTTTGCATATGCCACACAACCAAAGACTCGTAGATGAGTAACACTTGGTTTATGACCACTCCATGCTTCTTGTGGAGTGACAGCTTGCAAACTTCTAGTTGGGCAACGATTTAGTAGATACACTGCACATGATATAGCTTCAGCCTAGTATTGTTTGAGCAGCTTCTTTGCTTTGAGTAGAATTCTTGCCATGTCAAGAATCGTTCGATTCTTTCTCTCAACTACACCATTCAGCTGTGGTGTATAAGCTAGTGTTGTTTGATGTCTGATGCCTTGTTGTGTACAAAAGGCTTCAAAATCATTTGCTGTATATTCTCCACCTTGATCAGATCTCACGGTTCTGATCTTATAGCCACTTTGCTTTTCAACAATTGCTTTAAAATCATCAAAACAATTGAACACTTCTGACTTCCTCTTCAGAAAGTATATCCATGTCTTTCTACTAAAATCATCAATGAAACTAAGGAAGTACCTATTTTGTCCAGTTGGCATAGGCTTTATGGGACCACACACATCTGTGTGCACTAACTCTAGTGGCTTATTTGCGTTCTAGTTGACTTCTTTGGCAAAACTGGATCTGTGATGTTTGCTGAGGACACAACTCTCACAGACTTTATCTGGATGATCAATGTGGGGCATACCTTAGACCATCTTCTTGCTTGCTAGCATCTTCAAACTTGTGAAATTCAGATGTCCAAGCCTTAGGTGACAAAGCCACTCTTCATTGTTGGTGATGGCACTCAAACACTTTGCTGTATCATATTGGATGTTTAAAGGAAACATCCTATTCTTGGACATCTTCACATAGGCAATTAATCTTCCATTATAGTTTGTAATTGTCACATGATAATTCTTCATGAAAAGAGTGTAATCTTTCTTCATAAGTTGACCTACACTTAGCAAGTTCTGCTTTATGGCTGGAACATAGTAAACATATGCGATGTAGCTATGATCGCCATTCTTCAACTTGATTGGGATGTTGCCTTTACCTTTGAATGGAACTTTTGAGGTATCTCCAAAGGTGACTAGACCTTGTATGGTCTCATCTAGATCACCAAATAGATCCCGATGGCCACACATGTGATTGTGGGCTCCAGAATCTAGATACCAAATATTCTCTTGATTTTCGCCAAGTCCTTGTTAGACAAACAATGCAGCTGATCCTCTGATGTTGGCATCCTTCTCTGCATAGTTGGCTTGTTCACGTACCTCCAATGGAGCTTCCCTTGTACATTCAGTGCTATAGTGCCCAAATTAATTGCAACTATAACACTGGATATTTCTATTGTCATGGTTATTTTAATCGCCTCCTTTTCCTCTATGAGTGAATGCTTGTTGTCCCCGGCCTCCTCTGGTGGTATTTCTGCCACCTCTTTCTCTGAAACATGTATTCCAAGATCCTCTTCCTTGGAATTGCTGAAATCCTCCTTGTATTTGTTGACCTCTTCCCCGAGTGGTATAGCCACTTGATGAAGTCTCCCCTTGCTCATATCTGTCTTTGAGAAACAACTTTGCTTGTAAGGCATGCTCAATTGCCTTATCTCCATTTCTTTTCATAATCTTTTGCTCATATGCTTGCAAAGAACTCATAAGCTCATCCACCATCAACTTGTCCACTTCTTTGGACTCTTCAATAGCAACAACAACAAAATCAAATTTTGGATCTAGGTATCTCAAAAATTTTTCAGTAATCCGAGCATCTGTAAGGGCTTCTCCATTTCTTCTCATCTGATTAACTATCACCATAATTCTTGTGTGATAATCAGAAATAGATTCTGAGGACTTCATTTGCAATAATTCAAACTCACCTCGCAAAGATTGGAGACGAAACTTCTTGATTCTATCGGCACCTTTGTATTTTTGTTGGAGAGCCTCCCATATCTCTTTTGATGTTTCTGCGGAAGCAATAATCTCAAATATTGCTTCATCAAGATCTTGATAGATGATGGTCATTGCTTTGTTGTCTTTCTTCCTATTGGTTTTGAGGACTTGCTTTTCTGCCTCATGTAGAGCATCTTCTGCTTCTTTGGACTCTGGTTTGTCATAACCATATTGCACAATCTCTATACACTCTTGTGAACCAAGAAATGCCTTCAATCTGATACACCAACTATCATAGTTGTCTTTGGTGAGCTTCGGGATGAGTGTTTGTGCATTTTGTATAGCCATTTTGCTCTTTGAATGACTATATCACTATTTTGCTCTTTGAATGAGTATATCACTTTCTGGAAGTTGAATTTGGCAAAACAGACACTGTAGATGGATCTGGAATGATCAAAATAGTAGGGAACCGGTCTGACTTAGTTGAAAACAAGTCAGAAATAGGGTGAATCGGTCAGAGAAACAATTCTGGACGTCGGGCGGTTTGCTGAGGTTGAACCAGGAATATTCTCGAGAATATTCTCTTGGCTTAGCTAGCGGCAGCTTAGGTGGCTCGACACGGCTCAAATATGGCGCGCGTGTGGCTCAGTCGTCTTCTTCTTCTGGGCGCGTGGGCTACAGTGACCGAAGTTTCAGGAGGCGCGTGTGGACTACCTCTTGCTCCGATATAGCTGATTTTTGCACTAGTGAGTTCGTATGGATAAACTCTACACCGTGGAATGATCAAAACATGTTTTTGACGACTTTGAAAATTCAGGTATATCCCAAAACTCTTTTGTTTTCTGACGAACGGGGCTCTAATACCAATTGTTGGTGAGAGAAACCACTGGTGGTGGCTTTGAAACACTCAGAGGGGATAAAACACAAGGTTTTATTTCAACAACAATATGCTTACACAATAAACAGAAGCTCTTAATACACGCCCTCTGTCTTTCTCTATAGTGTTTCTTTCTTCTCTCACACTTCTTATCTCTCCCACACACTGATAATAGCACCTATTTATACACAAATTGAAAGTAAAGAAAAAATCTTAGTTGGTGGCTTGAAAAAGGCTACTGGCGGTTTGAATGTGGTTGACAGCTGGTGGCTGGTGGCTGGCGGTGACTACAAGTGGTGGTAGCCGTCTTTGACTTTCTAGAATGAGGTTAATGCAACAAAATATACCCATATCATCCCTTAATGCCTCAAATGAAGCGTTGTGGAAGGCTTTGATATCGGGAATGGGGCCTTGTAGCTTATTGGAGGATATATCCACAGTTGTTACGCTTAACATGTCTTTGAAAGTGCTCGGAATCCGTCCAGAAAGCATGTTGTGAGAGACATTCAGAGTTTCCAACTTTTGCAGTTGCCCAAGTGGCCTCGGTATCTCTCGAGTCAGGAAATTGCAGCTAAGATCAAGATCTTGAAGAGAAAGGAGAAAGCCTATCTCACCTGGAATGCTTTCTCTAAATTTATTACCGCTGAGGTTCAGCAACAATAAATTCGAGCATTCCGCAAGTTGTTTTGGAATCAATTCACTCAGATTATTAGATGCTAAATTGAGGATTTGAAGATTGGAAAGCATCTTAATATCTAAGGGAATGGCACCTGAAAGATTGTTTTTGTTAAGAATAAGCTTGTACAACAACTTCAAACCCCCTAAATCTTTTGGGATGGCTCCTTTTAACTGATTTGATGACAGATCTATCAAGTGCAATTGAGTAGCCTTCCCAAGCTATGGTGGTATCTCACCAGAAACATTATTGTTTGAGATTTTTAGGCTTGTCATGTTACGACAATCTCCCCATTTTGAAAAAAGCTCACCATAAAAATTATTGTAACTCAAATCAATATAATCCAGATGTGGATGGACACTAAAAACCTCAGAAATATTTCCTGTTAATTGATTCCAATCAAGCCTTACTCGGTATAAACCAGTGCAGTTTTTCAAGCTTTCCGGATTGAACCTGAGAAATAGTTGTGGTCAACAATAATTTTTTTTATTTGTTATAAAAAAATATTTAAACTACCATTCAAGTATCTTAAACCAAATGCTAATTAATTGTTTTTATAATTGTTTTGTATTTTTTTATTACAAAAAACATTTAGAGTACCCTTGAAGTATCTTAAACAAAAATTCTAATTAATTTTTTATTTTAAGAAAACATTTAAACTACCCTTGAAGTATCTTAAACAAAAATTCTAATTAATTCTTTTTATAAATGTCTTTTATTTTTTCTGAAAAAAATTTAAACTACCCTTAAAGTATCATAAACAGAAATGCTAATAAATTTTTTCAATAAAAAATATTAAAACTATCCTTGAAATATCATAAATAACTTTTTTTTATAAATGTTTTCTACTTTTTATATATAAAAAAATATTTAAACGACTTCTCAAGTATCCTAAACAGAAATGCTAATTATTTTTTTTATATATTTTTAAAATATTTAAAATAGACTTGAAGTATTCTAAATGAGTTTTTTTTATAAAAAAATTTTAAACTATCCTTGAAGTATCCTAAACAGAAATTCTAATTATTTTTTTATAAATTTTTTTTATTTTTTTATAAAAAAACATTTAAACTATCCTTGAAATATTCTAAAAAGAAATTCTGATTATTTTTTTCTTGGGTCTCGGCGACGACTAGCCTCCTCCTCCACTGCTGCCTTTATTTTAGATTTAATGTATTTGAATGTATTTTTTATATTAATTTAATTAATTTATTTTATATTTGATTTGATTTTATATTATTTAATTTAATTTTTCTACTTTTATTCAATGTATTTTTTTTTTAAAAAAATACATTGAATGGTATTATTGAAACTTCAATCCTGCTCGTCATGGTTGAATGGTAGCCTTTATCGATAGTTTGGGAATGAGGGTACTTTTATCTACAAGATTCCACAATGAAAGTTTCACCAACCAATAGACTGTTATCGTGTTCTTTGGGTTTGAATTTTCATACAGTTGGTTATTTTCATACAGATCAATCAATTGTAATTGAGTAGCCTTCCCAAGCTCTGGTGGTATCTCACCAGAAACATTATTGTTTGAGATTTTTAGGCTTGTCATGTTACGACAATCTCCCCATTTTGAAGAAAGCTCACCATAAAAATTATTGTTACTCAAATCAATATAATCCAGCTGTGGATAGACACCAAAAACCTTAGAAATATTTCCTGTTAATTGATTCCAATCAAGTCTTACTCGGTATAAACTAGTACAGTTTTTCAAGCTTTCCGGGATTGAACCTGAGAAGTAGTTGTAGGAAGCAGTAAAGTTTTCCAATACTCCTCCATGGCATAAGTCTAGTGGCAAATGACCCGTGAATTCGTTGATACCCAAAGACAAAAACTTCAAATGGGTGAGATTGTTCATCTCTGAGGGCAATGGGCCGTGAAATTTGTTGTCATGTAATATCAAGTACACAAGCGATTTAAGTTGTCCTATTTCTGAAGGAACACATCCAGATAAATTATTCTGATATAGATTAAGTGTAGCGAGCATTGTCAAGTTTCTAATAGAAGAAGGGATGATCCCAGTGAGATTATTTTCATCTAGGTCTAAAACAGTGAGCATGGTCATGTTTCCAATAGAAAAAGGGATGGAACCAGAGAGTTGGTTTTTCAAAAGGTAAAGGGAAGATAAATTTCTTAATTTTCCAATGAAATAAGGGATTCTACTGGTTAAAACATTATTTGACAAGTCAAGTATATTAAGAGACTCTAGCAACCCAATTTCTTGAGGAATGCAACTAGAGAGTTTGTTACTCCAAAGATAGAGTTTGGATAGGCTTGTCAAGTTTCCAATAGAAGAAGGGATGGTACCAGAGAGTTGGTTGCTAGAAAGAGCTAGAAAAGATAAGTTTCTTAATTTTCCAATTTCATGTGGAATGGTTCCAGAAAGAGAATTATCAGCAAGGTCAAGCCAAAAAAGATTGGGGAAGGATGAGAAGTTTAAATCATAAAGCGTACCTCTCAAACCAAAACTTTCAAGTGTCAAATTGGTGACGCTTCCAGAATTGTCACAGGTGATTCCAATCCAGTTAATGCAAGGGCTGATGCCGACCCAGGAAGAAAGGAGAGATTGGCTTTGGTTGTGAAGACTGGCTTTCCATTGGAGAAGAGCCTCAGCTTCTGTATTATTATTACCAAATGGTGAAGTTGTGGAGGAAGTGTGTTCAGCTAAATTAGCCATCTTGATAAACGGTTCCCCCAGTAGAGAATTTAGTCTGGAGAGAGGTCTCAGGCAAGGGGACCCTCTCTCTCCTTTCCTATTTGACATCGCAGTTCAAGGATTGATAGTTTTATTCAATAGGGCATCAGCTTCAGGTTATTTCAAAGGCTTACAGACTGCTCCAGGACATTACATAACTCATTTGCAATATGCCGATGACTCTCTGATTTTCCTGCCAAATGATTTTCCCTCTCTTCTACATGCCAAGAGGATACTTCGCTGGTTTGAGATTATTTCCGGATTGAAAGTT
>Ga0325400_1002662_pt1 | contig 15786 bp, 13 predicted proteins | sample PopdelMetagenome_2_FD_205662 | JGI IMG/M metagenome (GOLD analysis project Ga0325400, IMG submission 205662) | Populus deltoides microbial communities from Bellville, Georgia, United States - Xylem-PdKOR-R1 | ecosystem: Host-associated > Plants > Phyllosphere > Stem > Wood/Secondary xylem... | reverse complement strand
GAGAGGTACGGGTAGTGGCGTTTTCGTCAGCGCTCCGGTTGCTCCGTGGATCAGCGGCTCAATCGGTGGCAACGGGAAGAGGTCTTGTCCCAAAGACACACGTCTTGGAGCAGTAGTAGCGGGAAGGTATTGCTTACCAATTGGTTGGCTTGCCGGAGCCACAGGGCTTGTTTTTTCTGCCCGGAAATTGCCCGGTTGCCTGTTCGCCGGTGCTGGCATTGGCATTACCGGCGGGCGGGAAGAAATCTCGCCTGACAAATCCTCCAATGGCTTTTTCCGGGCAGCCTGTGATTGGCGAACCGCCGTTTGGCTGCCCTCGGTTCCGGAAATAAAAAAGTACGCTATCCCGCCAACTAACACGACGAGCAGACTAACCGCACCCAGGCGCCACCAGCGCCGACGCTGGCGTTTGCGCTGCAGGGCTGCCCAGTCCAGGGCGGCCCAATCCGGCGCGGCACCGTCAGGCTGGTAGTTGTGCAACGTCTGACGCACCCAGTCGTGGAGGGCTTTATCGTTTTGGTCGCTCATACGTTTGGGTTAGTTGGGTGGTGAGTGCCCGGCGCAGCAGCCGATTGGCCTCGGTCAGGTAAGCCCGGGAAGTGCTTTCGCCGATGGTCAGTCGGGCCGCAATCTCGGCGTGCGAGTAGCCTTCCAGGACGTACAGACTAAACACCATACGGCAGGAAAGCGGCAGTTGTTGCAGCACCGCCAGAATGTGTTCGGCCGACAGTTGCGCAAAAATCGCTTCGTCGTTCAGGTACGGTTCGGCCACCGACTGCGCGAGGGTCTCGGGGGCAATGGGCTGGGCGCGTTTCAGGTTTTTACGGTAATAATCGATGGCTGTATTGACCATAATCCGCCGGAGCCACGGCAGCAGAACGTCTTCGTTTTTTAGTTCGGTCAGTTTCGCGAACACCTTCAGAAAACCGTCATTAAGGATCTCACGGGCGTCTTCCCGGTCACTGGCGTAAGCCAGACAGATGGACAGCGCGTAGCCATGAAAGCGCTCGTAGAACGTTTTCTGGGCGGTCTGTTGCCCAAGACGGCAGCCTTTGATGAGATCGGATAGCGAACGGTCAGTCAACGGATTAGGGGGTTAGGCCCGACAGAAATTTAAGAGACCGTTGCTTAATTGCAATTGGTGTACGTGTAGGTGGTCGTGCTCTGGCTGGACCGGGCCGGCAGGGATGGGGTCTGATCGGTGTTTACGGTCGTGACGCTGGTGATCAGGCCCCGCGCGTTTGTCTGGACCGTGTTGGTGAGCGCCGTTAGCTGAACAAGGCCATAGCCCGGATAATCGGCAAAATACCTGTAAGCCTGTTCAACGTAAAAAGGCTGACCAAAATCGGCGTTCTCGAAACTGACCGAACCCAGGGCGGGGTTTAGTTTGAAGGTGGCCTGAATAGCCTCGAAGCCTTTCAAAACAGGCAGGGCCCTATCGGCCGCCCAGCCCTTGCTCCACTCCACCGTGTACGAAGAATTGACCCGATCGCCATCATAAACTTCTACTTTGGTTTCCCGCTGGCGATCGTCGTAATTATGGGTCCGGTAGCCACCTGCGTAGGTCACCTTGGTAATCAGCCCGTTTTGAATGGTGTAGGGATGCGTTTCGCCCCCTTCGGTTTTCTCGCTGTAATCGGTTAAGAGCTTGTTGGCGTAGGTCCACGTACGCCGTAGACCACTGGCATAGGCGGGCAGCTCCTTCACCACCGCAGGATCATAGTCGTAGGTAGTAAGCGCGGTCTTCTGAGTAACGTCACCAGTCGCATTGTACACATACCCACCCGTCATGACAACCGTTGGATTAATGGTGCCCGCGCTTTTTACGGTGTAGCCCGTTAAACGGCCATTGGTGTACGTAAAATCAGCATCGCTGGTGTAGGATAGTGCCTTTCCCGGAACAGGCACGCCCAGGGAGTCCGTGTTACGAACGGACTGCGAATGCGTTGCTGTAAGGTAACCATCCGTATTGTATCTGTAATCAACGGTAGTTATGACCCGGTTGCCGCCACCGGCATAAGTCGTCTTAAGCAGTCTGCCATCCGAATCGTAGTTATAGTCGATGGTGTAATTCGTGTACGTTTGCGCCCCACCGGAAGCGGCCGGTGAGGTGCTGACGATCCGTTGAATCCGGCAGTCGGAGTTAGCGTCAGGGTCTTCCAGCTGATTTTTGTCGCAGCCCGCGCTGAACCAGCCCAGCACCAGGCTGCCCGCGAATAAGTAAGCGAATCGAGATAGCGTTTTCATCGGTAGTAAGGGTTTATGCCGCTATAGACGAAGAGCCGATCAAAAACGCTGGGTCAGACTCAAAATAAATGTTAAAGGTCCACGGTGGAACCCGCAATGGGGTCGGCCTGCCCGTCGGGGTCGGCCTTCACGTAACCGTTGGTGGGGATGGCGCGTCCGCGCAGCAGGAGCAGACCCGCGACGTGCGGAGAAGCCATCGAAGTACCCGACAGCGTGGCGTACTGGCCGTTTTTGTACGTTGATGCAACGCGAACGCCGTAAGCGCAGACGTCGACCGTGGGGCCGTAGTTGGAAAACGACGCGAACGTATTGGTTTGATCCATCGCCGAAACCGTGAACACGTTGGGGTTGTCGATGTTGGCCGGCGCGTAACCGTCGGCGGATTTGCCTTCGTTCCCGGCGGCCACCGCGAACAGAATGCCTTTATTGGCCGCCTGCGCAATAACGCGTTCCAGCGACGTGGATCGGCCTTCGCCCCCGATGCTGATGTTGACAACATCACCGGCCTTGCCGTTCTGGGATACGTGCGAAATCGCCTGAATCAGGGTCGACAGGTTTCCTTCGCCCTCGCTGTTCAGCACCCGCAGCGAAACCAGTGTAGCGCCGGAAGCTACGCCCGTGACGCCAAAATCGTTATTTTTGGCGCCGATAATGCCGGCGATGTGCGTGCCGTGACCATTCTCGTCGTCGTCGGTGGTGCCCGAAATAAAGGATTGACTGCGCGTCACGTCCACGTTCAGGTCCGGGTGGTCCAGATCAATGCCCGTGTCCAGAATCCAGGCGGTTTTGTCCGAATTAAGATCGCCCCGGCCGTAGCCCGTTTGCCGGACATTCCAGGTTAGGGAGTTGGATGCCGTCACGTCCACGCAGCTGCATAACGAAATAACGCGGTCCGGTTCGATGGTCTCCACGGTCGAATCAGTTTTCAGCCGTTCGGCTTCGGTCGCGCTCAGGTGAGCCAGCAGCCCCATTTTATCGCCCGAAAACAGCACTTTCAAATTCGCGTCACGCAGGCCATGCCGCGACAGCAACTGTTCGCCCGTTGAAAGGAGCCGGGCGCCGGTGGCACTCATTGTAGCCTGAGCCGATTTATAGGTGACAATGTAAGAACCCGCGATAGCAACCCCGTTGGTGCTGGACGCTCTGACCAGGCAGTCACTCGCCGGGGTCAGGTCTTTATCCGACTGGCAGCTCAGCAAAAAAAAGAGAAAGAGAACGTTAAGGCCCGTAGCCGCCGGTATCCACCGCATAGAACTCAATACGTAAAGAAGAAGGATGAAGTGCTGACCCGTGGCCGAAAGTTCAAGGGTTGTTCCGGCTATTCGGCAACACGCTATACCTTAACGAACTAACGGACGGAAAATTGCCGGTAGATAGCCGCTGGTCAGGACAAAGCTGCGTACCCGATCCAGGCCGCATATACCGGCTGAAAAAGCAGCCTTGACCAGACGTACCACGGTTTGGCGGGTAATCCACCCGGTGGCGGTAATTGGTTGATTGCCACATTAATGTTGGCCGGAAAAATAAGAACCAGGAGGATGATCAGACCCCAGGCGGCCGGAGCTTGCGTCGCCGGAATCAGCAACCCTGCTCCCAACAGAATCTCGGCGACCCCGGACCCCAAAACAAGGGCGCGGGCATTGGGCAGAAAATTAGCGATCATGTAGGTCAATTGTTCCGGCCTGCGCAGGTGCGTAAAACCAATCAGCATGAACATGATTGCAGCCGCCACGAGGGCCGCGTGCTGGAAGTCGTGCAGGTACGGAATGCAAAGCAGCCAGCCCAGTCCCCAGCTGAGGGCACCGATGGTTAAGAGACCAATGAAGAAAGCCATGTGAATAGCGTCGATTGATTACACCGGCGAAATTCGGCTCGCCCGGTTTCGTATCCACTAACATTTGTTAGGAAATCAAAAAGCCCGGCGAATCCGGCTCAGGCTTTCGGGTTCGATGCCCAGATACGACGCCAGGTACTTAACCGGAATGGTCTGGACCAGCGCCGGGTGCTGGCGCAGCAGGTCCCCGTAGCGTTCGGTGGCGGTGCGGGTAAGAAAGGAAATTTCGCGACCTGTTTTTCGCAGATACAACTGCTCGGCAATCCGGCGTCCCACGCGCTCGGCTTCGGGCGATTCATCGTAGAGTTGCGCCAGTCGGTCGTGCCGAAACCGAAGGGTTTGCGTGTCGGCCAGCGCCTGTAAGGTCACCTGCGAAGGCTGGCGGGTCAGAAACGATGCGTAAGAAGACGTAAATTCGTCCTCAAACGCAAAATCCAGGCAGATTTCCTTGCCGTCCTTGTTCACAAAAACGCGCACCAGACCCGCCGTTAAAAAATGAATGTGCCCTTCAACCTGCCCGGCGCTGATCAGTAGTTCGTTGCGGGCGTATTCAACCGGCTCAACCAGGGGGGTAAACCGATTCCAGGCTGCGTCGGAAAGGGGAGCCAGCCGGGCGAACTGCTCGCGCAGTCGTTGGAGGGCGGCAGGGGCTGGAGTGGACATAGGCCGAAAATAAGAAATTGTTGCTGATTAAGAAGATTCCGAATTGACGGAAGCCATTCGGTTTGGCGTTATCAGTAGAGAAACGGCGTTTTGTGCTTTTTTTTAGAGGAATACGTTATTATGAAAAACCGATTACTGCGCGGATTGCTGTTGGCGGGCCTCTGGCTGCCCTTCGCGGGTCAGGCTCAGGATACAACGGTGGTGATCCGGGCGATGGAAGGTCTGAAATACGACATCCCCCGTCTGATTGTTCGTCCCGGCACCCGTCTGACGATTACGCTGGATAACTACGATGATATGGCCCATAACCTGGTGGTGACGCTGCCGGGTGCGCGGTTGCGGGTGGTCAACTCGGCGCTGGCCCTCGGGGATGCGGCCGTGAAACTCAATTACGTGCCTCGCTCGCCTGATGTGGTGGCCCATACGATGAGCGTCGAACCCGGTAAGTCCGATAAAATCAGCTTTGTGGTGCCGCCGGAGGGCGTTTATCCGTACGTCTGTACCTTTCCCGGTCACGGTTTCGTGATGTACGGCGCTTTGTACGTAACCAGAAGGCCCGAAAACGTTCCGCCCCTGGACAAAGACCCGAACGTGGCCGCCAACCGCAAAGACGAGACGACCGGGCACGCGGGACACGAGATGATTCATCCGTACGAAGTTAAATTTCCGGCGATGTACCGAACCTTCATGCCCGACTGCGGACCGGCGGGGATTGCCGTTGGGCTGCTCAACAACCAGTCGTACTGCTGGGATGCCGGGTCGTGCCGGTTGCGCTACGCCTGGTCGGGCGGCTTTATCGATATGCTGGACCAATGGGATGGCAACGGGCGAAAACTGCCGCACGTCATTGGCGATGTCTATTACCGCGACGCGGCCGGTTTTCCGTTCCGACTGGGGGAAGCCAATCACCAGCCGGCGGTGCGGTTTAAGGGTTACCGGATGATTAACCGCTACCCCGAATTCCGGTACACCATCGATGGCGTGGAAGTGCGCGAGCTGATCAAAGATACGCCCAAAGGCCGGGGACTGGTGCGCCAGTTCAGTCTGGGAAATACCACCAAACCGGTTTATTTTGTCTGTGGGGCCGGAGAAGGAGTGACCTATCAGCCGTCGGTAGGAAAGGTGCAGAACGGTATGCTGCGGTTGCCCGCCGGGACCAAACAGTTCACGATAACCATGCTTGCGGAATGAGAAAGACGCCCATAAATAACCCCAAAAAAGAGCCAGTGCGGAAGAAATACCTGCGGAAAATCGGTTTGCTGGCGCTATTGGCGGCCTGTTCTTTCGCAAACCCACTGGCCGCGCGGTCCCACTTTCCGGCGGATACAATTACGGATTACTACCGGGTCGAGACGATTGTCATGCCGAAGGGCTTAACGGCCGAAACCGATGGCATGGATATTCTGCCCGACGGCCGGGTGGTGGCGGGTTTTCACCGGGGCGAGGTGATGATTTATAACCCGAAAACCAAAAGCTGGAAACTCTTCGCGGAGGGACTGCACGATCCGCTGGGTATCCTGGCAATCAGTCCGCGCGAGATTCTGGTGATGCAGCGCCCGGAACTGACCCGGCTGAAAGACACCAACGGCGATGGCGTAGCCGATGAGTACCAGACCGTAACGGACGATTTCGGGCTGTCGGGCAACTACCATGAATTTGCGTTCGGGCCAATCAGGGATAAACAGGGAAACTTATTTATTGCGCTGAATCTGGCGTCCAACGGCGCGGGCATTTTTCCGGAAACGCGGGGTCAACTCGATACGCTGGGCCGACCGGGGCGGATGTACTCCTGCGTGCCGTACCGGGGCTGGATCATGAAGCTGACCCCAACGGCGGACCGCGTCGACGGCAAGCTGCGTCCGTACGCCAGTGGTTTCCGGTCGCCCAACAGCATTGGCTTCGACGCGGCCGGCAATCTGTTTGCCGCCGACAACCAGGGCGACTGGTTGGGTACCAGCAAATTATACCATGTTCAGGAGGGCAAGCATTACGGCCATCCGTCGAGTCTGGTCTGGAAAGAAGGCTTCCCGGACGTCAATCCATTGAATCTACCGGTGCGGACGCTGGACAGCCTGCGGACGGTTGAAAGTGTGGCCTTTCCGCACAGCATTGTGGCCGACTCGCCGACCCAGCCGGTACTGGACGCAACGGGCGGCAAATTCGGGCCGTTTGCGGGCAAAATGCTCATTGGCGAGATGAACCACGCTTATCTGGTTCGGCTGATGCTCGAAACCGTCGATGGACAGATTCAGGGAGCCTGCGCGCCGTTCCTGGCGGGCTCCGGCCTGCGGCAGGGTAACAACCGCCTGACGTTTGCGCCGGACGGCAGTCTGTACGTTGGACAAACCGACCACGGCTGGGCGGGGTCGCGCGGGATTCAACGGGTGGTCTGGACGGGCAAAACGCCCCTCGAAGTTGCCGACATGAAACTGACGCCAACCGGCTTTACGCTGACCTTTACCCAGGCGCTCGACGTAAAAACGGCCAAAAATCTGGACAATTACCTGTTCAAACGCTATTACTACGAATACCACCAATCGTACGGGTCAAAGCAGTTTGATCTGCGGCCCGTGGGCGTTACGGGAGTGCAGTTGTCGCCGGACAACCGGACGGTTACGCTAACGCTGAATGAAATGAAGCCGGGGTATATCTACGAGCTTCGGCTAGGTAACCTGCGCTCCACAACGCAGCAGAAATTGATGAACGGACTGGTGTGCTACACGTTAAATCGTCTGCAACCCAACAATCCGACCACCGCGCGGCAGGCGAATCCGTGAGAAAGTTCTACTTTTGCGAGAAATAAAGAATGTTTCGCGGAGGTGAGCGAAGAAAGAAGAGGTCAGCGGAGTGACTCTATGCTTAACTCAATCTACTCCACTGACCTCCGCGAAACAAGTCTATACAACGTCAGCGAAGTATGTCTGAGTACAACCACAAAAAGATTGACGAATACTGGCGGACGTTCTGGGAAGATCACCAGACGTACCGCACCTCCACGGACCCCTCCAAACCGAAATATTACGTGCTCGACATGTTCCCGTATCCATCGGGCGCCGGTCTGCACGTGGGACACCCGCTGGGCTACATTGCCTCGGATATTGTCAGTCGGTACCGGCGATTGAAGGGCTTCAATGTGCTGCACCCAATGGGCTTCGACTCGTTTGGTCTGCCCGCCGAGCAATACGCCATCCAGACGGGCCAGCACCCGGCCATCACGACCGAACAGAACATTGCCCGTTACATCGAGCAGTTGAAAAATATTGGCTTTAGTTACGACTGGAGCCGCGAAGTCCGCACGTCCGACCCCAGTTTCTACAAGTGGACGCAGTGGATTTTCATGGAGCTGTTTCGCAGCTGGTATAACAAGGAAACCGACCAGGCCGAGCCCATCGAAACGCTGATTGCCAAATTTGAAGCGACGGGTACCGAAGGCGTTCTGGCGGTTTGTGACGACGACGCGCCCGCGTTCACGGCTGACCAGTGGAAGGCGATGGGCGAGCGGGAACAGTACGAAATGACGCTCAAGTACCGTCTGACTTACGTGGCCGATGCGGTGGTGAACTGGTGCGCGGCCCTGGGAACGGTGCTGGCCAACGATGAAGTGAAAGACGGGGTTTCGGAGCGGGGCGGTTATCCGGTGGAGCAGAAACTGATGCGCCAGTGGATGATGCGCATTACGGCCTACGCCGACCGCCTGCTGCGGGGACTGGACACCATCGACTGGTCCGAATCCATCAAAGAACAACAGCGCAACTGGATCGGAAAATCCATCGGCGCCGAAGTGGAATTTGCGCTTGAAAATCAAGCGTCAAACGGTCAGGGTCAGGCCATCAAAGTCTTCACCACCCGGGTGGATACCATCTACGGCGTGACGTTTATGGTGCTGGCGCCGGAGCATGAACTGGTGCCCCAACTGACCACGCCGGAGCAGCAGGAAGCGGTGGACGCCTACGTCAACGCGGCTAAAATGCGGTCTGAGCGCGACCGGATGGCGGATACCAAAACGGTGTCGGGCGTGTTTACGGGCAGCTACTGCCTCAATCCGTTCAGCGGGGAGAAGGTGCCTATCTGGCTGGCCGATTACGTGCTGGCGGGCTACGGAACCGGCGCGGTGATGGCCGTACCGTCGGGTGACCAGCGCGACTGGACGTTTGCCAAACAGTTTAACCTGCCCATCGTCCCCATTCTGGACGCGCAGAAGGGCATGGATGAGGCCGCCGACAACACCAAAGAAGGCCATTACATCAATTCCGGCATCGTCAACGGACTGACCTACGCCGAAGCCCTGCCTGTTCTGATTCAGTACATGGAGGAACGGGGTATTGGAAAAGCCAAAGTGAATTTCCGATTGCGCGACGCCGTATTCAGCCGCCAGCGGTACTGGGGCGAACCGGTTCCGGTGTTTTTTAGGGATGGCTTGCCGTATCTGATTGAGGAAGGTGAATTGCCGCTGGAATTGCCCGCCGTCGATAAATACCTGCCGACCGAAACGGGCGAACCCCCGCTGGGCCGGGCCGAGGGCTGGAAATACCAGAACACCTACGAATACGAACTGAGCACCATGCCCGGCTGGGCGGGTTCGAGCTGGTACTGGTACCGCTACATGGACCCCAACAACAGCCAGGAATTTGCCTCGCCCGAAGCGATTGACTACTGGAAAAGCGTCGATCTCTACGTCGGTGGCTCCGAGCACGCCACGGGGCACTTATTGTACAGCCGTTTCTGGAACAAATTTCTAAAAGACCGGGGCTACGTGCCGGAAGAAGAGCCGTTCAAGAAACTGGTCAATCAGGGCATGATTCAGGGCCGATCGAATTTCGTGTATCGCGTAAAAGATTCGGTCGGTGAAGGCAAAACGCCCGTTTTCGTGTCGTACGGCTTGCGGAAAGAATACGACGTGACGCCCCTGCATGTTGATGTAAATATTGTTGAAAACGACGTACTGGACGTTGACGCGTTCCGGCAGTCCCGGCCCGACCTGACTCTGGGCAATGACGGTCAACCGGCGGAATTCCTGCTGGAAGATGGCAAATACGTCTGCGGCACGGAAGTCGAGAAAATGTCGAAGTCGAAGTTCAACGTCGTCAATCCGGACATGATCGTGGAGCGCTACGGCGCCGATACGCTGCGATTGTACGAGATGTTCCTCGGCCCGCTGACCGACGCCAAGCCCTGGAATACCAATGGGATCGACGGCGTGTACCGCTTTTTGAAAAAAATCTGGCGGTTGTTCTACGACGAGCCGACGGAAACCAAACCGGGTCGTTTGCTGGTGACTGACGAAGCGCCGACGCCCGCCGAACTGAAGGCTTTGCACAAGGTCATTAAGAAGATTGCCGAAGATATTGACAACCTGTCGTTCAACACGTCGGTGAGCGCGTTCATGGTGTGCGTCAACGAACTGACGGCGCTGAAATGCAACAAGCGGGCCATCTTGCAGGATCTGGTCCTGGTGCTGTCGCCGTTCGCGCCCCACATCGCCGAAGAACTGTGGGCGGCCCTGGGCAACGAACCGGGCACGGTGACCAAAGCAGTTTATCCGGCATTTAACCCGGCGTATCTGGTCGAGCAGGCCATTGACTACCCGGTGCAGATCAACGGCAAGGTCCGCGCAACGCTGACGTTCTCGCTGGACACCAGCCCCGCCGATATCGAGAAGGAAGTGCTGGCAAACGAAACGGTGCAGAAGTGGCTGGAAGGCAAGACGCCCAAGAAGGTCATCGTGGTGCCGAAGAAGATCGTGAACGTAGTTATTTAAGTATCAGACCGCACGGGCCCGGCTCGTGCGGTTTTGTTTTCACGACATCAACCCCGATACGGTATTGATGGTCAGGGCCACGATGATGGCGTTGAACACGAACGACAGAACGCCGTGCAGCAGCGCCAGCCGACGCATGATCTTGGAGGAAACCGCCACGTCCGAAACCTGACTGGTCATCCCAATCACGAACGAGAAGTAGGCAAAATCCAGGTAGTCGGGTTGGTCTTCATTGGGGAAATCCAGCCCTTTGGCGGGGTTGCCCTGCGCGTCCTCGTCGTAATAAATATGGGCGTAGCGCGTCGTAAATACGGTGTGGACCAGCATCCAGGAACAGGCAATCGCCAGAATCGACAGGGCAATGTGCTGGGAAACGACTTCGGGCGACATGCCCTTTGTGGTCCGGAGCAGACTCAGAACGGCGAACAGACTAGTGGATGCCGCAACGACAACAAACAGAAAAATGGCCGTCCGGCTCGAATCCTGCAACTGATAAAACCGCCGGTTCTGACCGGGATGCGTCAAAAAAAATACTACCCAAACTAAACTCAGCGACGTCAACGCGTAGGCGATCCAGGTCGCCACTAGGCGGGTAGGGAGCACAACCGAGGGCGGCAAAAAGCCAAATACGGCTAACGCAACGCCGAAGCCAATCAGCAAACGGTGATGGGAGTCCAGACGGCTGATGCGTTGAAGCCAGTTTTTCATACAGGTTTGGGTACTAAGTAAGACAAGCCTAAAAGTAGATAATCGTTTCGGACCGAATTGTTAAAAATAGATGAAAAAAAGTATTCTGGGATTCGCTTTAGTGGCGGTCTTTCTGGGCTGTAGCCCCAAAACGGTCACGCGCACGTACCGCGTTCCGGCGGGTGGCCTGGCCTCATTCTTGCAGTACAAACCCGGCCGGACGGCCCTAATCAGCGCCCACCGGGGCGGGGGTGACATTAAAGGTTACCCCGAAAACTGCATCGAATCGTTTGCCTACCTGACCAAACAACTGCCCGTCATTATCGAATGCGACATTGACCTGACCCGCGATAGTGTGCTGGTGATGATGCACGACCAAACCCTCGACCGCACGACGACCGGTACCGGCAAACTGATTGATAAAACGTACCGGGAAACGCAGCAATACCGGCTGGAGGATAACCTGGGCAACGCGACAGCCTTCAAGATCCCGACGCTGGAACAGGTGCTGCGCTGGGGTAAGAATAAGGTTATTTTTACGCTGGATGTAAAGCGGAACGTGTCCTACGCCAAAGTGGTGGACATGATTCACCGCACGGGTGCTTCTGACTATGCAGTCGTTATTACTTACAACGCTACCCAGGCCGCCGAGGTCTACCGCCTGGATCCGAACCTGATGCTTTCGGTGACCATCCAGAAGCCGGAGGATTACAACCGTCTGCACGACCTGGGCATTCCCGATCGCAACATGCTGGCTTTCGTCGGCGTCCGGGAGGCTGATCCGGAACTGTATCGTTTTCTGCACGAAAAAGGCATTTCCTGCATCCTGGGCACGCTGGGTAACCTCGATAAACAGGCGGCCGCCAAGGGTAACGGTGTTTACCGGCAGTTCGCCGAGCGGGGCGCGGATGTGATGTCCACCGACCGGCCTATTGAAGTCTACAACGCCGTTAAGTGAATGAACGGGCCGGGGACGGTCCTGATTACCCGAATTCAACGCTCTGGGCAGTTGGAGCGTTTACCTAAACCCACTTTATGAAAAATTACCGCTGGCGGATTGTGGCGCTTTTGCTTCTGGTCACCATCATCAATTACATTGACCGGCAGGCGCTGTCGTTCGTGATGACCGACGAAGCGTTCAAGAAAACGCTGCTGGGTCTGGCGCCCGACACGCTGCTGACCGACGAACACGTCCGGCAGTTCCGCATTCAGATGGGGCTGATCGATTCGGCATTCAAGGCCACTTACGCGATTGGCTTTCTGCTGATTGGCTGGCTGATTGACCGGGTCGGCACGAAACGGGGCTTTCTGGTCGGTATCTTTATCTGGAGTCTGGCGAGTGTGGCCTCGGCGTTTGTGTCGACCGCCGGGCAGTTTAAAGTCGTGCGCGCAGTGCTTGGTCTGGGTGAAGCAGCCAATTTTCCGTCGGCGATGAAAGCCATCTCGGAGTGGTTTCCGAAAAAGGACCGTTCCACGGCCACCGGTTTTTTGAACGCGGGCTCTAACCTGGGCGTGATTGCCACGGCCCTGCTGATCCCCTTTCTGGTGCAGCAATTTGGCTGGCGGGTATCGTTTCTGGTATCGGCGGTCCTGGGTTTACTGGTGCTCGTCGTCTGGTGGCTGGGCTACTCCCGACCGGAAGAAACGTCCGCGCTTTCCCGTGCGGAATACGCTTACATCGCCGAGGGCCGGGAGACCGAAATAGCGGCTGGTCAGGCGACGCACCTTTCCTGGAAACGGTTGATTGGTTACCGTCAGACCTGGGTGTTTGCCTTCGGTAAGATTTTCGCGGACCCGGTCTGGTTCTTTTTTCTGACCTGGCTGCCCGATTTTCTGCTGACCAACAATCAACTGGACCGCAAGCTGGACCTGAAAAATTTCGGCCTGCCCTTCCTGATCATTTATCTGGTATCGGACCTGGGGAGCATTTTCTTCGGCTGGCTGGCGACCCAGCTGATGCGGCAGGGGTGGAGCGAAAACAAAGCCCGTAAGGTAACGATGCTTATCTGTGCGGCCATTATTACGCCGATGTACCTCATTCCGTCGGTGCACAGCTATCCACTCGTGGTGGCGATGCTGGCCCTGGCGACGGCGGCTCACCAGGGCTGGTCGACCAACGTCTATTCGATGGCAACTACCTTGTTCCCCACGGGTTCGGTGGCTTCGGCGACGGGCTTTGGCGGCTTTCTGGGCGGCATGACCAGTATGATTGTGGCGGCTGCCACGGGTTATGTCGTCGCGACGTTCGGGTATCAGCCCATGTTTATTTTCATTAGCGGAACTTACTTAGTAGGCCTGATCGCCATTCACCTGGTTTTGCCGGTTCTCCGGCCTATTGACCTTAAAAATAGCCAGACTACGGCGATGGTCTGAACCCCAAAATTATGAACAACGAGAATCCGGCAACCATGCAGGCCGGAGTGCTGACTGCTCCGCATACACTGGCTCTGGAACCCCGCCCTATCCCTGAGCCGGGGCGGGACGAAATCCGCATTCGGCTGAAACTGGTGGGGGTCTGCGGGTCCGACGTGTCGCTGTTTCTGGGGCACCGGCCGAATCTTCGTCTTCCGCTGGTGATTGGGCACGAAGGACTAGGCTTTGTCGATAAACTGGGCGAAGGCGTGACGACGCATCAACTGGGCCACCGGGTGGTGATCGAACCCAATTATCCCTGCGGGCAGTGTGAATTTTGCTGGCAGGGGCGCGGTAATATCTGTCCCAACAAGCGGATCATTGGCGTTCAGGAAACGGGCTGTTTTGCCGAATACGTCGTTGTGCCGGCCGCTTTCGCCTGGCCGATTCCTGCTAGCATTAGCGATGAAGATGTGGTTGTGATTGAACCAACGGCCGTCGCGCTGCACACGCTGTATTCGTCGCCCGCCCGACCCGGCGATGCGATTGCTATCATTGGCTTGGGAGCCATTGGGTTGCTACTAACCCACCTCGCGCAGCGGATGGGCTACACCGTGCTGGCCTATGACCGGGTGCCCGAAAAGGTGGCGCTGGCCGCGGAACTGGGCGCTCAGCCGGTTTCGGCTCAGACCAATGCGCAGGAACTGGCGCAGCTTTGGCAGGCTGCCCGGGTGCATACGGTCTTTGAGTGCGCCGGGGCGGCTCCGGCGCTGACGATGGCGGTGGAAGCGGCCCCGCGGGGGGCTTACGTGGTAGTGACGGGGCTGGCCGATAAACCCAGCGTAATAACTGAGTTTGTGATCGCGCGGCAGGGCATTCAGTTAATTCCTTCGCTCATCTATGACCATCCTGTCGACTTTAGGCGCACTATTAGTTTGATCGAAAGTGGTTTTTTGCAACCGGGGAAAATCATCTCGTCCCAAAGTCCGTTCGCGGATTTGCCTCAGGCTTTGGTGCGGGCCAGTGCGGGCCGCGAGGCTAAAATTGTATTAAATTTCTAACGGGCCGTAAGCGTTTGCGAGCAGCGGTGGTTAATAAAAAGGCGCCTGACGATTCACCAGGCGCCTTACCCACGTTGGGTTATTAACACCGAACTGACGACTTATGAGTATTTTAGTTTTGGTCCGCCACGGCCAATCGGAGTGGAATCTGGAAAACCGCTTCACGGGGGATGTGGACGTCGACCTGACGGAACAAGGGCGCAAAGAAGCCCGGATTACCGGCGAAAAAATCAAAGGCATTCTTTTTACGGCCGCTTTCACGTCTGCCCTTAAACGAGCGCAGGAGACACTCGCCATTATTCAGGAACAGATCGGACAGCCCGCCATGAAGGTGTACGAGTCAGCCGCCCTCAACGAACGACGGTATGGCGATTTACAGGGGCTGGACAAGGCCGAAGTGGCCGAGAAATACGGCGCTACGCAGGTGAATCTGTGGCGCCGAAGTTACGAAGAGGTACCGCCCGGCGGAGAAAGTCTGAAAGATACGCAGGCGCGGGTGGTGCCGTATTACCAAGAACATATCGAACCACTGCTGCGGGACGGGAAGAACGTGCTGGTTGTGGCCCACGGTAATAGCCTGCGATCCTTAATGATGGACCTCGAAAACATTGGCAAAGAAGCCATTACACAAACCGAAATTCCGACGGGCGTGCCAAAACTGTACGAATTTGGGCCTGATTTCAAGCTCATCAAGTCGGAATATATCCGCGAGTGATGCCCGTTAATACCCTGTTCATCCGGTAGTCTAAAACCTGGCTGGCCGGATGAACAGGGTGCGGACGGCTATTGTTCTTCGTAATGATACGTTAAGCCCCCATCGACGAAGTAAGTCGAGCCGGTTACGTAAGCGGCATCGTCGGAAGACAGAAAAGCCACGACGGAAGCCACGTCTTCGGGCTTGCCCAGGTGCTTCATCGGAATATTTTTCAGGACGTTATTCAGCAGGTCGGGCGTATCCATCAGGTGCTGGTTGATGGGCGTGGCAATGGCCCCCGGAGCAACGTTATTGATGCGGATACTCAGCGGGGCCAGTTCCGTAGCCAGGTTGCGGGTCAGCATTTTCAGGGCACCTTTGCTGGCTACGTAAGCCGTAAAGTGCGGAAAAATGATCTCCTCGTGAACCGAACTCATGTTAACAATGACGCCCGGCCGTTTGGCGGCCATGCAGTTTTTAACAAACGCCT
>Ga0325400_1002660_pt1 | contig 15795 bp, 14 predicted proteins | sample PopdelMetagenome_2_FD_205662 | JGI IMG/M metagenome (GOLD analysis project Ga0325400, IMG submission 205662) | Populus deltoides microbial communities from Bellville, Georgia, United States - Xylem-PdKOR-R1 | ecosystem: Host-associated > Plants > Phyllosphere > Stem > Wood/Secondary xylem... | reverse complement strand
CTTTTTTGCTCCAGATTTGAACCATCAACAACTTGACACACTTACCTTTACGACTTCATCAGAAACAACACCAGAGAACTGAGTTGAATCATCGGTTCCACCAGCACCAAGCATGCCTCGGGAGATCCAATTCAACCATCCACGGGACCCGCTTGATGAGCGTTCATCATTTTGTGACTTCTCAATGAAACTATGGGCACCGTTAACTTCCATATTTGAAGATAAAGAGTTCGATAAAACTTCCTGTGGCCAAATAAATAAAACATTATTTTATTTAACTAACTGACTAAAATGTTGCTCATAAAGAGCTCTAGTTGCTTTGAGAAAAAAAAAGAATGCTGCTTTATAGAGCATTTTAAAACAGTCAAAATTATACTCCCACAGCTCCATAATATTTATGGTATGAAAATCAAGAAAAACTTTTATTCATTTTTAAGAAATTCAAAGTATAAAAGTTTATAACCAATTTGCAGGAACTAAAAAATCTATAATAAAATGTAAGATATTATTTTTTCTATAATAATAAATGAATTAAAATTTTATCAATTTGTATACCATCTATTATGGGACAAAGGATATTGATAAAGTATAGATTGTAAATGTACCTACTGTCCTACTACTTTAAGAAGCTAAATCTCTCATATGAACACAAACCAAATCCCAAATCCCATGTGCACAAATGCTTAAGCATGGAACCGATCCAAATATATTAATTGATAACACTCTGCAGAGTAATTTCAATAAGTTAAGATAACAAATACCTGGAGCTTAAGTTCAGCCACAGACCTATAACTTAGGATATCATCTATATCAGATTCTTTCTCCATTTGCTCCAAGTCCTGAATAATATATTCATCGATTGCCTGAATGACAAAGTTCAAAACATAAAAAAAGCAATAAGAGTTAGATAGCAAGCAGCCTTGACCTCGGTTGATAAAAAGGCAAACCTCATAAATAGAGGATAAGATGAGGAAATTATGTTTATGTGGATAAATCATAAACCAGAAAAATTGCCTCAACTTTATTTCACACACATCCTTTTTTTTTGGAAAGCTTTGATTTATATATCATGCATTTCAAATTACTGGATCTATATCAGATTCTTTCTACATTCACAGGATAAGAATTTTTGTTGGGTGTTTGGAGGATGTGTATCAAAATTTGGAAAACAAAGGTTATAAATCAGATCAGATTTAAATGGGATTTTCATGTATAGCCTAGTTATTTCAACAAATCATACACACATCATCTACCAACAGACTTAATCACATGGAAACAGAATTGGCTGATAGGATTTAAATCTAAAACGAAGTGAGAGTTTATAGAGTGCAAATCAAACTTTGGCTCAATAAAACAAAGTGATGGGAGAGCTAACTGAGATGATCACTGGAGCTTTGCTTGGACTTCCACAATTTTAAGATAACTAAGCATCTTAGCTTGCATGTTTAAGCATCTGTTCTCATAATTCAAACACAACTTTCCAATCCATTCACCCATTGAGCTAAATTATAATATCTAGAGAACTTCAAAGCTACACCATATAGCCTATTTTGGATAATTCATTTGTGTTCATGATAAAGAAACAAGAGAAATCACCTGTTCTCGATGGAGAAACTCTAGTTTAGTCTGGTATAAATTAATATACTTTCGGCGAAAACTCCTGAAATAAGAAATCAAGATAGAGAAAGAAATATTCTCAAAAACTAAATTTTACAGAAGTTACAACAAGCATATTACTGAGGCAAAATGTTAGTGCTTGCCAAAATATTTAAGATAATTAAATATTTGAGCAGAAAGGCACACACATATATTTATAAACTTCAATTCATTCAGTAGATGAAAGCAGAACAGAGAACTAATCAAAATGGTTTACAAAATAAGGCACAAACTCCTCGTCTTCTGCCATTATACACATACATGGGATTTGCTATGAACTGAAGGCTGGCATGTGAGATAGATTGCTTAACTTCAGAATCATTCAGAAAGAAATGTGGGATTTGCTAGTTCATCGTTAGCCATGGATTTTTTTTTCGTTATCTTTTTTTATGAAAGGGAAAATGAAGTTAAAAGAATTATAAAACAGAGAATAGATTCACGTGGAACTTAATTACACCCAGGAAGATTGAACTATGAAGCTCGGAACAAAAGAGTTCCAATCGCTTTGAATTCCTCCCACAAAAGATACATTACATTACAAGGAAACCAAGAAAAGTAATCTACTCCACAACAGTTTGTCTGAAAAGAGTGATTCGGAAGATTCATAAGTTCCATTCCATCAATGAGGACAAAAAAACAGAGAGAGAGAGAGAGAGAGAGATGGGGAGCATTGTATAGTCTCAAAAACAAATATAGACAGCAAGACAAAAGTAATCAGAGGGGGGTATATATTCCCCACCCTCATGTTCATACCTGGCATCTGGAATTACATAACAGGTTAAATCATGATGGAAAATAAACTTACAGTCTCTGTCCTAAATATCTCCATGAAGTTTTCTTCAACTTCAAGCGAACATCTGCCAGAATGGATTCTTGAGCATAGTGCCACCATAATCTTTGCCATCCATCCTGTTTTCTCGATAGAGGACAACCCCAAGGACGGTAACGTCCATACCTACACCACTCACAAATGTGTCAAATTTACAACCACTTTCAGTTTTTAACATTACAAGTACTTGAAAGTTGTGTCGCAATCTTTCATCAGCCTTGTAGAAGAACAAACTGAACAGTGTCACAGCCTTCTTAAAAGCATCCTGATCAAAAAAACTAAATGGAAGGCCATCTATGTCTATAGATATATTGACAGGGATATATTGTGAGGGCAGCAGATAGAAAAGCAAAATAATGGATGCAAGACAGAACTTCAATTTATGTCATTGTAAGCCTTTCCCTTTCTTAAAGAAAGAAAGAAGCACAAAACACACTGCCCTCTTAAAATGGTTACACCATAACTGTAAAGTTAAGACCTAGGGATGCCTCATCACCTTTAACAAAATAGCTAGTGTTAATTTTACAAAGAATTACAATCCAAATAAATTACTTTGCATGCATCATTGACCAAAGGGAAGCTATGAACTAAGCTAAGAAGTTCAGGGACTAAGTGTAAGAATATATTTACAAGAGAAATTGTAAGACTCCTCCAAGGTCCAAAAACCCCTCTATAAAGCCTCAACCAAACTCCTCATCTATAACCTCAGACGGCCATATTTTCCCTCTTGTTTAAATTTTCCAGTCTAGTTGCATGTGAGTTAAAAAACTTGGAAATGTTGTGTTAAATAGTTGTGTGTTAAAATCTATCTCACATCACTACAACAAAAGGGACCAGGTAAATATGTAAAACATTTATTAGATTAATTAACACCAGAGGATAAAAAAAAACAAGAAAGATACTAAACTTACTTCTCCCGTAAACTGCTCGTGCTTAAGTAATCTGATAAAATCAATATTCGCTGCAACTGAATCTCATTTAAAGACACAGCCTAGGTAAGAAAAAATTAAGAGAAAAACAATACATAAATACAATGATACTCAACACAATATGCACTGTTTACATAAGGGCATGCAGAAAATGGAGATTTTATATCAATGATATATGCCTCAAACTACTAAACCAACCAATTCATTTAGGTCGGCCCTGATTGAATACTGGGGCAAATCACTGTCAAGCTTTCCTGCTCTGTTAACCTGCAGTTCAGAAACAAACTTCAGTAACCTGCAGTTGTTATGACTAAGAATTCTACAAACTTAGTCCATGCTTATTTTTTTCATTCAAGGGGAAAATTGATTTCAATGTACAAGTACATATGCAACACATATGATAAAAGAACAGATTATTCTGGTAGAAAATGATATCCCCCTTCTATGGCATAAATCATTTTCATGTGTTTAAGGGACAAGATATGAATACATCAACTCCTCATTTTCCCAAAAGATTTCTAAGAGTTTAGGTTAAAAAAGAAAAATTCTTTAAATTTCTACCTTTTTTTTTACATTGTGCTCTAAAAAGTGTGTTATAGAAAAGACAATTATTTAACGACATGCATTATGTACGAAGCAAAAAAATCACTTCTAATCAAGCCTTATACCCCAAGTGACACTGATACATTGAGTGGCTGTAATAAGTAGTCAAACTCATTGCCTCCATTTCTTGCACTGCACCAGGATTTGGAGTCCACAGCATCATCCAAACCCATTGAATCAATATCTCCTTTCGATGTGGTACAATAAATTTCCAAGCCTTCAATACTCGCAGTTTTGTTTACTTGGCCACCTACCATCTTCGCACCAAATGATCTGATGTGATAAAAATGATAAACATCAATTGAAAAAAAATGAATAAATGAAAATCTTATTTTAGATGAAAGAAAAACCCAGTATATATGAGAAAATTTCAAAAACTTATTTTTTCAAAGAGAAACACAGAAAGGTGATGAACAAGAAAATCAAGGAAAATACACAAAATCAAGTAAAATACAGATTTCAATAGACAATGACCTCTGAAATCTGCACAAAAGCCATGAGAACTATCATAAAATGCTCACAGATTCACATAATAGTTTTCAAACATGTAGAATACAGCCTCATTTCTCAACTTGTAGTTACTCACAGATTCACATAAAAGTAAAAATTATGAGAACTATCATAAACTACAAGAACACCAGGAGTTAACCTAAAAAAATTACCCAGCCAGATTTTGCTTTACCGTCAAGTTGGAAAACTGCAACCCGAACAAAACCTGTGCCTGGAAAGCATGTTGGAAAAATGAAGAGTTACAACCTGCACTTCAGGTAGAGCCTTTACAATGAAAAAACAACTCGGCACTGTCTAGTTTGATTGATGATGATAAAGAAGGAAGAAGAAAAGGAATACCCGGCCCTTCTTGCATTAACAAAAATAGCATATGCATGATACAAAGAATAAGGATATCTGTTTGCAACATAAGCGAAAGCAATCCAGGGAGCAATAAATGTATCAAAAGAAAACTATTAATTACCAATATGACATAGTATGACAAAAGGTGAAGAGGAACAAGGAAAAGTACAGGTAGATTGTGGATTAAGCTTACCGAGTCAAACTGCCTTTCACTGTATTGGACATGAAAATTTCTAATTGAAAGTTGGATGCTATCAAGAACCTGCAAGCAAAACAAGGAACTCAGAGAATAGCAGATATATTACAATTACATCTTCAATTTTAACTGTTTCATTACATATAAAAAATGAAATCCGATGGGCTACAGTGAGCATAGTAACTAAACAATTTGTGAGCACAATGACCGCATAATCTAACACTCACAACAGCCTGTAATACAGCAATACAAATGTACTCATGACTGTATAAACCCATAAATAGCAGCACAATTAAGATATTTATTATTGTTTCTACAAACATAACATACATTTAAATACAACCCAAAACAAAAGGTTTATTGATTAAAAGCCATAATGGATAACAAGAAGGAAAATGTTACCTTTGCAGTAATATATGAGATAAATGATTTCCCCGCCTGATTATCTACAGGAAAAAAAAATGCCAGGCAAGAATAAGAATCTCCTGAACAAAGCATAAGAAGTCATCTCACAGAAAGAAAATATATCATGAGTCAAAAAAACCACCAAATCAGATTACACTGTGATATGTGATCAGCCATGCCCTTCTCTCACAGCCATTAAGTTTTGGAATCTTTAAGTTGTCAAAACAAAACTTTTTCATGGATCAAAATTTCCAGAGATGAGCATCTTCATGAATAATCAAATGAAAGGGCTTACTCTTGCTGAAACCAAATAAACCACTGATGCTTGAAAGTGGAGTGCAAACAGCTTACCACATATGCGCTTTGACAATTTTGAAAGCTCTGCGGCAGCAAGTTGAGCTTTTTTAGCAGCAAATTCCCGTCTTTCAACTGCGTCCAAATTCCACTATGATAGGCAGGCAGGGGAAAACAAAGTAGCAAACATTACATATTTGGCGCATGTATGCATATAACTCCAAAGCAAAAGATTTATAATTTCTTTCATTCTACTTTTCTTATAATCAAAACTGCAAGCTCATAAAAAACACAAACATTGTCTAAAAAAAACCCAAGATTCATAACTACCTCCTGATCATCCCGTTGGGACAAGCAAATGAAAACGTCTTCTACAGCAATAATAATGGGGTGATCCCACCCAATCTTTTTCCACGAAAGCTTAATGCTTAACCTCCCAACCCGACCTAAACAAAACAAAAACGAAGATTACAGGCGAAAAAAACAAGTTCCATCAAAATCAAATAATAAATTCATCATACCTTGCTTAATCGAAAAGGGTAACTGGAGATAATCGAAAGCTTCCGGAATCAAATCCACATTCTCCAATAACACCTCCTCTGGATTATTAATTATTCATCAAAAACACAAATTATCATAAAAAACTGCACCTAAACCCTAAGCCATAAACCCTATGCAAAGACTTTTTATTACAATAACACCCTTTAGGCGTCATCAATTTCTATAATAATACATAGATAAATAAATAAATAAATAAGCATAAAAATTACCGTTCCAGAGGCTGAGCTTGAGCTGTTCTTTTTGGATATTTTTAAAGTAACGGCCTAGATAACCGACCAGAACGCGATGGACCAGTCCTTCAAACATTCTCTTCTTTAATTGAACTTTATTTATAATCAACTAATGAAAAAAAACAATCGCTTCTTTGATTTCACTGCAATACAAAGACAGATGGAGAGATCAGAATTTGAAATGAGGAGAGAATTTTAATTTATTAACAGACTAAAAAAGAAACCCTAGCTAAAAACCATAAAAATATCAAAATTTAAAAAAAAAAATCGACAACGATCAGATTTTGAGATTGGAAAAGGAAGAAGAAATTGAAGATGCAATTACGATGAAGAAATGAATTGAAAGGGAGAAGAGGGGTATTTTAAGCAGTACTTGACCAGTGATAGAGGAAGAGACAGTAAAGAGAGGGAGAGATGGTAGATGGTGTGAGCTCTGTGGATTGCAGAAAATGAAAGGGAACGGTTCTTTGTTTTCTCGTGGATCGGGCGGGTGGGTCTAATGGTGCCCACCCGAAATGTAAAAGGACTTGGGCTTGATCTTGGGCTTGACAAATCGGTGCGGGCCGTTGGGTCAGAGCTAGCGGCTTATTGGTCTTCTCCTCCTAAAATTCACCGCTCCTTCTAGCGGAAAGTAGAAAGGGGTGGGGTAGTATTTCTTTAATATCAATTAAGTCCTCAAACATTTTTTTATTTTATTAATTTTACCCCAGATATTATTGAATTTAGACAATGTCGTTCTTTTATCCAGCCAACATTGTTGGTATTAGAAAACTGCTTTTCATTTTGCATGGGTTCATTGAGTGTTTTTATTAAAAGTTTTGAAATTCAATATATCATAAGGTTTCTTCTAGTACAAGCATTTTATTTATTTATTCCATTTCAAATTAATAATTTTTTTCAAAAAAAAGAGAAAAAAAACCATCAACTATAATAATGGTTAGATATTATATTTTTAATTAAAACATATTATTTTGTTTTATAAAAATAATTTAAAACTCGATCTAAAAATCTATCTAGGATGAAATTATGAAGAGTTGATTTCAAAAAAAATAAAAAAAATTAATTTAAAAAAAATTCAAAATCCAAAGATGGCAACATCAGTAGAAATTTCAAATGTAGTTTATCCTGTTTGTTTTTGCATTTTAAAAATATTTTTAAAAAATTTTAAATTTTTTTTAATTTTTTACTTCAAATTAATATTTTTTAAATATTTTTAGATCATTTTAATGTATTAATATCAAAAATATTTTAAAAAAATAAAAAATTATTATCTTAATATTTTTTATACAATTTTTCTGTATAAAAAATATTTTTAAAAGTACTCACAACCTTAAAAAAAAAAAAAAAAAAATTGCAGCATAAAAAATTCCTGGATTGAGTTGCGAGGAAATGATATCAGAGAAGCTCAACAAGTGCGGGTGCCTGCATCTTTAAGACCAGGACAGAAAGCTTTAAAAAAGAGCTTGAAGAAAGGAGGCTCTCCATTGTTTGAACAACCAAAGAGGTCGATTCTGATTCATTGCCAGACTCGTCTGCCCCAGTAGATGGATACCGGTATGTAAGCCGCAAGTATATGTTGTTAGAGGAAGATAGCTTTGCTGTGGAGGGAGCTTTGAGCAAGGTTGAGGATGAGGTCAAGACTCTTGAAGATGAGAAATTTGCATTATTAGACCAACTTGTTGTTTTAGAAGGGCCTGATTGATCCTTCAGAAGCGCAGCCCAGTGGGTAGTAGTTCCGTGTGCTGGTACCATTGATAGATGCCCTTGTGCATTATCATCAGTGTATGGTTTCAAAGCTCAGTGCCAAGGTTTGTTCTTCTACTTTTCTTGTCACAAGGGGTGATTAATTTTCCAATGGCTGATATTGAAAGACTGTCATATAATTAGAAATGAAAGAGGAAACAAGAATGAATTAGATGATATCCTATACTGGTGTGATTAGCTTCTCTAATGATAATGGTTTCTGATTTCTTTCATGATTATAACCAAGTCAATATTTGGATTTGATAAGGCAATTTGAATGGCTAGCAGAATTCCTCTAGACTTCATGTTCATGGTTTGGCAATTATGTGTGTGATGTGGAGGTTCCTATTATCTTGATTTAATTAATAAGGCGATACAGTGGGTGGTGCAAACCTCAAGAGCCAACCTCACGTTGACGTCCAAGAAGAAATAAAATACAATCAGAATCTCTCTATTAATGAAATCTCTTCATTCTCAAATTCAATATTGTAAAAAAAAAATCAACAGCTGCCTTTTTCCTCTATCACTACCATATTTAAAGGATTACATAGGGTGCGGTGCTATAATCATGAATTAAACTAGGAAAGGATTGTGAACATAGCAACAGAGTCTTACCGAAATAAATTAGGAAAGAATTAACAACTTAGCAACATAATTTTGAAATAAATAGATAGAGTTGATAAGAATTCTAGCAGCTGAATAAGTCTCCATCCTCCACAATTTAAGGAGTAGTTTCCGCCTGGGAACCGTGCTCTGCATCTGCATCAGTGGGAGTGGGAGCATGTCTCGCAATTTAGGAGAAGACAACTTGTCTCCCTGGATTATTTGTGGTGATTTGTCTCGTGAACACCCACCTGGTTTGGGAAACCAGATAAGGTTATGTTATTACATACCAGTTGAAATGATATAAGCCATGTTTGTTTATTGTCGGCCACTATGGCATCGCAGCATGATAATCAGGGCCATGATTGATTGAATTTAAAAAAAAAAAAAAAAAACAGGAGTAAAAATGAGAAGTCCATAGAAGAGTACTTAGCAGGAGAAGGAAGCGCTGAATCCATGGACTTAGAAAACATATTACTAAATGGGCATAGCAATAGAGGTTCATCTATATTCTGTAGAGAGTCCTTGGGATGCTCATATTCTTTTCTAAAGTTGCCAGTGCTGATGTGATTCCCAGCTAAATCAGTGTTCTGATTGGCATATGGTGAAAGGAAGGGTATAACAGAGCAATGAATAGCCCTGATCTTTCTGAAAAATCAGTGTTCAAATTATAACTTATATCATTTATCAGGAAGTACATGATGATCATCAGATGCCCATCTGATCGAGGTTCAATACTGTATATGCATGTATGTATATAAACATACTAGAGAGACTGACGAAGAACAAGTAAATGAATAAATAAAGAGAGCCAAATTTTGGCAGTGTATATATTGCCATTTTATGCGGCCTGTTCAACAATCTTAAAATTCATTCCGTTGCCTGCATGATCCAGGTATGTAACGGTAAGCTACTATATAGGGATTTATGAACTCAAGTATATTCTGCATCTGTATTCGTGTAGGGTTATCAGGATCTCAAAGTTCCTAAGCTAATATATACAAACTAAGCCAGGCTATCTCATCAACCCCATGGGAGAGGGTGCAGCCCGGACAACTAGGGGGCTGGTGACCCGTGCATCTGCACTCCTCCATGTCAAAAAACCAAATGCATAGCCCTTTGATGGAGCAGCCACCTTGAAATTCACTGTGAATTTGATCTTCTGGCCATAGCTGTTAAAGATTAGTTGCTTTGGCACAACGGTAACATTGATTCCTGCCGGATTAGACACTACAGCTTTGTAAACACTTCTCGCTTTCCCAACATTTGTCACGGTTCGAGTCACTGAGAAGCTGTCTTTAAGATTTGGAACAGTGATTGAAGGGTAATTGAGGCTGGAAGCTGTTGTAAATGTCTGATTACATGTGCTGTTATCTCTTGTGACCAGATGCAGTGATTTCTCATCATAACCAATTGAACAGAGAAAAGCTTTATAATCTATTGGATGGGCATCATAGACGAGGCCAGGATCAAGAACTCTTGTAGGATCAACAAACCCTGATCCATAATCAAATGCATTGGCCATTCTTCCTTCAGGATCCACTCTGATGGGTTTGCCACTCTTATCCAGGATGGTAGCTGCATTTTCCATTTGAAATCCAGATTCTTGGTCAGATAATTCTCAACAAAAGGTAGCATATTTTAGAGACTTCATGAATCCCATGGAGAGAACTTGTCGTGGAACACCAAATCGATTGTCACTTACCTGTGGTCATGATTGCAGACTTGATGGCAGATGGAGACCAAGACGGGTGAACTGCTTTGATCAAGGTTGCAACTCCTGTTATGTGTGGGCATGACATAGAAGTTCCAGAAAGAATGTTGAACTGCATTTTCCCAGCTGCTGGAGACCAGGCTGCGAGGATGTTCAGTCCAGGAGCTGAAACATCAGGCTACGAAGCAGTAATGTCACAAGGAAAGAGGTAGAAACTTTAGAATATCATAAACGAAGCATGACAAAAGTTGAAAAAATAATTAAGATAGGCCAGCAGGTCTTCTGAAAAACTAGTTGATCTCAAGTTGAAAAGTTACCTTCAGAATTTCAGGTGTCAGGGAATTGGGTCCTTTGGAAGAAAATGAAGCAATACGAGGTGCTGGTTGAGAACCCAAAACTGTCTTTGCACGGGAAATTCTTGACATTGGTTTGCTGTTCACAATCAGAGTACCCTGAATCAGAAAATTTTAGAAACTTAAGTGCTCAAACACCCAGTCTCTATACTGGCAAGAAAAAGACAAACCGTGTGTTATTTATGTAAGATAGAATCTTTCTTCCCATCTCCCTCCCCACAACAGCTGAAGGGATGGGAAAAGGGATGGCAACATCTTTATCTGCCTCGTCAATAAGAACCATTCCAACTCCTCCAGCTTCTTTCACTACCTGGCTCTTTGCAATCTTAGACTCACTTGAACTCTCAGCATGTCGACAGACAAGAACTTTCCCTCTGGCTTTGGTACCATTCAAGGAACTCTCCAAACAGTAACTACATGAACAAGCAAGAAAAAGGAAACTAACTCAGATTTCTCCCATGCATTGGAATATAAATTTCACTCGCTTTCAAGTACCTGTTGCTTCACCTGGATTGATAAGGTGTGAAATATCCTGCAAAGGCTTCAGAGGCAGAGATGATCCTTGCAGAGACTTTCATTTCAAAGAGACTCAGACTTTCCCCCTGTTTTTCAGAATTGAGAACTCATAAGGCTCTGCCAATTGCTGCAAACAATACTTAATATAAGGACGGAGTTGTATTACCATGAATTTTGTGGCATTTCCTAAAACAATGTCAGATGCAAAATCCCTATCCATCGAACTAGCACCAACAGTGATCATCCAAGGGGCAAGGTTGGTTGCAGAACCACGGGTTCCTGCATTTCCAACTGAAGCAACTACTAACACTCCACGGCTAGCAGCATGGAATGACCCAATGGAGATGGCATCATTGAAATAATCACCCTGGGGAGCATCAGGACCCAAAGACACGGACAAAATATGAACCCCATCTCTGATTGCATCATCAAAGGCAGCTAACAAGTCAACATCATAGCAACCTGACTCCCAACATGTCTTGTAAACTGCAATTCTGGCCATTGGTGCACCTCCTCTAGCCCCTCCAGCTGCCAACCCCTTATAATTCATATTTGTAACATAACGACCAGCAGCTATCGATGCTGTGTGACTGCCATGACCAGAGCTGTCCCTTGGAGATCTAAATGACATTATCCTTGATGAATCTTCTTCAGCTTCATAGCCACTCTTATAGTATCGTGCTCCAATCACTTTCCTATTAATAAATTTAGATCCTCCACCAATAAATTAATGTCCACTGAATCAATCATTGAATAAATTATTGAGCAAGAATGAACCTGTTGCAAGATGAAGCATTGAATGCTTCTCCTAGCTGGCACTTCCCCCTCCATCTGGCTGGCACTGGAGGCATATCGGCATCACTAAAACTTGGAGATTCAGGCCAAATTCCTGACCATAAGAATCAAATCCACTATTTGTTTTTAAAATTTATATGCCAACCAAATTTATCAGGAATTTCTTAAGCATTAAACAAGCAAAGATGGCATTTCGGAATGAATCTCTAATATCAAGGACATCATTCAGCAAAAAGAAAAATATATCAGAAGACTTGTCTGTATATGCAGCAGCACTTAATCAAAACTCACGGGGGTATTCAATCAAGAATTAGTACACAGGAAACTACTTTTAAAGGCAAAAAAAAGACCCTCACCAGTGTCAATAAAACCAATTATAACATTGACTTGGTTCTTGGTTGAATGCCCTGGTATCTCCATGGTCTCTTCACCCGCCAGACCCATGAAATCCCATGAGTGAGTGGTATGTAGCTTTCTTTTCGAATTGGGAAACACAGAGACCACTCCAGGCATCTCTGTCACGAAAAACCAGAAAATGCTATTATAAATATCATTCTGATTCCAGAACAAAGCAATAAATTGCTCCTAAAGTCATAAACTTACTAGCGATCTGAGAAGCTTGTTCATCAGTCAGCTTAGCAGCAAAACCTTTAAAGCCATGTCTATAAGTATAAAGGTGAGAGGCCTGCGCTTGCTCAACACTGTCAGTAGCACACCACATTAAACCAACAAATAAAAAACAAAAAAGCGAAACAACGAATGACATGAAAGTATTGAAAAGGGCACAAAGTTTTGACCTTCCTCCATGTACAGAGGCAAGCATGTGATGATTTTGGCTCAAAACATCATCTGGGTCATCCCCACTTTTGCTTCCCATATAAACCACATAAACCTACAAATTCAAGAAACAAAACAAAACATCAAATAAAACCCACCAAGAAACTAGCAAGAAAAAACATATATCATATCAAGAATCAACACAAACCTTGGAAGAAGAGCAAAAACCAACTTCTGCTACAAAAACAGCAAGAAAGAGACAGAAAAGGCTACACCAACTTACAGAAGCCATCAACACAACAAGTACAAGTCACTACTGCAAGTTCCTGAAACAAGGAACAGTTGGTGGAATATATAGGCGGCAACAGAAAAGGGGGCGGGTGGGGGGGTTATTAATTACTAAAAGGAAAAAACAGAAAGTGGGCAGGGGAGAGAATGTTCACACTTCACAAGAATGCAATCCAGTCCACCATCTTTATATACGTGAGTGCGAGTAGAAACAAAGTTTTCAAGACACAATCACCGATATGGCGTGAAAATATACAGTACAGTGGAAACCAGCAACGGTGACCCCCTTTGTCCATACACACAAGGATAATATACTTCGCTTGTATAAACCTCTCATCAATCCTCTAATCCTGACATGGATGTCCTTAATTTAACCAAATCGAAAAGAGTTTCATTTTAAAAGGTTGACCCGATTAAATCTGTTCATCCAACCCGATCAATTTCAAGAACTTTTTTTTAATTTTTATTTAAAAAATGTTGTTTTTTTTAATATAAAAACAATATGTTGTCTAGTTTTGAATTCACTTAATAAATTCACGACGTTGTACTGAATTTGGTAAGTATTGATGAATATCAACATTATATCAATGTTTAAAATATAGACATTGTAGACCCTGTTTTTTAAAAACAAATTGTGTTGAAAAATCCTTTTTTTGGACCCAACATAAAATTAAATATATTCTACCAACTAATTTAATTTCCAAGTTGAATCCATGCAAAAATCTTTTATCAAATCATCTAGGTGGTGGCCCAGTGGTAAGAGCTTGAGACCAAGAGGTTTGCTTCCTCTATGGTCTCAGGTTCGAGCCCTATGGTTGCTCATATGATGACCACTAGAAGCTTACATGGTCGTTAACTTCAGGACCCGTGGGATTAGTCGAGGTGCGCACAAGCTGACCCGGACACCCACGTTAAACTAAAAAAAATCTCATATCAAATTGGTTGGATATGTTAATTGTTTCGTACAAGCTATATTTGTTTTTTTTTTAAAAAAAACTCCTCAAATAACAATTGGTTGAATATGTTGATTGTTTCACACGCGCACATAAAAGCATGGTTATAAGATCTAATTTAGACCATGTTTGTTTTTGCATTTTAAAAGTGTTTTTGAAAATATTTAAATTTTATTTTATTCTTTCTTTACTTCAAATTAATATATTTTTGATGTTTTCAGATCATTTTAATGCGCTGATATCAAAAATAATTTTTAAAAAATTAAAAAATATATATTGTTTTGATATATTGTTTTTAATGAAAAACACTTTAAAAAAACAATCACAATCATACTCTCAAATACTCTCTTAAATATAGATCTAATCCAAAAGACTCAGGCTCAAGCTGTAAGATAAATGAGTGGATTTATAAGTCAATGAATTTAGTGAGTTAGCTCGCATGACGCGAATTAATCCAAATTATAATTTTTTAAATATAAAAAAAAACCCTGAAATAAGACTGATTTTTTAGAAGAGAGATCAAATCTATATAAAATGCAGTTTAAGTTATGTCACGAGAAAACAAATCACGAAGTTTAATATGTGGGATCTTATAACTATACATAAAACAAAAGAGAGAAAGCTTGGCTTCAGGGGCAAAACAACCTGACCAGCGGCGCCGTCTACCTCTCTCTCCCTACCCACCAAAAAGCCAGCTCAGCCTTTAATTCTGGAGACCGTTAAATTTAAGGTAAAAAAAGAAGTTGGTGTTAATTTTGAGAAGAAAAGGGAACTCGCCCTTTGGAAGATGTTAAATGGAAAGCTAAATATATATTATTTTTGCTTTTCAATATTTGTTTTACATGCTTGCTTTAATGAGTGCTAAATAAAATATTATTTTTTTATTTTTTTATAAAAATATTATTCTTAAAGCATTTATAATGGGAGATACTATTTGGAACTTAAAAGGGCTAAATTAATAATATAGCTTTTTGAATAGTATAAATATATATTTTTTGTTTGTATACATTAAAATAATAAAATGCAATTTAGAAGAGCCAATTGTATTTTAATATATTTGATATATAATTATTTTAACAACCCGATATGACCTGATTAACCTGACGAGTTTGAAAATAACCCGAACGATTCTCAATTAACCAGATATTAAAAGATGAAATTAAAAAAAATCAATTAAAAAAGACAAAAAAATAATCCGAGTGGTCTCGCCGAACTCAAGACATGAGTCATGAAATAAGGATAATTTCATAAAAAATAAACAAGAAAATTATCAAAAAAAACTAATGCAAAAAAAATATTATTGCAATGAATAGTATTTTAGCGCTATTGCAAGATAAGTAGGAATAATATTTTTGCAAAAAAAATTGTAAAACAACATTTTGTTTATCACTCTCCTTGAACCATGTAAAATAAGTATTGAAAAGTCATAATAATATTTTTTTCATTATATTTTTTTAAATTTATGTTTTTATTTTTTATTTTTTATGAAATTATCATG
>Ga0325400_1002653_pt1 | contig 15811 bp, 7 predicted proteins | sample PopdelMetagenome_2_FD_205662 | JGI IMG/M metagenome (GOLD analysis project Ga0325400, IMG submission 205662) | Populus deltoides microbial communities from Bellville, Georgia, United States - Xylem-PdKOR-R1 | ecosystem: Host-associated > Plants > Phyllosphere > Stem > Wood/Secondary xylem... | reverse complement strand
CCACCATGATATTCACATCTCGTTTGAATTATACCACGGTGGTTGCATGCAATTTGTCGAAGTCCGGGCAACAAGTTTGGAACTTGGCAGATGTTGTTAGGCAAACTTAAGTGACAAAGATATGTACGTCTTGGCAAAGACATTTGAGTAGTTGATGCTTGAGCGAGACTTGACTAGACCATATAACCATGGTTTCCCACCATCAGAGTCATCTCCTGATTCATCTTTCATGATTGTTCTGGAATCCTTGGCAAAACCTTCAATCTTTCCCCTCTTTAAGGCTTGTTCAATTCTTTCAGCAATCTTCACAACATCCTGTGCTGCTGAACTGGAATTGAGCTCACAGTGGGGGTGATTTCAAAGAAGGCCAATGCACCAGGTTGTCATTAGTTTATGACTGAAGGCATTGTTGTCGTTGTTCATGACTGAAAAGAGAGGTACAGCTTCAATGGGAGGTGGACAAGCAGTGTTCTCACAGAAGACTGTGTAGACATTCCCTTTCCATCTGATGCTCAACACTTGTTCAAGCAGATCTGAGTCTAGCTACTTCACCTGTGATGCTCCAATTTTCTTTTGACAATGAGCCTCTCTCTGACCCCTTTCATCATTTGTCATCATCGTTTTTCAATCAGGGGTAGCAAAGCTTATTTGGGGGACCTATTTTTCATCCCGGTGCATGTATGATAAATGTATGACATGTAATCTATATGATGAATTTGCCCTTTGAGGGGTGACATATGGTCATAACTCTTGCATGATGAGACAAGAATTTTTATTCTTGCTCAAACTCTACAAATAGAAATTTCTTAAGTAATGACCATTATATCCCCCGTAAGTCCTAAATTCAAGATGCTTCAAGAAGGGCTTGCTCAGATGCAAAACAAATATGTACGGAGCATACATCCTAAAGGCAGGTTCTAATCTTTTATGTGAGACAAAGGGTAGGTTTACTACTTGGTCTCTAAAAAGGGTCTCTTGTTGTCCCAGTGATCACCCTCGTGAAGGCAATATGGGGGCTCAGCAGATAGTGGGATGGCACATATACCAATCACTAATAGTCTAAGCACTCAACGAAGAGTTAGGGTTTACACAAACTTAAACCTTGACTAAAAGTCGTAAGGTAAGCTGTTAGTCCCCCACCTAACCTAAAGCTTGTGTGTGCTTTCAAAAATTAAAGCATGTGATGCATGAGAGAATTCTATACAATGCATGAATAAAACAGAAATAAAATAAGACAAAAAATTTAAACACATCCAAAACACAAAGCTTAGTCCAATAACGTTGAAAACATTACCTTTCCCCAGTGGAGTTGCCATTCTGTCGCACGTCCCCCGCACGGCGATTCGGCGATTTTTCTATTATGTTGCTTGATTGGTTCTTTGGGAGTCGCCACCCAGTATTCCATTGAGGGTTACTAGGAAACCCGGATTTACTGGTCATTGTCAGAGATTCGAAGACAAGGGACTGGTTGTGGCTAGGAAAGGTATTAGCACCCCTAACACACCCTACCTGAGGTAAGCTGCTTTGCGGTTTGATATGATTTGAAAATTTGAAATATTAATCAAATTCTTAAGATTTTAATAAATCAGTTATTAAATCCCAAAAAATATGTAGAAACATGTTCTTATATTTTTATGAAAAATATAACATGATTTTATTTATCCTTGAGATATTTAACCATATTCAAATTAAACAATTAATTCTTTTTTGTTTTTTTTATTTTTATAATTCAATAACATAAGTAAATAAAAATACAAACACACACTTCCACGTCACTTTTTCACTATGTTTTTTCTGTTACAATTTTTACAACAGAACATAAACTTAAAACATTTAACAGAAATTTAAATACATATTCAAACATGTAAAAATTACAAAAAGTTCCCTAAAGAGTCCAGGAACTGAAAAGGAGGCCCTCAGGAACTGTGGAGCAGTGGCGGCATGTCTCCTCCACGTCGCTGTTGAGGAAACCGAAGGGGAAGCAGGCGTTGCTGATGGGGAAGGGAACGCTGCTGCTGGCCGGTTGGTTGGAGAACTGTGAGATGGCCGGTGGGCTGTCGCTGCTGGAAGAAGAAGAAACCAAAGGGCAAAAGTTGAGGGACGGCCGACTTTGGCTTGCTTTTGACAGAGGGCCAAAGGAAAGCTGATCACCGAGAGCGGGTGAAGAGGATGGTTGATTTGGGTGAAGGCTGGAATGGGAATGGGGAAGTTCTGAAATGGCCAGGGGTGAGAGCAGCGGCTGGAAAAAGCTGGGAGACCGAAATCCAAAAGCTGGGAATGCGGCCACGGTTTCTAGCTCTCTGTTTTTTGCAAAGGGAGTGAGCGGCCGCTTTGAAACAAAAATGAAAGCTTGAGTTTTTTATTGGCCGAGGGGCATTGTGCTTTTGCTGGCGAGAGGGGAGGTCTCTGGAAATGGTTTTGGGGAGAAAGGTGCCGAAAATGGCAGATGGGGAAGAGGGCCGATGGAGATACTAGGGACGGTCTCCCTCTTTTTCTTCGGGCAAAGGGGTGGCGGCCCTGAAAGAGGAAGGAAAAATATTTAGGTTTAGGGTTTATTTTTTGGCTGCCCTCCCCTCTAAAATTTTCTCCCTGTGAGTCAATTTTTTTCTCCCCCCTGAATAAGTTTTTCTCCCCGTGTCCATTTCTCCCCCCTTTTGTGTTCACTATAGCTTAGTATTTATAGGAAAAGTTTTGCTAGGTTTTCAAACTAGTCCCTCAACTTTTCCTTTCCTTTTCTTTTCCTTTTTTTTTTTTGTAAATTTTGATTTTTCTTATTTTTTTGTATTTTTGAAAACGAGCAATATCAACATCAACTCAACAAGGAAAATCAGTGATCATAAAATTTACGCGTTAAAAATTGAACGCGTTCCAAATTCCTTTGAAAATTTTAATTCTTTTGAGATGACGTTGAAAATGCTAAAAATGATGCAAATATATCAAAAATGCATTTTTTGGGGTTTTTATTGTTTTTTTTCTATTTTTTGGTTTTTTCTGTAAATTTATCAAAAACACGGGTCAAAAATTGGGTAGCAACAATCATAATGTCTAAGGTTTTATTTTTTTCGGGATCAAATTTATTATGAAGAAATTAAGAAATGCGAGAGGTAAACAAACAAAAAACACAGCCAGTCAAGGGATTACCATTAATCAACTAAAACCCAACAAGCACGTCTTAGCAAATTTTCCTCGCACCGAACTTTATTGTGGAAAATTTTCCAGAGCAGCAAGTCTTTGTCTGGCCAAAAGGAAGGTAGTGTGAAGCTCCTCTAACAAGGACAGATGGTTTCTCAACCAAAAAAACATAATCCCGCGTTTGGGCTCCTTTTGAATGTTGACGCGTGCAATGAACGGAATCAGAGGGAGAAAAAAAATTAAAAACATTCAGAAAGAGGAAGATAATCTATTTCACCCGCGCTCGCGCAGGTCAAATTAGAGTTGCAGGTTTTTTCAATTTATTTTTTATATAAAATTTTTTAAGTATAATTTAAATAAATATGTAAGTATATTAAATAAATTGAGAGTTATCTATACAAATAAATAAATAAAAAGTCATAAACAATAACTAAAAATAAAACTGAAAAAATCAAAAGATATAAATAGATCAAGATATTTGATTTTACTATATCTTTTTTTTATTAACGTGGGTGTCTGGGTCATCTTGCGCGCACCTCGACTAATTCTACAGGACTTGAAGTTAACAACCATGTAAGTCTCCAGTGACATAAGTTAACGACCATGTGGATACTTCTCATACTTGCAAGACACTATTATATATGCATATGATACAAAATCATCCACCCTCATGTGTAGATGTATCTCTATTTGGAAAATGTGGGGAGACAAGGAATTCTTGTCTTTTATTAGTGAAAAATAAAATAGAAGTCGCCACCTAATATTTTGATTACTAGAAACCCTAACTTGTCTTAGAGATCGGATACGGAGATTGGTTGCGTAAAGGGAAGGTATTAATACCCCAACTACGCCTTACCTGAGGTAAGCTACATTGTTTTTTTGTCTGATAAAATCTAAGGTCTTGTTGTGGTTTCTAATTGTCAGTCTGTCTACGGTTTAAGAAAAGTCCTCCTCTGTAGGGAGATTCTTATTGTATCGGGTAGACACCTAACCGTTTTATGTCATCAAAAGAAAAACCCTTTAATATCATGAATATATTTTACGTATAAATTTGTAATCTCGGATACTAAAACAAAACAATATATTTTTTTTGGAATTTTTAAAATATTGACTAAATTCTTGTAACTTTAATAAACTGGATATTAAAGTCAAAATGCATGATAAAACATTTTTTTTTTTGAAGTTTTCTTTGTTGTATGAAAATACAATATGGTTCTTTAGCTTTGAGAGACTTGACCATATGCATGAAACAAAAACATGTTTTTTTATTTTGAAAACCAGGTATTTTAATGCCAGATTTGTATTTTTATAGTGTAAAAATATAAACCGATATTAACCAAAATAGATAGAAAAATAAGCGAGAAAATCACTAATTTTTTTATATATACTTTTAATTGGAATGGGCCAGCACCGGCCCAACATAAAAAAATGGACCAGCACCGGCCCAAAATTATAATTAGTTGGTTACTGTGCATAGTATAGTAACCAGCTAATTATTTTCACGTTCTGCAGAACGTGAATTGCTCACGTTCTGCATGCAAATGAGAACAGATAATAAGGGATAAAGAAAGGGAGAAGATTACCTGGAATGAGTAAGCGTGGTTGCTAAGCTAACGGTGGCTCGAAGTGGTGGCGGCGGCAGCAGCAGCTGCAATGATTCTTCTTTTTTTGTGTAAAGACACCAACCCTTGCGTCTTCTCCTTCTCTTTTTTTTTTTGTTTTCACTCTCGGTTCTCTCCTCTGTGTCCCAGTGCTTCTCCTCTCTTCTCTCTTTATTCCTATGTTTTTTCTTTCTTTTTCTCCCCTGTTTTCCTTTCTTTCCTTTCGGTCTCCTCCAATTGCCTTCCTTCTTTTTTCTTTTTTTTTTTTTTGCTCTCACTTCCCCTGTATTTATAAGCAAATACATGGGGAGAAAGGTCTACTACCCCTATCCAGTCATGGCACAGGGGTAGGGTGGCCGAGGCAGCCACTATGCAGCCGCCCCAGGATTGCCTGAGAGGTACATCCCCTCTGTGTTTTTTTTTCACCGCCTCGTGGTAGGCCACAAGTCAGAGTTTAGGCAAGTAAGGGTTGTTGGTCGGCGTCTTTTTGGGTCTTTCAGAGAAAGAGGGAGGAGAAAAGCAGGGGAAGGCTGCTGCTTCTTCTTCCCCTACCTCACGTATCCAGGGGAAGAAGAAGACCCACAATGCGCTCAAAACGGCACCGTTTTGGGCTTCTCTTTCTTTTTTTTAATGAACAATGGATGAAACGGTGTCGTTTTAGACAAAACACACCGTTTCATTTAAAAGAAAATGGCAGCAAACTCGTGTTAGAGTCCACATCAGTCCTCAATTGCAATTTTGACTTTAAAAATCAATGCAATTGCATCCCTGTCAAATTCAATCGTCGGCCTTGAAGTTAGCTGCCTTTTTCAAAATGGTTCTTGGTCTTGAATTTGTGCAATTGAACCCTCCATTGATCAATAAACTTTTAATTTCTTTAATTTGGCTCTTTATTCGGTCAATTACAGCCCCTCTATTTATGCGCCTTTTTTAGTTTGGTTCTTAGTTTCGGATTTCTTCAATTAAGTTCCTAATTGGCCATCAAACTTCAATATTTATGTAATTAAGCCCCTAATTTAACCAAATCAACTCTCAAAAATTATAATTTGACCCCAGAACTTTAATTTCTTCCAATTAAAGCCCAAATTGACTTCAAAATCAATTTTTCATGCAATCAAACCCTCCATAAATTCAATTAAACCTTTCATAAATTTAATTGAATCCATAAACATCTGATTTTGGATTTTTCTTCCTCAAATTGAATTTTCTTTGTCAACAGGACTCTCATCAGTCAATAAAATACTGTTAAATTTTAATCTTTGTATTTTTTTCACATCTTTAACCAATTTTAAGTTATTTTCTAGGCGTTTTGGCATCATCTTCTCACTGCCTATTTTTTTGAGATTTCTTCTAACTATATTTTTGTTTTTTTTGTTTTTTCTTCTTTTTTTTGTGCGGAGACCCAAAAATGGATTACAATTATATATATATATATATTGTCGATACACGACGTCGGGCGACGGCTCCCGCTTTTTGTTTATTTAACAAAAACGGTTTCTTCTCGATTGGGGGAAATAAAGATTTTATTGGAGTCGTCATCTAGTAATTTGAGGGAACTAGAAATCCCAAATTAGACACGGGTCCCAGATATTTGGATACAGGGTTAGTTATGATTAAGGGAAGGTAGACACAACCCTTAAAACATCCTTTCAAAAGAAAGGTTACCCTTACTTGTGTGTTTTTTATTTGATTCAAATGCAATTATATTTTGGGCTTATTTGTAAATTTTTAAAAATGATTAGCGTCGGTCCCTAAAAATAGGAGACACGTTAAAAATGACAGCAGTCCCTAAAAATTAGGAGACTCGTCTAAAATATTGACATTTGCCCCTAAAAAGGAGAGTCACGTCTGAGTTACCAAAAGAAATAATGGATATAATCCATTATATTTTGGGTTTATTGGTAATTTGTTTTTTTTAATGGTTAACGTCGGTCCCTAAAAATACGAGACACGTTAAAAATGACAGCAGTCCCTAAAAATTAGGAGACTCGTCTAAAATATTGACGTTTTTCCCTAAAAAGGAGAATTACATCTGGGTTACCAAAAGAAATAATGGACATAATCCATATTTGGTATTTACATTTTTGATATCGGTCCTTTTAAAAAAAGAGACGTGTCGATTTTGGTTTTTGTATTTTTTACAACATGCAAGAAAATTTACAAGCATTTATATATAAAAAAAATATCAAAAATACCAGTAGAAACCCTGAAAAATTACTTGAGTGCCACTGTATAGGTAAAATACTGAAATACCCTCGAATTTCTCTGAAAATTACGAAAATGCCACTGGCGGCGCGTGTGGCACTTGCGCGGCTACTGTTGGCGGCGGGGAGATTTCCCGGCAAGATTTCTGGCCAACCGATGGTCGATCCTGGTAGATCTGATGTCTAGGATTCTTATGGTGGTGGTCTTGACGGTCGTTGATGGCTGATGAGCAAGAATCGACGACTTGAAGCTTCGGTGGCAGCCGACGATCGCGGCCCTTTTCCGGCTATATGGGGCAGCGAAAAACGCTGAAACCGGCCGGGGTTTTGCTTTATATGAGGATAGAGACCTTTCTGTGGTGGTTTGGAAGCTTGAAATGGCCGGATATGGGAGATCGGAGGAGAGAGAGGGAGTCGCCGGCGAGAGGAGAGAGATGCTCTGGGTTATGCTACGGTGAGAACGTTAGCACGGTACACCGGTGCCGCTGAGGCCTGTGATCCGTTGGATCTCTGATGGACAGATCGAGTGGCTGTGATTGGCCCGATCTGCAGGTTGATCGGACGGTCCGGATGAAGGGCGGTTTGATCGGGTGTGACGCGGTGCACTGAAATCTTGGTACACCGGGTGACGTGGCGAAACGGGATCAAAGCTTAGATTATTTCAAGGGCTGAGATGTGTCTGGGTTTTAATCTGGTGTGATAAGCCCTATTGTATTTATTAAATCAACGGTTCAGATCTAAACACTATTAGATCTAACGGTTAGGATATATTTGGTATTTTTCATATTGTTTTTAATAAAAATCAATATCCTACTCTCATGAAGAAATAGTAAAAAAACCTGAATAGTATGTATGTATTGTAATCTCTCTTCTCTTTTTTTTCTTTTTTTCTTTTTTTCCTCTCGTCCTCCTTTCTTTTTTTCTCCCGTCTTCCGTCCTCCTTTCACTGGCGCACTGTCACTTGCTATTTATAGCCAATGACAGGGACGTCCAAATTACCACCGATTTGCTTTGCTTTGAAGAAAAAATGGATCACTTGTTTTCGGTGCACCTGCTCCTTTGACAAAATTTTTTATTTTATTTTATTTTTATTTTTTATTATATATAATAATATATATTTATATATGTAAAATTAAAAACTCAATTCAGTATTAGAAAAACCCGATTCAACCTCTAAAAATCCATTTTAATGACCGAAAATTATGTTGAAACACTGAGAAAAAAACTTTTGATGGGTATCAACCCGGTAAACCGGGTTTTGACCAAAAATAACAGTTTTGACCCAAAATAGCCTGAAACTCATTTTTTACCCTGGTCGACATGGTTTGACCCGTATTGACTCGGTGGACTCGGTTCCTATGGAAAGATGCGGTTTACACGAGAAAATTTTTTTTTTTATTATTTTTTTTTAATTTTAAACTTTTTCTTAATTTTTTTATTTTTATAAATAATAATAGAAATAAAATAACATTCAAGAAAATCTTGGTAAATCCAAAATTGGGTTAAACATATATTAACATTAAATTAAAATTGCGTATGTGTCTATAATATTAAGAAAAATCAAAATGATGATTTGAAACATTCTTATTTAATTAGTAATTTTGTTATTTATTAGTATTATTTGACTGATTTCCTTTCCATTTTTTATGAAATGTTTAATATTTATCTATTTTTAAATGTTAAGATGTATAAAATTTTAAAATTTTATTTTAATAGCATATCCATAACGTATCTTATCCTAATATTTTAATAAATCAACATATCAACGTATCCATATGTGTGTTTGACGTCCATATTCTTTTTTTTTAACCTAGAATTTCCTATTTAAATATAATATCTTTCTATTTGATGAACTGAAAAACAATTCTTCATCTTTTTAGATTTCTGAGTTTTACAAACACGTTTTAAATATTTTAATTTTCCTTACAAGTTTTTTATTGTTTTTCAAATGAAAAAAATAAATAAAATGATAAATTAGACAATACTTTTTTATATATATAATATCACTAAAAACATTTAAAAAAAATATCAACACAAGTTAACTCAAGATTTTGACCAATCACATCTAATAAATTCCTTTTAATTTTTGTAAAACTCGGTTTAAATTATTAATCAAGTCAAATCAAGTTAATAATGCAAGGATATCAATTTTAAAAATTAAAAAAGAAAGTGCTAAAGAAAAGTTTTTGCTGTTGTGCTGAATATGGATCAGTACGAAGTAGCCCAGAGAATTTAAACCAGAGTTCTCTGTACTAAAGAAGGGAAATGATCATCAAGTCAGGTTTATCTTGCTGCCCATCATTTTCACCATGGGAGAAGATTATATTACTTTCATTTGCTGTCATTGTCCTTTTCTTTAGAGCAAGCAAATATTCTAGGGTGCTTTTTTCCTATCTAAAAACTTGTTATAAAAATATTTTAAAAAATTAAAAAATATATATTATTTTAATATATTTTTAAAACAAAAAATATTATATAATATTAACGAGCACTAAATATTACAATTTTTTACTGTAATTGTTTCCTAACCGTGTTATTTTTCAAAATAGATTTATGTATATGCTAGTCAGCTAAAAACATTCTTCAATTGAATACTTTATCTGATTAAGTCCCCTTCTAGAGCCTATTTGCTTTTTTATTTAAAAAAAAATTGAAATTTTTTTTTAAAATTTTTTTTTCTTTATTTTAAATTAATTTATTTTTTTATATTTTTAACTCATTTTGATGTATTAATATTAAAAATAATTTTTTAAAAATAAAAATATATTATTTTAATATATTTCTAAATAAAAAATACTTTAAAAAACATTTCTTCTATATTTCTTGTTATGGTTCGTTTCTCACATTAGTTTTTACCGCTACTCAGCGTCTGTATATGTGACATTTTTCACCAAAAGATACAGCACTGTAGCAGTGTCATGGTTGAGCAACCAAATTCAAATCCATAAGGATATTCAAATAGAGATATGGAGGTATGAATTGGGTTTGGAGATTGGGTTTACTGTCTACTAGTTAAGTCAGTTTTATTTATCACCCCAAAATTTTCTCATATGATAGCTTTAAAATATTACTGTAATAATAATAATTTTTTAAAATACTTTTTATTTAAAAATATATTAAAATAATATATTTTTTTTAAAAAAATATTTTTAACATTAATGCATCAAAATGATTTAAAAATATCAAAAAAATTTAATTTGAAACAAAAAAAATTTTAATCTTTTTTTTCAATAATGTTTTTAAAATAAAAAATAAATAATTTTTTTGTGCTAGGAAAACCTTGTTCTTTCAAACTTTGTATTGTTTCATCGGTAAAAGATATTTTTGGATTAGCTTTACGTCAACTAAGATCAAATTTTCTTTCTTCCGCATTGATCTAATGTGTTTAGAAAGATTTTATAATTTTTTTCTGGATGTTAACTCTTAAGAAATCAAGAAAAAGAAATCATCCTCCCTTAACCCTTAGCCACCAAGACACATTTAGAGTTAAAAACAATGTTGAATCTTTTCAATCACACTCAGTGTGGACCAATAGGCTCCATATCAATACCATTCGAGTGTCCATAGAAAGCTGCCTTGCGCACAGAAATGAGAGAGAGAGCAGAAAGGCCAGAAAAAGACATTCAAGTTTGCATTTGCTAGGAGCGATACTTGACATGGTTTCCATCTTCAATGCCTGGTATTGATAGGACTAAAGAAGGGAAATACCAGGAGCATTAGCCTGTTTTCCCTAGATCAAATCACAGCACTTGGCGTACCATGCCATTCAGTCACTGGATCTATTTGAAGAATGGAGTTAACAAGTCAAGAGGTCTTGAGATTTAAAGAAAACATGAAAAGCCTAAAGAAAGCAAGAAAGCTGACAGAGGAAGTTTGAAGAACAACAAAGCAGTCTTATTATTCTGTGTGATTTCTACAGTATATATACATGGTTTATATAGAAAAGATCTTGTCTAAATAAGTAAACTGACAGACTAGCAACTAATATTTAGGACTTAATTACAAAATTACAATCAAACTAAATCTCTAAGATATGATTTACAAATCAAGCTTTAATTGTTTTGATTCTGAATCTTAACACGCCCCCTCAAGCTGGAGAATGGATGTCCAAGGTTCCCAGCTTGCGCAGCAGATTATGAAATAACAAGCTACCAAGAGGCTTTGTGAATATATCTGCTATCTGCTGTGTTGAAGGTACATAAGTGGTCTTTATCAATCCTAATTGTATTTTCTCACGCATAGTATGACAATCAATCTCGATATGTTTTGTGCATTCATGAAATACAGGGTTGGTTGCGATGTGTGATGCAGCTTGGTTGTCACAGTATAGGAGGGTTGGCTGCGAGTGTGGTACCTGCAAATCACATAGGAGCTGTTTAAGCCAAACCAACTCACAGGTAAGCGATGCCATTGATCTATATTCTGATTCTGCTGAAGAACGTGATACAACCGACTGTTTCTTGCTCTTCCAAGATATGGGAGCTCCTCCAAGGAAAACACAGAAGCCAGTAACAGATCGCTTGGTTGTTGGACAACTTGCCCAATCAGCATCACAATACCCTTTCAATTGTAACTTTCCATGTGATGGAAACAAAATGCCTTGTCCTGGTGCCAGCTTCAAATATCGTAGGACACGGTGAGCTGCATCCAGGTGAGGTTTCCTTGGTTGCTGCATGAATTGACTGAGAACGTGTACTGAGAAGGCAATGTCTGGCCTTGTGATGGTGAGACATAGAAGATGGTCGACAAGGCGTCGATATGGTGATGGATCTTTGAGCAGTTCACCTTCTGAAGGGGTGAGTCGTTGGTTTTGTTCCATTGGAATTTTAGTTGTTCTTGACCCAATCATACCTGCATCTTTAAGTATATCAAGAGTGTATTTACGTTGGGAGATGGCAATACCTTGTTTGAAGTAGGCAACTTCAATTCCAAGGAAGTACTTGAGATTGCCTAAATCCTTAATCCGAAAATGGTTGTGAAGAAACCTTTTAAGTTTTCCAACTGTGGCAGTGTCATTTCCTGTGATGATCATATCATCAACGTAGAGTAGTATTGCTGTAAAGGAAGCACCTTGTACCTTAGTAAACAGAGAGTAGTCTGCTTTAGATTGTTGAAATCCAAAGCTTTTGATGGCTGTGGAAAATTTTGAGAACCAGTTACGTGATGCCTGCTTTAAACCATATATGGACTTCTGAAGCCGACACACAATATTCGCCCCCTGACGAGGAAGGCCAGGAGGAGGCTGCATGTAAACCTCTTCATTCAAATCACCGTGAAGGAAGGCATTTTGAACGTTGAGTTGATGTAAAGGCCAGTGACGGACAACAGCAACAACAAGCAAGCATTTAAGAGTAACTAACTTGGCAACAGGGGAGAAGGTGTCTGTGTAGTCAAGACCTTCCAATTATGTGTAACCCTTGGCAACTAGGCGAGCTTTGAACCAGTCGATGGTGCCATCAGAGTGGTATTTAAGCTTATATACCCATCTGCTCCCAATGGCACGTTTACCTGCTGGTAAGGGGCATAATGTCCAGGTATTGTTCAGTTCAAGAGCTGTTAATTCAGTTTGCATGGCATCCTGCCACCAAGGATCAGAGGCAGCTAGTGCAAATGATGTAGGCTCACTGTGGGCAGAAAGGCTTGTAATAAAAGCACGGTGAGAGGGAGATAAATGAGTATAAGAAATAAATTTAGATAAAGGATGGTGAGTACCTGAACGAGAACATGACGAGCCAGGGGGAAGCAAGGTGGTATGAAAGCAGTGATAATCTTGGAGGTGGGAGGGGCGGGTGTGGGTTCGAGTCCTTTGGCGTGGGAGAGCAGGCGGTGTGGAAACATGTGGTGAGAAGGGTGGCTCAACGAGGCTAGGGATGTTGGTAGGAGATGATGGCAGAACATGGTTTGAGGGAGGAGAAGGCATAGCAGAGGAAAGTGTGTCATTGCTGGAGGAGGATAGTAAAGGTAAGGTGGATGGTTCGCCTAAAAGAGAGGGAGGAATGGATAGTGTTTGAGGAGGAATAGGGGCTAAGAAGGGTAAGCTGGAGGTGTAGGTGTTTGGTTGATCGGACTGTGTGTCTTGTAGTTGAGTAGAGAAGGGGAATATAGATTCATGAAAAAAGATATCGCGGCTAGAGAAAAACGTGTGAGTTGAGAGATCATAAAGGCGATATGCCTTTTGACCCAAAGGATAACCCACAAAAATACATTTGTGTGCTCTAGAATCAAATTTGTGTGAGGGTGTAATAGTGGTGGCATAACAAAGACAACCAAAAACCTTCATGTGATGGTATGTAGGTAGGTATTATGCAGCTTCTCATAGGGTGAAGCTTTGGAAAGAATGGGTGTAGGCAAGCGATTGATTATATAGGCTGCAGTGAGTATACTTTCCCCCCAAAATTGAAGTGGCAAACAAGCTTGGAAGCGTAGAGCGCTAGCAACGTTTAAAAGATGACGATGTTTGCGCTCTACGACACCATTTTGTTGTGGTGTGGCTGGACAGGAGTGTTGAAAGAGAATTCCTAAACCATTAAAAAAGGATCGCATGGAAGTAAACTCACTCCCATTGTCTGCTCTTACACATTTAACATTACATTGGAATTGTGTTTTGACAAACGCAATAAAGGACTTGAGTAAGGTTTGCGTTTCAGATTTAAGCTTCATAAGATGGATCCAAGTGTAATGTGAGTAATCGTCTACAATGGTTAAAAAATAGCGAGCACCTGAGTGTGTATGTGTGCGATGAGGACCCCATATGTCACAATGTATAAGATCAAAAGATGCATGTGAGGAAATAGAACTCATATTGAAAGGTAGTCTGGTTTGTTTTGCCATAGGGCAAATGTCACAATGCATAGCATGATTAATAGAAAAATTAGGAATCGTCTTAGACAAAAATTGTAATGGTGCAGCAGAGGGGTGTCCTAAGCGACAGTGCCATAAATCTGGGATGGTGGAAATGTGGTTAGCTTGAATTTTTTATGGTGGTTTGATAGTTGTGTGCTCAGATAGGTAGTACAAGCCGTTATGCACCTTCCCCAGGCCAATCATCTTCATCGTGTTCAGGTCCTGCAAGATACAGAAGTTAGGATGGAAAGTGATGATACAATTTAATTCACGGGTGAGTTTACTGACTGAGAGAAGATTAACTTGAAAGGATGGTATGTGAAGGACATTCTTGATGCACAAGTGTTAGTTAACTTGTGCATTACCAACTGACAAGGTTTTTATATGTGAGCCATCAGGTAAATGAACAATATCATGACGTGGTGTTTGAGATAGTAAATGAGAAGAAGATGATATATGATTACTGGCACCACTGTCAATGATCCATGCTTTATGACATTTAGAATTGTGTTTACCTGTCACATTTCCACATAACTGATTTCTAACAAGTAATGCCCTTATTTGATTGTATTCCTCTTCTGTGAACTGAGGAAAGATCTGAAGCCCGCTTGCTGCCGTGTTGGGTTTGATTGCGTTACTGGCGTTATTGACTGCAAGTTGTTTATGTTGGTTTGGTGGTTTGATTTCTCTGCCATGAAATTTATGTCCTGGTGGAAATCCAATGATATAATAGCAACGGTCAACCATATGTGTATCTCCCTCACAGTGTGAGCAAAATAAAGATTTGCCCTTGTTGTTTTATAGTCGTGTGGATTGTCTGTTCTCTGTGATCCTTGTGTTTCTTTTCACATTCATGGCATGAATGGGGCTGTCATTGGCTTCAGTGAGTTTCCGTTGTTTTTCCTCTTGAAGCAAGAGTGAATATATTTTCCTGATGTTAGGGAGTGGCTGCATCAACAGGATCTGTCCAAGGACAGCAGAATATGTATCATTCAACCCCATGAGGAATTGGAAAATTCGTTCATGTTCTTCTCTTTCAGCAATCTGTTTTAGTCCTGCACAGTTACATAAAGGTGGATCATTGTATGATCCTAATTCATCCCAAAAGGACTTGAGTGCTGAATAATAAGCTGTTATGGTCTGTTGTTGTTGACGATGTTCAACAATCCCTCGTTTAAGCTCAAATATGCGTGATAGATTTTCTTAAGAGAAACGCTCACTGAGATCTGCCCAGACATCAGCAGCAATATTAGAGAAGATTACAATATTTGTTAAGGATGGACTGATGGAGTATAGAATCCATGACTTTACAATCTGATTGCATCGTCTCCAAGCTCTATATTTAGGATCTGTCTCTGAAGGTGCTCTATATTGGCCTCCAGAGACATCATCATGGTGCCGCTCCATGTTGCATGATTGTCACCTTCCAAAAGTTGGGTGACAATGGCGTGATTGATGTGATCTGAGGGATGAATGTATTAAGGATCATAAAAATCCATTGTTTCTGACAAGTATTTTTCTGATGGTGTTTCTGTCATGGTGATGTTGGCGGAAGCAAAATAATGAGCAGTATTAGGTGCTGAACCACTGCTCTGATACCATAAAGAAAGCAAGAAAGCTGACAGAGGAAGTTTGAAGAACAGCAAAGCAGTCTTATTATTCTGTGTGATTTCTACGGTACATATACATAGTTTATATAGAAAAGATCTTGTCTAAATAAGTAAACTGATAGACTAGCAACTAATATTTAGGACTTAATTACAGAAATTACAATCAAACTAAATCTCTAAGATATGATTTACAAATCAAACTTTAATTGTTTTGATTCTGAATCTTAACAAAGCCTCCACTTCATGGAACAAAAGAAGGCTGGAGCTGGTTCCATGCCATGTTCTAATGAACTCTACTCTTCAAACCATGCATTGACAAATTTGCATGGTTGGTCTTCCACCAGCACTTTCAGAAAGCAAATCCGAGCCAAAATAAATAATCATCGTAGAAATGTAGCGTAGAAAAGATTGGATACGATGA
>Ga0325400_1002651_pt1 | contig 15817 bp, 14 predicted proteins | sample PopdelMetagenome_2_FD_205662 | JGI IMG/M metagenome (GOLD analysis project Ga0325400, IMG submission 205662) | Populus deltoides microbial communities from Bellville, Georgia, United States - Xylem-PdKOR-R1 | ecosystem: Host-associated > Plants > Phyllosphere > Stem > Wood/Secondary xylem... | reverse complement strand
CCGCATATCTCTACATCTTGTCCCCCCATATACGGTTCATAACTCATTTCCCTCATACTCTTGACCAGTCATACGAGTAGTACCACGTTGTTTGTGGTCGCGACATTTACAGGGGCTACTTGTAGAATCTGCGTGACGGGAGTTGCTTGTGTCATCGATCCGGCCACACCTCCATCACTGCTTTAACTATCTAAACAAGAAGTCCTGAGTCTATGTACTATAGGGGCATGCCTTTTAGAATAGTCGATGGTTGTGCATTTGACCTTTCTTGTTGCCCCGCAATAGCTCAGGGTACATCCTTTGTTCGGTTAGGCACCCGACCTTCCCCTGTTACCGCGATTCTTTCCCGCAAGGTTTCAGGTGATCTTACTAGAGCATGCGATGTTGTATCATCCAAGGAATCTTTGTATTGTCAATCTTGGGCACCTCAGCATTCACTCCTCCTTTATAAGGAGGGTGACTCAGTTCATGTTCCTTGTCTGGTTCGCACCATCCTGAAATTCATCACAACAACACAATTATCAATAATCATCAGGATCCAGATCAAGTGCTCTGATACCAACTGTCACAACCCAGCTTTTCAAAGCCAAAACAACAATATTTTTTTTAAAACACGATATCATTTTGGGAATTGATAAACCAGTTTCCACTCATTATCGAGGTACAATCCATACACATAACATCAATCAACATTTCATTAAAGCGGTTCTTACACATACACATAATATTATGTTTGCATGATTACAAGTTCACATTCTAATATATGTATATAATCATAAGCTTGCATTCCTATACTACTAATAGACATCACGTATTTAAACAAAAGTATTGAATAATAGTTATACATTTAGTACACTTTGTTCATACAAAATACATCATAATTTAAAATGTGACTACATGATTTTTTGCAAAAGTAGGTTCTTGTGTAATGGGGTTCCTAGGCACCTCGTTGGTGTGATGTTCATGTTGTAGTACAAATATTTACAAGAATTACAAATAATTAATAATAAACAATTAAATAGTTTAATAAAAGCATTAACATAATTGTTTGTTTAAAGTATAACAATCGTAGTTCTTTCATATACTCGGCATATATAAAACATAGTACACATGAATGCATCAGCTCTTGAAACTAACTCATAACTCCCAAATCCGGTTATCCTCTTAGGATGTCATTAGCCGAAACCAATTATTTATTCATCTCGGTCATCCACTTAGGACGTCATTAGCCGAAACTAATTATTTATTCATCCTGAATATCCCCTTACGATGCCATTAGCCAAAGCAAATCATTTATTCATTACCAAATACTCCCTTGACGACTTGGTATTTATACTAATGCGATATTATGACATTTATAATAAAACATTTCATAAATTAAAATTATGAAAGAGGAAGGTGAAAACCACCTTTTTGTTCCACCCGTGGGGTGTCCTTATCCTTATGAAGGTTCGATCCCAGTCGCACCACCTAAAACATCAATGATCCCAAATCAGTACATTCGTATTTAGTAATCACACAACTCGTTACCATATACGTCTCAAGCATACACAAGTTCATATTCAAGTGTTCCACATATCACAATCACATAATGCAATCATTTTAATCCCTGGACCAATTTAGATACGTAAATCTGTTGTAAAAATTAGTTAGCAAAAACTAGTTCGCTAGTGATGTAGATGCGCCAGCGAACTGATTCGCTGGAACACAGAATCGTCAGCAAAATTGGTTCGCTGGTGTCGCACGTATGCGGCGTTGCGGCGAAAATATCCACCCTTAAATTCTGTATTATCTAAAAATATGGCAAATGTGGGGTGACAAGGAATGCTTGTCTTTTATTAGTGGAAAAATGGAATGGGAGTCGCCACCTAGTATTTTGGTCACTAGGAACCCTAACTGGTCTCAAAGATCGGGTATGGGGACTGGTTGCGTAAAGGGAAGGTATTAGCACCCCAAATACACCCTACCTAAGGTAAGCTGCATTATTTTATTGTCTGATAAAATCTAAAGTCTTGTTGTGTGTTCTAGTTATTAGTCCATCTGTGATTTAAGAAACGTTCTCCTCGGTAAGGAGATCATTATCTTATCGGGTAGAACCTAATTGTTCTAACTTCAACAAAAGAATTTAATATCTGGAATACGTCTTACGTATAAGATCATAACCCTAGATATTAAAAGAAGACAAAATAATTTTTTTTGAATTTTTGAAATATTGGCCTAGTTCTCGTGACTTTAATAAAGTGGTTATTAAAGCCAAAATGCATGCTAATACCTATTTTTTTGAATTTTTGTTGTATGAAAATATGATATGATTTTGTTTTTAGAGACTTGGTCGTATTCATGAAAACAAAATATTTTTTTATGTTTTGACGAAAACCGGGTATTTTAATACTGGATTTGTATCTTTACAGTATAAAAATACAAACCAATATTGATCAAAATGTAGTAAAAAATACGCGGGGAAATCACAAATATTTCAAAAATATTTTTCTAATTTTTTTTGGCTGGGCCGGACCCAGCCCGCCCATTTTGGGTTGGGCCGGGCCGGCACTGCCCGGCCTAGTAAACAAAAACAAACAGTGGAGAACTCTCCACTGTTCACATGCAACGTGAATAGTGGAGCAGCCCAGCCGGGGAAGAAGAAGAAGAAGAAGAGAAGTGGAGGCTTACCTGGCGGTTATCCGTTTTTGCGGGAGTTGAAGCTGCCGGTTATATGTTGTTGGATGGTGGTTCTGTTCCTTCTCTGTTCTGTTTTTTTTTTTTTTGTGCTCCTTCTTCTCCCCGCTTCTGTCTCCAGTTTCTCCTTTTGTGTGTGATGTCGTTGTTGATGGTGGCTTAAGGTGGCATTGGTGGCTGCAAACAGTGGCTTTTTTCTGTGATGGCGGGCAGTGTTTGCTGCTGTTCGATCTTCCCGTTTGTGGAGAGGCGTAGGCTTCCTCTTCTTCTTCACGAGTGTTGCAGCAAGGGGAGGAAGATGGTGAGAAGCTGACGGTGGTGTTGGTGACCAATTGGGCAATGGTGTTGCTGTGGTCGCTTTTCCTCCTCTCTTCTGTTTTTGCGTTGCTTCTTATCTTTGTTTCTGTCACCTTGCTTCTCTCGTTTTTTTCTGCCTCTTCTCCACCCACGGTCACTCTCTTTGTTTCTCTCCTTTCTTTCTCTTCTTCCCCTTCCTGTGCTCCGTGTTTCCCTCCTTTCCTTTATGTTTTTTTTTTATTTCTGTGTTTTGTTTTTGTGGGTCTCGTTTCTGTGTTTCTATTCCTTATGTTTGTCCTTTGTGATCTTTCTCTCCTGTCGTTCACTCCTCTCTATTTTTCTCTCTCTGGTGCAGCTGATGCTCGTGCATTGGCCGATAGTGCTGCTCTTTGTTTCTTTTTTATTCTCCGTGTTCCCCCTGTGTTTTTTTTTCTCGTTTTTCTTTCTGCCCTCTTCACCCTTTGTTTTCTTACTTTCCTTTGTTGTTCTCTCTTCTCCTATCTTCTTTTTTTCGGTCTCTCCTTTGGCTTTTATAGCTAGAGGATGCATGCGATATTGCATTAATATAGTAACGACCAACGTGCATTAGCTGTGAAACGCTCCCCATAACTGAAGCAATTTGCGACTTTTGTTGCTAAATCAATCCTCTGTCTGTTGAAACGGCTCCTAAAGAAGAGAATGAATAGTGCCTCTGAAACGACACCGTTTTCCTACTTAAAATGTATATTTTCGATTTGGTCATTGGAGTTTTTGTATTTTTTTAATCAAGTTCCCTGGATAAATTGTAATTGGATCCCTTGATTTTAGCTCATTTTCTGGTTTGGTCCTTGATTTGAATTGTTTCAATTAAGTCTCCAATTGGCCATCAAACTTCAATAATTATATAATTAAACCCCTGATTTGATCAAATTAACTCTTCAAAATTATAATTGGACCCTAGAACTTTAATTTCATCCAATAAAAGCCTAAATTGACTTTAAAAATCAATTTTTCTTGCAATCAAATCCTCCATAAATTCAATTAAACCTTAGATAAGATTTAATTGAGTCCATAAACATCTGATTTTAGACTTGTCTTCCTCAAATTGAATTTTCCTTGTCAATAGGGCTCTCACTGTCAAATTTCAACCTTTTCTATTTTTGAATCTCCTCAACCAATTTTGGCTCTTTTTTGGCATTCCAGCATCCTTTTCTCGCTCTTATTATTTTTTGGATTTCTTCCAAATATTATATATATATATATATATATATATATATATATATATATATATATATTTGTATTTTCTCATTTTTTTTGGAACCCAAAAATGGATAACAACAGCTGGTGATGTAAATTCATCAGCGAACTGATTCGCTGGAACACAGAATCGTCAGCGAAACTGGTGACGCAGATTCATCAGCGAACTGATTTGCTGTTAATACCACAATTCAGCAATGAAAATTAATTCGTTGTAGACACCATAATTCAACAGCGAACTGATTTGTTGCGGATAACATGATTCGGCAGCGAAAGTTGATTCGCTGCAGACTACACAATTCGGTAGTGAAAACTGATTCGTTGTAGACAACGCAATTCATTCAATAGCAAAAACTGCAAACAACGCAATTCAGCAGGAACATCCAAATGCGTTTCGATTCGAGCACACAATTTGTTATTAGAATTTAGCAAAATCATATAATTTTAAGCATGGACATCTACATGCATTCCGGTTCTAGCACACAGTTTGTTATTAGAACCTAGTAGAATCACACAATTTCAAGCATGGACATTTACATGCATTCCGATTCTAGCACACAGTTTGTTATTAGAATCTAGTAGAATCATACAATTTCAAACATGAACATCTACATGCATTTCGGTTCCAGCACACTGTTATTAGAATCCAACAGAATCACATAATTTCAAGCATGAACATCTACATGCATTTTATCACACAATACATTTTGTCCAACCCTTCAGCTATGGTCGGCCCTCTACCAAGTTTTCTTCATTCAATTTATTCATTTTTCTTTGTTAAATGCTCTAGAATTTGGCCCCATTTCATCTTTATTTTCTTGTCTTTCTAGTCAATTTCGATTTCCTTCACAGCTGGCCTAGAAATCCTAGGTCATTTTCTTAGGGTCTTCTTCTTTATTTTTGGTTCTAGGGTCTCAAGAACAGATGGAAGAAAGTTACATTACCAATACCTTTTGAATCTAAGTAGGTTTGGGGAAAGTTTGATAGTGTTCCTTATGTTCTTCTCCTAGTTCCCCCCCTTCTTCTTGTTCTCTCAGTTTCTCCTCCTTCTATGGGTTTCTCCCCCACCGGTTTTAGATCCTTTCTCATTCCCTCTAAGCATATGTTCAACCTTCTTTCAAGTTCTCAACTCTCACACGTCTAAAGAGGCACCTACATCTAGGCTTGGTTTAATTTTCTATTAGGAAAGAGACACAAAAGAGGAGTGTGTAGCTGAATATGCAGCTGCTACAGACAGACTTTGGGAAGAGGAAGGGTCACCTTCTCTCTCCCCCTTGTATTTATACCCCCTCTTAATAGGTGGGGTGTTTGGGTGCTGGTTTAAATTTGTTCTTGTTCCCTCTTTGGTTATTCCAAAATCAAGTTTTTCCTTTTCTTAACTCCTTAAAGCATACCGGTTTGTTCTTGTTCCCTTTTTGGTTATTTAAAGAAGCTCAAGAAAAACATTCATTTAAAAAAATGATTGAGGCAAAGTCAAGTTGGTTATATCAATTAATAGATGATGAAGTTGAGCCTAAAAGAAGCAAAAGGAAAAAAATAACTAAAATGTTTGGTCCTGATTTTCTAACATACTTGTTAGAAAATGAACATTGAACATATTCTGAGGCAATGTCTCATCTCGAAGCTACCTATTAGGAAAAAAAAACATTAATAGTAAAATAGAATTTATTATAAATAATCATATATGAGAACTAATGGATCTTCCACCCGAAAGCAAACCAATAAGTCATAAATGGATCTTTAAAATGAACATAAAGTTGATAGAACTATTGACAACTAAAAAGTAAGACTTATTGTTAAAAGATTCAAACAATAAGAAGGCGTGAACTATTTTGACATATATTTGTCCATGTCAAGAATAATTTTCATATAAATATTAATAGTCATTATATTTAATAACAAGCTTGAAATAAATCAAAAAGATATAAAAACAACTATTTTTAAATGGTGGTCTTGAAATGGAGGTTTACATAATACAATCCGAGGAATTTATTATCAATGGATAAGAAAAAGGATTTTGTAAACTTGTCAAATTATTATATGGTTTGAAACAAGCACTTAAACAATGACATAAAAAACTTGACAATGTTAAATTGTCAAATAAGCTCAAGATCAATGAAGTTGATAAATGTGTTTATGTGAAAAACACAAATAAATGTTATATTATTATATATCTTTATGTGGATGATATTCTTATTTTAGGTAACAAGGTTTTAAAAATCAATTATCCTAAGAAAATGTTAACTAATAAATTTAATGTGAAAGACCTGGGTGTTGTAGATGTCATACAAAGAATAAAAATTTCTAGAACTTCTAATGGATTGATAATTTCTCAATCTTATTATATTGAGAAGATTCTTGACAAATTTTCTAAAGGTGACAATAGCATTGTAAAAACACCAATAGATATAGGTATACATATGTCAAAGAATAAAGGTAAAAGAATAAACCAATTAGAATATTATTGAATAATTAGAAGCCTAATGTACGCGATGAACTACACAAAGCCTGACATTACTTACTTTGTTAGCAAACTAAGTAGATTTACAGGTGGTCCAAGTATGGATCATTGAAAATTAATAAAAAAAAGATAATCAAATATTTGGGATACACATGAAACTATATTGGTTATTTGGTGGTACTAGAAGGGTATAGTGATGTCAATTGGATATTCAATACTAAAGATTCAAAATCCACTATTAGATATATCTTCATACTCGATGGAGTAGTTCTGTCAAGAAAATCCTTTAAGCAAACATGTATCATAAAATTCATGATGGAATCAGAGTTTATTGCTCTTGATAAAGTTAGAAATGAAGCCGAATGACTTTGGAATTTCTTAGACAATATTTCTTGTTAGTCAAAACCAATGCCATCAATTTGTGTCCATTATGACAATTAGTCCATAATTAGAAAGACATAAAATAGTATTTATAATGGTAAGTCTAGAAATATATGTCATGGACATAATACCATTAAACAATTACTCTCAAATGAAATTATTTATATTGATTATATAAAGTCAAAGAAAAATATTACAAATTCATTAACCAAAGGTTTTTTCATAACCCATTTCTGAGTTATTCCCCAAATTCATCTCTCTTTTTTTCAAAACAAAAATAAAATAAATAAAATAAAAATAGCAAGAAAACTAACATTTTGGTAAAAGCAAGCTGGGAGGATTTCACATGTAGAAAAAATCACGCTGTAATTTTGGATGGAATCAGGAGCTTACCCATTACACCCAAAACTAGAGAGACAATACAAATTCAAGGTCGAGTTACATGATTATTGGATGAATTTACATAAAAATTAAGCCTAAGGACACAATTAGATTTTTAATAGGCCAATTTGATTTAATCATAGGCCAAATTAAAGATTAATTATGTTTAAAAATTAATTCGGGTTCAATTGAAGGATTTAATTAGGTGCAAGGGCTTAATTATACTTTAAATAGGTCAAATTAATTTTAGGGGCTTAAATGGTGAAACATTAAGTTTGGGAGCCTAATTTGAGCTTAATTGAGAATATTGGAATTTTATGAGACCAAATTCAATTTTTACCAAGTTAATTGATTGAAATCAGGGTAAAATTACAAGAAATCAAAGTTCTTGGGTCAATTAAAGGCTAAATTGAAGCAATTCGCAGCCGAAGACCATATTGCAAAAGGCGTCGAACTCAGGGATGAAATTGAAGAAATTTAAAAGTTTAATGGTCAATTACGGGCTAAATTAAAAAAAATATGAAACCAAAGACCAAAATGAAAAAGGTGCTGAAATTCAGGGCTGAAATTGAAGTTTGTCAAGAGCAAAATTGAACAAAATTGAAAGTTTGAAGCCAATCAAGGGTGTAATTGAGATAAATCAGAAATCGAAGGACTAAAATGAACTTTGCCAAAATGACGTCGTTTTAGGGTTGATTGTTCATCTTCTTCTCTAGAGAAGCTGCTCGAGTGGCCTCCTTCCCGGGGCATTTTGTGCTTCATCTCTCTACCAAATTGGACAAAACTTACACGAAAATGATCTCTTGACATCTTACTACACATTAGTGTGATTCGTTCAGGCTTATTGACACCACAACGGTTGTGGCACCGCCCCAAAGTGGCCACCTTTACTAGCCCCTTTCATGCAACAAATTTGATGGCCCATGATAGCTACTTTAAGCTAACAATTGGGATCCTTCTGCGTTGAATCAAAGGTCAAGATTTGACACTAGTAGAGACGAAACATCCCTCTTCCACCCCCTATAAATAAGGGTGGATTGCATGGGCTAAGTAAGAAGAAAATCGGGTGCAAAAATAGAAAAATCAGTTTTCCTCCTAGTTTTCCAACCATTTTTCTTTCCCTTTCTCTCCGTCGTTCCAGCCACCAACCATCATCACTATCGGCTTGTCCACCACCAGCTCCACCATAAGTCAATAGCATAACCACTAGCAAGCCACCTCACGTCAAGAGGAGCCACCACAAACTTCTCTCTTTCCTCTGCCAACTCCTCATTCTTGCTCCTAGCTGAAGGTTTCTCTTTCTTCCTCCCACAACCAACGCTAGCCACCAATTCCTCCATCAGCACCACCCCACTTCTCCCTCTTCATCGATTGCTTCTCCTTCTTCCTTCATAACGACAGCAGCTCCAGTAGACCAATAATCGTCATCATTTTTGTTTTTTCCTTCTCTAGCACCAACATCAACAGTAGCATTGACTCCTCCACGAACGCCACCACCATCTTCACGTTGACTTCCCAGACCAGCAGCTCCTCCCTAGCCCAGGTAGCATCCCACTTTCTTCTCATTTCTTCTTCTTCTTCTTAATTGTTTATGTAGTTGTTGCATGCAGAATTCATTTTACATGAAACAACAAAATAATTACACCCCAAGTATGGGCTAGACTTGTGTCAACCCAAACCAAATATCTGGGTCGAGTCCCGCCCAAACCCAAAAAAGAAAAAAAAAGACCAGATCTGTGGGCCGATATCGACCCAACTCGGCTGGGTTCGGCCCAGCCCAATTTAATAATAATAATAATAATAATATATAATATTTTATATATTATTATTTAAAAAATAAAAAATAAAAAATAAAAAAAAGGCCTTTCAAAAAATTTGTGATTTTCTCGCATCTTTTTCCACCAATCTTGCATAATATCAGACTATATATTTACACTATAAGATACAGATTTGGTATTAAAATACCTGATTTTCTTCAAAAAAAATTAAAAATTCAAAAAAATCTCAAAACTCTAAAATTAATTTCCCTTTCAAAAAAAAATAATTGTTTTTTTTTTTCATGCATACGATCAAATCTTAAAAGGTTTTCCAAGCCTAATTTCTAAAAAAAAAAATTGTATTTTTCTCATGTTTTTTTTAAATAGATATCGTAAACAATTTATGATTATCCGTTAAGATTTGGTCAAAATGTCAAAAACTCTTCACCAATCATTTTGTTCATTTTATATTAGGGTTTAGATGTAAACTTAATACTTAGGGGCGTCAAACTACACAGTATAGTATACCCTTAAGTATTAAAGATACAAAGTGCAAAATAAATGCGATGCTAAAATTTAAACTTTTGATTATGTGATAAAATACCACCCAGGTAAAGCTAATATAGTAGCAGATGCTTTTAGTCATAAAAATAAAGGGGTGTCCATAAGATTTTAAGAGTGTGACGATAGAGAATTATTAGAATTGACGAAAATTGTTGCAAGAATAGAAGCTAAACTTGAGAGCTCCTTATTGGCATAGATAAAAATGAGATTGATGTTTCGAGAAAAGGTACTAGAAGCACAACAAAAAGATATTGAAGCGGGAAAGATAAGAGATAAAGTGAAATCTGGAAGCGAAACTCCTTTCTAGATGTTAGAGGATGGTATGGTAATAACGGGTAGACAAATGTACTTACTAGATGATTAGACTTTGAAAAGAGAAATGTTTCAAGAAGCTCATGAATCGAGGTTGGCAATGCATCCTACGAATAATAAGATGTATAGAAATTTAAAATAGTTTTATTAGCGGCCAAAATGAAAAAGGAAAATAACAGAATATATGGTCAAATGTAATGTCTATTAGCAAGTGAAGGTGGAGCATTGAAAATTACAAGAACCCTTACAACCACTATTGATTCCTCAATGGAAATGGGAGGACATCACTATGGATTTTGTGTCTGGGTTCCCATAGAAAAGAAAGACAATGATGCAATCTGGGTTATAGTGAAAAAATTGATGAAATCTACTCTTTTTTTATCGATGAAAATGACAGATTCAAAGAAAGACAATGATGGCAGAGTAGAAGAATTTTAGTGACTCTTGAGAAGCATCTTAGTAAACATTCTTAACAAAGTCTATCAGAATACTTCTTGAAATATTCAGGTTTACAAACTCTCACATTATTATCAATTGATTATGCTCATATACCTAACTAACAAGTATTCATAAACTTTCATTTTTACACACACTTTAACAAATGATTGTGGATTGCATATTGGATTATTACATTATTTATGTTCTTTTGTTAAAGGTAACAACTAAGGGAAATGGATAATATATAATTTGCAAAAAAATAATAATAATAATAATAAAAAAATTGAATAAATAAAAAGGTAAATAAGGTTGGTTTCGTAGCCTCCTTGACTTAAGCAATTAAACCCGAAGGGGTGTTTTAACATCTAGTACCCTAAAGTCAACTGACTTGGGAGCTATTGGCCCAATGCTTGTTACATGAGTTGGGGAGAAAGCTTAAGAAAATCAAACATTGCACTATCTACATATTAGTATCTGCAACCCGAGTCACTAAGCTCGAAGGGATGTCTCAACACTCAATGCCCTAAGACTACCTAGTCTAGGAGTCAGTAGCCTAAAGCTCGCTATATGGGTTAAGGATGCATTGCGTTTTATTTTTTTAAAAAAAAGAAAAATAATAAAAAAAGATAATAATAATCTGAACCTAAAGGAGTTAACCTTAGAAAAACATTATAACAGAAAATTGTTTTCTTCCAATAAAAGCCCCATCATCTATGTTTTCATACATTGAGCATAAAAAAAGAAGGTTTATTAATATCTTGTTTCAACAATATGAAGCAAATATATAAATTTAATGAGAGTTTGTTTATTTGGATAAATTAATGGAAGTTGAATGATGAATGCCTTGCTCTGTGGAACTTGTAAATTATTTTTCTATTTTAACAATTTGATTACTACGGACTAGTAATAAGCTGGTTGGGCGTGTGATTAATACTTAAAAGTGTATTTTTATCAAAGTTTTATATCATCATTTTGCACTTGAAGTATCAATAACTCCTTAACTAGAGCATGTTTTATAATAACATGTCTAATAATATAAGATACCTTTAATTTATGGTAAATGTTCATCTTAAATGCAGACCTATCACATAAATCAAAGGATTGATTGATGAGTATATACTTTTAATTTATCCCAATTGTATGGTATAACCAACACCTGTGTTATGAAAGGAACTTAATTTGTTGTTAACATAAGTTATCATCATGAATACCTGACAACATTTACACGTATTGACATTACTCAAATAAAATAATTAATATAATCATGTCAATAAATTATAATCTGATTAGAACCTCCTTTGTGTGTGGTTTCTAGTTGAATAATAAAAAGAGTTTATATTATACTTATTTGAAATACCATTAGTGGATCCTCTAACCTTGACAATTGTTTTATCATTGTTTAATCCTTACATCAATATCATATCTCAAAAATTCTCTTCAACTCCTTTTTATTTATTGTTTATAATTTTATATAGTTCACCTCCAAATGATTCGACCCCGATCTTGCTGGGTTATTTATTACTTCGACACTCCTGCACTTGGGATAAGACATTAATCTTTTGATCGTGTCACAAACCTAATCACCAGGTTGGAAAACAACCTGTTTACACCCCTTATTTGCTTTAGAAGCATACAATATATTCTTTTTCTATATTTGTAGTCGAACTCCTCCATGGAGTTGTCTCACCATCATTGCCTTGTTTTCACCATCTAAACTTATCATTTCTTTAAAAGGTATATGAATTAAGTCCATAGAAGTTAGTGGATTAAACCCATAAACAATTTTAAAAGGAGAAAAGCCAGTGGTCGAATGCACAATTCTATTATAAGCAAACTCAATAAAAGACAAACATTCTTCCTAACCTTTTCAGATTCTTTTGAATAATAACACGCAAAAGTTGGGATAAAGTTTTATTCATTATCTCAGTTTGTCTATCTATTTGAGAATGAATGACAAGTTGTCAAAAATAAGAGTTTATTCCTAACTTTCCCCATAAAATCTTCCAAAAATAGCTAAGAAACTTAACATCATGATCTAAAACTATACTCCTAGGAATGTCATGCAAACATATAACCTTCATAAAGAACAAGTCTACGATATGACATGCATCCTCCGTCTTATAGCATGCAATGAAATATGTCATTTTAGAAAACCTATCAACCACAACAAAAATAGAGTCTCTACCTTTCTTTGACCTAGGTAAATCTAAAACAAAGTCCATAGAGATATCTACCCAAGTTTCAGTAGGCACAAACAATGGTGTATACAGTCTATGCAGTTGTACTCTAGATTTTTTCTTTCTCGAAGCAATGCATTGTTCACAAATTTGTTACACATTCCTTTTCAACTGTGGCCAATAAAAATGTTCATGCAATACATCCAAGGTTTTTCCAACCTATAAAATGACCCATTAAACCACCCTTATATGCTTTACGAACAAATAATTCACGTATAGAACTAGTAGGAACATATAATCTATTCTCCTTGAACAAGTAACCATCCATCAAATAAAACTTACCAAAAGTCGAATGTCCACATACATTATAAATCTTGACAAAGTCAGAATCATTATCATACAATTGTTTCACATATTCAAAGCTTAACAATCTAGTATTCATGATGTTTAGAAGGACATACCCGCATAAGAGTGCATCAACTACTATATTCTCTTTGCCTTGCTTATATTTGATCATGTAAGGAAAAGTTTCAATGAATTCAACCTATTTTACATGTCTCCTATTCAACTTACCTTGTCCTTTCAAATGTTTCAATGACTTATGATCTGAATGAATTATAAAATCTTTTGGCCACATGTAATGCTACCATGTCTTAAGTGCTCTTACCAGCGCATAAAGTTCTATGTTGTAAGTGGGATAGTTCAAGGTCGCTCCATTTAAATTCTCATTGAAATACGTAATAGATCTCTAATCCTACATCAAAACAACATCTATTCCTATTCTGAATGCATCACATTCTATTTCAAATGCTTTCGTAAAGTCAGGTAAAGCCAAAACAGGTGTAGAGCATAATTTCTCTTTCAAAAAAACAAAAGTCAATTCTTGTTCCTCCCCTCATTTAAACCCAATTAACTTTTTAATAACTTCATTTAAGAGTGCAACTATTGTACTGAAATCTTCACAAAACGACTATAAAAATTAGCTAACCCATGAAAACTCCTTACCTCACTTATCGATTTGGGTGCAGGCCAATCCCAAATGGCCTTAACTTTCTCATCATCCATCTCGATACCCTGTGCAGTTACAATATAGCCAATAAACACATTTTTTTCCATGCAAAATGTACACTTTTTAAGATTAGCATACAATTTCTCACCGCGTAACTCCTTAAGGACATTACACAAATGATCAAGATGCTCAGTTAACTTCTTGCTATAGATCAGAATGTCATCAAAATACACAACCACAAACTTACCTAATGTACGCAACACATGATTTATTAAATGTATAAGCATACTTGATGCATTTGTAAGTCCAAATGACATTATTAACATTCAGACAAACTATGCTTCGTGTTAAATGTTGTTTTCCACTCATCACCTTCTTTCATCTTAATCTGATGGTATCTATTTTTCAAGTCAATTTTAGAAAAAATACAGGATCCATGCAACTCATCTAACATGTCATCAAGCCTAAGAATGAAATGTCTATACTTTACCATTATGTTGTTGATGGCTCGACAATTAACATACATCCTCCATATTCCATCCTTCTTAGGCACAAGTAGCATGAGTACAACACATGAGCTCATACTCTTATGAATGTATCCCTTTTCAATTAGTTCATCAACTTGCCTTTGATGCTCCTTTATCTCATCGGGATTGCTTTTATAGGCTGGTCAGTTACGAATTGAAGCTCTGAGTATGAAATCAATCCCATCCTCTACCCCCCTCAATGGTGGTAATCTGTTAGGAATATCTTCGGGGAAGAAATCATCAAACTCTTGCAACAAAGAAACAGCAACACTAGGCACAATATGATCAAGATCGTAAGTATTAAAGCAAGCCTCTTTGTACACATGTAAAATCATTGGCTTGCTAGTGAAAAATATAGATTTTACCTCACCCTTTTTAACATAAAAATTGGGTTGTTTCTTTAGTTTTTCCACACAATTCTCGTCACCCTTCCTAACTTTCTTTACTCCTTTTGTCTTACCTACATTCTCGGTCATATTTGGGAGTTTTTTAGTAGTGGTTGAATGGTCTGATTTGTTTGGAGTGTTAGCCGAATATTTGTCTGTGTTTGGATGGGTGGCTGAATGGGTTATAGTGGTGTTTTGGGTTCTGGCTGAATTTGATGGTCTTCTCCCATTGTTCCTCACCTTGATATTTTTTCTCTATAGCCTCATGCTCACTTTTTAGCTTTATTTTATCATCATACACCTGTTTGGGTGTAAGAGGTACAAGAGTGATGGTTTTACAATCTTTTACAATGGTACATTTATTTTTAATCCCATCATGAATTGTCTTTCTATCATATTGCCATGGTCTCCCTCACAAGATGTGACTTGCTTATATTGGTACCACATCACCCAGAACTTCATCAATATACTTGCTAATAAAAATGAAATCATAACCTGTTTAGTCACTTTTACTTCACCACTATCATTCAGTCATTGCAATCTATATGGTTTAACATGTTTAACAATACATAAATTCAGTTTACTAACAATGGTGGTACTACAAACATTAACACAACTTCCACTATCTATAATTAAACTTCACACTTTGCTTTGTACATAGCAATGTATATGGAAAATGTTCTCCCTTCATCTTCCCTGACCTGAACCTGAAGTGTTCACCTTATAACCAAAGACTCCTCAACCGATAATGCTAACTCATCCTTATCACTATCTTCCAATGGTGGCATGCCTTCACGATTAGATTTGTTTATTTCATATTTGATATCACCATTATCTCTAATCATCATAATTATCTTGTTTGGACACTCCAAAGCATAATATCCATGACTCGGACACCTAAAATATTTAACATCACAAGTACATTTAGGTTGAGTTTCAGATTTACCTTTGTTACCAGTAGAGACATCAACTTTAGCCTTTGGTGGTTCGGCTTTGAATGGAACAAATGACCTCGGCTGGACAATACCTTCTTTCCTTAGATTCGGCTTCCAAGATGATGAAGAACCCAAATTAAATGTTGGTCGAACATGTCCTTTCCTAAGTTGTCTCTCCACCTTCATAGTCATGTGAACCATGTCCTCTAACTCCACATAGTGTTATAGCTCATCAACATTGGCAATGTCCCAATTCAACCCATTAAGAAATCTAGTCATA
>Ga0325400_1002650_pt1 | contig 15818 bp, 15 predicted proteins | sample PopdelMetagenome_2_FD_205662 | JGI IMG/M metagenome (GOLD analysis project Ga0325400, IMG submission 205662) | Populus deltoides microbial communities from Bellville, Georgia, United States - Xylem-PdKOR-R1 | ecosystem: Host-associated > Plants > Phyllosphere > Stem > Wood/Secondary xylem... | reverse complement strand
CCATGACCGCGAAGTGCCGGTAGACGGCGTTCATCGCCTGGACGTAGAGCTCCTCGGTGAGCGCGGCGCTCTGCTCGGGGTCGCGGCCGCTGGGCAGCACCCAGGCGCCGTCGGCCGAGCGGGCCAGTGCACCGGCGAGGATCTCGAACCGGCCGGGGTCACCGGCGGCGGCCAGCTCGTGCACCGAGGCCTGCAGCGGCACCCCGGTGCGCAGCGCCAGGGACCCGAAGGTGGTGTCGGTGTCGAACAGCAGCACCGGGTCGGGGCGGGAGCGGGCGATGGTGCTGGCCAGCAGCACCGACAGGGTGGTCTTGCCGACCCCGCCCTTGAGGGCGACGACGCCGATCCGCCGCGGGGAGGGCACCGGCGCCGCGACCAGCCCGGTCCAGGCGGCGACGTCGGCGGCCGACGGCGCGGGCTCGCCCTCGACCAGGCCTCGACCGAACAGCCGCCGGCGCGGCGGCTGCCGGGGCGCGTCCAGGCCCGCGACACCCGGGTCGAGGTGCGGGGCCGCGTGCTGGCCGGAGTAGGGCATCGGGGGGTACGGGGAGCTCACCGGGGCGCCAGCTCCTCGGACCTCATGACGCGCAGGATACGGCGCGGCGGGCGCTCAGGCCGGGCACACCAGCTCGGCGGCACGTTCCCCGACCGCGACGGCGGTGGCCGCGGGCCCGCGCGTGGGCACGGTCGGCAGCACCGAGGTGTCGGCGACCCGCAGGCCCTCGACGCCGCGCACCCGCAGGTGCTGGTCCACCACGGCACCCGGGTCGTCGTCCGGGCCCATCCGGGCGCTGCCGGCGAGGTGGATCGCGGTGGCCAGGTGGGCGCGGGTCCAGGCGTCCAGCGCGGCGTCGTCCCGCAGCACGTCCTCGGGCAGGCCGGTGCGCGCGGCGACCAGGGGGGACAGGGCGCGGGTGGCCAGCAGGTCGGCGGCCAGCCGGACCGCCTCCCGCATCCGGCGCCGGTCGCCGCCGGTGGACAGGTAGCGGTACTCGATCCGGGGCTGCACGGCCGGGTCGGTGCTGGTCAGGCTGATCCGGCCCCGGCTCTCCTGGGCCTGCAGCGCCACGCCGAGGTAGAGGTCGTCGCGGGTGCGGGCGTGCTGCAGCACCTTGCGCAGGTCGGCCCCCCGGACCGCGCGCAGCGTCGCGGCCGGCCGGCGGAGCACCTCGGCCAGCCCGGACAGCGCCCCGCCCTGCGACCGGTCCAGCATCACCTTCGAGAACGGCTTGAGCCAGGGCATGACCTCGAGGTGGTCGGGGGTGTTCAGCGCCGTGGTCAGCGGCAGCATCCCGCGCGGCATCGGGGTGCGGCGGGCCGGGGCGTAGGTGACGTAGAGGTCGGGGTGGTCGGTGAAGTCCGCCCCCACCCCGGGCGCGTCGACCAGCACGTCGACGCCGAGGGCGCGCAGCTGGTCGGCCGGGCCGATGCCCGACAGCAGCAGCAGGTGCGGCGACCCCACCGCCCCGGCGGAGAGCACGACCTCGGCGGCCCGGTGCTCGGTGCCGTCGGCGCAGCGGACGCCGACCGCGCGCCCCCGCTCGACCAGCACCCGGACGACGGGGCTGTCGCCGCGCACGGTGAGCCCGGGGTGGTCCCGGCGCGGGGACAGGTAGGCCATCGCGGTGTTCACCCGGACGCCGTCGCGCACGTTGACCGGCACCGGGCCCACCCCGGGCGGGGCGTCGCCGTTCTTGTCCGGCTCGGCCGGGAACCCCAGCTCCCGGCAGGCGGCGGTGAAGGCGTCGGCGACCGGGTGCGGGTCGGTGGTGCGGACGACCGGCATCGGCCCGGTCGTGCCGTGCAACGGGTCGGCCTCGCTGCGCGCGAAGGCCGGCAGCAGCGCCGCGTGCGACCACAGGTCGTTGCCCCGGGCGGCCCAGCCGTCGCAGTCCTCCCGCGTCGCGCGGATGAAGTAGGTGCCGTTGAGCGCGCTGGACCCGCCCAGCACGCGGCCGCGCGGGACCGGCCAGCGCACGCCCTCGACCAGCTCACCGGTGAGGTCCCAGTTGGCGGGGTGGCCGGGGACGGCGGCGCCCATGGTCGCGGCGTCGCGGATGGTCGCCGGGAAGTCCTCGGGACGACGGTGGTCGGCGCCGGCCTCCAGCAGCAGCACCCGCCGTCCGGCGTCCACCAGCCGCGCCGCCAGCGCGCACCCGGCCGACCCCGCCCCGACGACCACCACGTCGTGGTCGGTCACAGCCCGAGGACCCCGGGCAGGTCCAGGCGGCGCACCTTGCCGGTGGAGGTGCGCGGCAGTTCCTCGACCCGGTGCACCGCCTTGGGCCGCTTGGCCGGGGCCAGCCGCTCCCGCGCCCACGCCGACAGCTCCTCGGGCGGCACCGGGCCGACGTAGGCGGCGACCACCCGCTGGCCCCACTCGTCGTCCGGCACCCCGAACACGGCGGACTCCACGACGTCGGGGTGGCCGTCGAGCACCGCCTCGACCTCGGCGGGGTAGACGTTCACGCCGCCGGAGATGACCAGGTCCTCGCGTCGTCCGTCCAGCCAGACCGTGCCGTCGCCGTCCACCCGGCCGAGGTCGCCGACGGTGACCCGGTCGCCGTCCCACGCCGCCGCGGTCTTGTCCGGGGCGCGCCAGTACTCGAAGCGGGCCCACCGGGGCACCTCGCACCACAGCTGGCCGCGCTCGTCGGTGCTCAGCCGCCGGCCCGGGCGGGCCCGGCCGACGCTGCCGGGGTGCGCCAGCCAGTCCGCGGTGCTGCAGACGGTGAACTGCACCTCGGTGGACCCGTAGAACTCCTGCACCGCGCCGTCGGGCAGCGCGGCCAGCACCGCCCGCTTGGTCGGCTCCGGGCACGGCGCCCCGGCGTGGGCGAGCAGCCGGAAGCCCGACCAGTCGACCTCCTCGCGCAGCAGCCGCTGCAGGTGGGTGGGCACGCAGAACGTGGTGGTCGGCCGCAGCGCGGTGATGGTCGCCGCCAGGCGGGCGGCGTCGAACGGGCCGGGGAGCAGCACCTCGCCGCCGGCCAGCAGGGTGTGGGTGGCGAAGCGCAGCGGGGCGGAGTGGTGCAGCGGGGACAGCTGCAGGTGCCGGTCGGTGGCGGTGAAGCCCCAGAGGTCGATCTCCTCGCGGGCCAGCGCGCGGGCAGCGGCGTCGTCCAGCACCCCGGACCAGACGCCCTTGCGCCGTCCGGTGGTGCCCGAGGTGTAGTGCATCGGCCGGGCCAGCGGGTAGGGCGCCAGGTCGGCGTCGGCGTCCCCGACCAGCTGCCCGGGGTCCTCGCCGACGTCCAGGGCCGGGTCGGCGTCGGCGACCAGGGCGGCGCGCTCGGGCCCGGGCAGGGCGGGGTCGAGCACCACGGGGACGACGCCGGAGCGGAGCGCACCCAGGACGACGGCGAGCAGCTGCGGCGAGGCGGACGCGCTGACCACCAGACGCTCCCCGCGGCCGATCCCCCGGGCCGCCAGCTCCCCGGCCACCCGCCGCTGGTCGGCCTCGCTGTCCGCGGCCCGGACGAGGGGCACCGCGCCGGGGCCGCTCACGCCGCGCGCCAGCTGTCCCCGGCGCCGCGGACCACCTGGCCGGTGGCCGACAGCTTCGCCAGCGTGGCCCGGGTGGACTGCTCCGCCGCCGGCCACACCGCCCGCGGCACCTCGGCGTAGACGTGCGCGACCAGCTGCTCCACCGTGCGGGCCCCCGCCAGCAGGGCGTCCAGCAGCTGCCACTCCCGGTAGGCCCGGTGGGCGGCGTAGAACTCCAGCACCGCGCCGACGTCCTCGGTCAGCTCCGGGCCGTGCCCGCAGTACAGCGCGGACGGGCCGAGCCGGTGCACCCGGCGCAGGGAGTCCAGGTAGGCCAGCACGTCGCCCTCGGGGTGGGTCACCACCGACGTCCCGCGGCCCAGCACGTGGTCCCCGACCAGGACCGACCCGCTCTCGGTGCGGAAGGCCAGGTGGTCGCGGGTGTGCCCGGGGGTGGCGACGACGTCCAGCCGGGTGCCCGCCATTGCCACCGTGTCGCCGTCGGCCAGCACCCGGCCCCCCGGCCCGGCGACGTCCCCGCTGCCGGCCGCCACCTGCACGCCGAACCGGGCCGCCCACGGGAGCGCGGCCTCGGCGTGGTCGCCGTGGTGGTGGGTGACCAGCACCCCGACCAGCTCGGCGTCGCGGGCGGCCAGCACGTCGGTCACCGCGGCCAGGTGCGCCGCGTCGTCCGGCCCGGGGTCGACCAGCACGGCCTGCCCGCTGCCGGGCGCCCCGACGACGTAGGTGTTGGTGCCGTCCAGCGTCATCGGCGAGGGGTTGGGCGCCAGCACCCGGGTGACCAGGGGCTCGGGCTCGGCCACCCGGGGCAGCTCGCCGGGTGCCGGCAGCGACCAGGTGCGGCGGGGGTCGACGGGGGCGTCCACAGCCGGACTCTAGACACCCCGGCGATGAGCGGGACGGGTGCACCGGGGGTCCGTAGCCTGCCCCCATGCGCCTGACGACCCCCCTCAAGACCGTCCTCGCCGGGGCCGCCTCCCTGGCCCTGCTGACCGCGTGCGGCGGCGGCTCCGACGACACCGCCTCGTCCTCCAGCTCCGCGTCCTCGTCCGCGGCGACCAGCAGCAGCGCCGCCGAGACCTCCGCCTCGACCGACCCCGAGGCCGAGGCGTTCTGCACCGACGCCCAGGACGCCTTCACCGACCTGGAGAACGCGGTCACCGCCACCGCCGACCCCGCCGCCATCCCGGGCCTGTTCTCCGACGCCGCCTCCCGGCTGACCGCCATCGAGCCGCCGGCCGAGATCGCCGACGCCTGGGGCACCGCGACCGCCGCGGTCGAGCAGCTGGCCAGCAGCATCCAGGGCCTGGACCTGAACACCCCCGAGGGCCAGCAGGCCTTCCTCGACCAGGTCAACCAGCTGCAGACCTCCGCGGGCCCCGCGCAGGGCGAGATCCAGTCCTACGTCGCCGCCAACTGCGGCGGCGCGCTGGGCAGCACGGAGTCCGCCTCCCCCACCAGCTGACCCACTCCGCAGCGGAGGCCCGGTCCCACCAGGGACCGGGCCTCCGTCGCGTCCGGGCTCAGCAGCCGCGGATGACCACCCCGCGGGCCGCCATCCACGGCACCGGGTCGATCGCGCCGCTGTACATCGCACCGCTGGGGTGCACCTCGAAGTGCAGGTGGGGTCCGGTGGACTGGCCCTCGTTGCCGACGTCGGCGATCTGCTCGCCGGCCTGCACCCGCTCGCCGGCCCGCACGTAGTAGCGGCTGACGTGGCCGTAGACGGTCACCGCGCCGTCGGCGCCCAGGACGTACACGGCCTGGCCGAAGCCGGTGGCCGCGCCGGCCCGCTGCACGGTGCCCGAGGTGGCGGCGTAGACCGGGGTGCCGATCGGGGCGGCGATGTCCACGCCGAAGTGCGTCGTCCCCCAGCGGGAGCCGTAGCAGCTGCTGGTCCGGCCGGCGGCGGGCAGCACGTAGCCGGCCTGCGCCCCGGAGGCCGACGGCGCGCTGCGGGCACCGGCGGCCGCGGCGGCGGCTGCGGCGGCGGCCTGCTGCTGGGCCCGCGCGGCGGCGGCCTCCTCGGCGGCCCGCTGGTCCAGCCAGGCCTGGTAGGCGTTGCGGGCGCCCTGCAGCGAGAGCAGCTGGACCTGGGCGGCCTGCAGCTGGGCGTCGTAGGTCGCCTTCTGCGCGCTCACCTCGGCGTAGGCGGACTGCTGGACCGCCACCTGGGCGTCGGAGGCGGCCTTGGCGTCGGCCGCGGCGCGCTCGGCGGTGGCCTGCTGGTCGACCGCCTGGCGGGCGGCGGAGTCGGCGTTGGCCTGCACCAGCTGCGCGGTCTCCAGGTCACCGAGCACGTCGAGCTGGTTGTCGGCCACCCACTCCAGCATCGCGGCGCGCTGCACCAGCTCGCCGGGGCCGTCCACGTCGAGCAGCACGACCTCGCTGGTGAGCGCGGCACCGTTCATGTAGCTGTCGCGGGAGAAGGTCGAGATCCGGCCCTGCGCGGCGGTGACCTGCTCGGTGGCGGCCGCCAGCTGCGCGGCGGTCTCCTGGGCCGCGGCCTGCGCCTGGGCCAGCGCCTCCTGCGCGGCCTCGTAGGCGATGCCGGCGGACTCGGCCTGCACCTGCACCTGCTGGAGCTGGGACTCGGCGGCGGCCACCAGCCCGGCGATCCGGCCCACCTCGGCCGCGGCGGCGTCCTGGGCCGACTGGGCCGCGGTGATCTCGCCGTCGCTCGGGTTGCCCGGCGCCGGCGGCGCGGCCAGGGCCGGTGCGGCGCCCAGCACGAGGGCGGCCGCGGCCAGCACGGGGACGAGCAGGGCACGCAGCGGACGCTGCGACATGGGGCGCTCCCTGGGGAAGAGGGATGGCGGAGCGAGCTGGACTGTCCCACCCGCCCCACGAGTCACACGAGCAACACGCCGGGGCAGCTTGGGACCAGTCCGTCACGGACCACCCGGCCCGCTCCGTCTGTCCCTGTCCCATCGACACGGAACCGCTCCGACTTGAACGCAGGAGCTCAGACCACCGGGTCGACCCCCGGGGTGCGCTCCAGCTCGTGGCCCAGCGCCTCCAGCTCGGCCCCGCCGGCCATCAGCTCGACCAGCTCGTCGCGGGTGATGTCGGCCTTGACCCGGTCGGCGATGCTCCGGCCCCGGCGCAGCACCAGGAACCGGTCGCCCACCGGGTAGGCGTGGTGCGGGTTGTGCGTGATGAACACGACGCCCAGCCCCCGCTCCCGGGCCGCGGCGACGTAGCGCAGCACGACGCCGGACTGCTTGACCCCGAGCGCCGCGGTGGGCTCGTCGAGGATGAGCACCCGCGCACCGAAGTGCACCGCCCGGGCGATGGCCACGCACTGCCGCTCGCCGCCGGACAGCGTGCCGATCGGCTGGTCGACGTCGCGCAGGTCGATGCCCATCGCGGCGAGCTCGTCCTTCGTCGTCCGCTTCATCAGGTCGACGTCCAGCATCCGGAACGGGCCCCTGCGGGGCTCCGAGCCCAGGAAGAAGTTCCGCCAGACCGGCATCAGCGGGACCACGGCCAGGTCCTGGTAGACCGTGGCGATGCCCAGGGCCAGGGCGTCGCGCGGGCTGGACATGTGCTGCTCGACGCCGTCGACCCGGTAGCTGCCCTCGGAGTGCTCGTGCGCCCCGGACAGGATCTTGATGAACGTGGACTTGCCGGCGCCGTTGTCGCCCAGCACGCAGGTGACCTCGCCGGCGTCCACCGTGGTGGTGACGCCGGCCAGCGCGACCACGCTGCCGTAGCTCTTGCCCAGGTCGGTGACCTCGATCAGCGCGCTCACCGCAGCCGCTCCGCCCGCTGCCGCACCCAGTTGTTGACCAGGACCGCGGCCAGCAGCATCACGCCGAGGAAGGCGTAGAGCCAGTTGGAGTCCCAGCCGGCGTAGACCACGCCCTGCCGGGTCATGCCGTAGATCAGCGCACCCAGGGCCGCGCCGACCGCCGAGCCGTAGCCGCCGGTGAGCAGGCACCCGCCCACGACGGCGCAGATGATGTAGATGAACTCGTCGCCGACGCCGGTGGAGCTCTGCACGGTCGAGGACTGGAACAGGCTGATCATGCCGACCAGCCAGCCCGCGCCGGCCGTGGTCATGAACAGGCCGATCTTGGTCCGGGCCACCGGGACGCCGGTCGCCCGGGCGCTGGCCTGCGCGCCGCCGACGGCGAACACCCAGTTGCCGGCGCGGGTGCGCAGCAGCACCAGGGTCGCGACCGACGTGACGGCGAGGAACCACAGCACCGAGACCGAGATGCTGGCCCCGCCGACCCGGATGACCCCGCCGAAGAGGGGCCGCACCGAGTCGAAGAACGGCACGTCGGAGAAGCCCTGCACGGCGACCTGGCCGTAGACGAGCTTGACCAGGGCGAGGTCGATGCCCTGCAGCACGAAGAACGTGCCGAGGGTGACGATGAAGCTGGGCAGCCCGGTGCGCACCACCAGGAACCCGTTGAGCGCGCCGATGGCCAGCGCCACGACCAGCGCGAGCAGCACGGCCGCCCACACGTTGAGGCCGTAGCCGGTGGTGGTGACGCCGACCAGCAGACCGGTCGCACCGGTCATGGCGCCGGCGGAGAGGTCGAACTCGCCGCCGATCATGAGCATCGCGACCGCGACGGCCATGATCCCGAACCGGGACGCCGAGTTCAGCCAGGTGCCGATCCCCGACGGGGTGAGGAACTGCTCGGCGACGACGGTGAAGAACACCAGGACGGCCAGGGCCGCCACGGCCGCCCCGACCTCGGGACGGCGGAGCGCACGGGTGGCCCGCCCGGTGGGCGCCGCCTCCCGTTCGGCGTCCCGGGCCGGGGCGGTGGTGGTCACCGGGTGCCGTTGGCGGCGTACCGGGCGACGTCGTCCACGTTGTCGGAGGTGACGAAGGCCGGGCCGGAGTTGACCGGCTGGCCGCCGCCGACGACGTTGCCGTTGGTCGCGTAGAGCTGCAGGAACGACACCGGCAGGTAGCCCTGCAGGTAGGGCTGCTGGTCCACGGCGAAGGTGATGTCGCCGGCGGAGATGGCGTCGGTGACGTCCTTCGAGATGTCGAAGGTGTCCACCTCGGCCGAGGAGCCGGCGTCGGCGACGGCCGAGACCGCGGCGACCGCGACCTGGCCCTGCAGCCCGAGCACGACGGAGACGCTGGGGTCCGACTGCAGCTTGGACAGGATGGTGTCCTGCACCTGCGCGGTGTCGGTGCCGTCGACCTGCAGGTTCTCCACGGTGCCGCCGTAGGTCGCGGCGACGGCCGAGCAGCGGTCCTCCAGGCCCACGTTGCCGGCCTCGTGGATCACGCAGAGCACCTTGCCGGTCTGGCCCTCCTGGTTCAGCCGCTCGCCGACCGCCTCCCCGGCGGTGGTCTCGTCCTGCCCCACGTGCGTGATCGCGCCGAACTCGGCCGACTGCGCCTGGCCAGAGTTGATGGTGATGACCGGGATGCCGGCGGCGACGGCGGCCTCGACGGAGTCGCGCAGGCCGTCGGGGTTGGCCATCGACACCACGATGCCGTCCACGCCCTGGGAGACCGCGTTGTCGATGAGCTCGGCCTGGCGGGTCGGGTCGGGGTCGCTGTTGTAGTCGACGGTGACACCGAGGTCGGCGGCGGCCTGGTCGGCGCCGGAGCGGACGACGTCCCAGAACGAGTCGCCGGGGGCGCCGTGGGTGACGACGGCGATGTCCAGGTCGGTGGAGGCCGCCGAGCCCTCGGCCGGGTCGTCCTCCTGACCGGTGCCGCTGCACCCGCTGAGGGCCAGGACGCCGGCGACGGCGAGCACGCCGGCCGATCGGGTGATGCGCATGCGGGTGCTTCTCCTCGTGACGGGGACCTGCCAAAGCAACCAGTATGTATGCCCCGGGTTCAGGGCGTGAGCAGGCTCATCTCGAAGGACCACCGCGCCGCGACGTAGACGTGCCGGCCGTGCTCCACCGGCGTGCCGTGCTGGTCGTAGGTGGTGCGCTCCATCGTCAGCAGGATCCCGCCCGGCTCGATGCCCAGCAGCTCCGCCTCGGCCTCCGTCGCGGGCCGGGCCCCGATGACCTGCCGGGCGGCGTGCAGGTCGATGCCGGCGTCCCGGATGGTGGCGTAGAGACCGGTGTGCTCGAGCGCGTCGGCGTCCAGGTCCAGGAGGCCCACCCGCAGCCAGTTGGTCAGCCGGGCGATGGGCGCGCCGTCGACGGCCCGCAACCGCTCCACGGTCAGGACGCCGGAGCCGGCCGGGACGGCGAGGGTGCGCGCGGTCCCCGGCTCGGCGGGCCCGGTGGTCAGCGACAGCACCCGGGTGGTCGGCTCCTGGTCGGCCCGGCGCAGCTCGTCGTAGCTGCTGTCGGGCACCGGGGCGGGCAGGTGCAGCGGCTGGCCGACCCGGGTGCCGGCACCGCGGCGGCGCACGATCAGGCCCTTCTCGACCAGGTAGCGCATGGCCTGCCGCAGCGTCGGCCGGGACAGCCCGAGGGAGTCGGCCAGGGCGACCTCGTTGTCCAGCCGGGTGCCCGGCGGCAGCCGGCCCGACGCGATGCCGGCCTCCAGCCACTGCGCGACCTGCCGGTGCAGCGGGACCGGGCTGGAGCGGTCCAGCCGCAGCCCCGCGACCGGGTCGGGCACGCCGTCGCCGGTCCTCATGGTGTGGATCCTCCCTGTGCGACCTGGGCCACACAGTGGCACGGACCCGGCTCGTAGGCTCCCGGACGTGGACATCCTCGCCTCCGGGCACGAACAGGTGGTCTTCTGCAGCGATCCGGGATCGGGGCTGCGGGCGGTCGTCGCCATCCACTCCACGGCGCTGGGGCCGGCCCTGGGCGGCACCCGGTTCTTCCCGTACCCGTCCGAGGAGGCCGCCGTCGCCGACGCGCTGGCCCTCTCCCGCGCGATGTCCTACAAGAACAGCCTGGCCGGCCTCGACCTCGGCGGCGGCAAGGCGGTCATCATCGGCGACCCCAAGGTGGACAAGACCGAGGCGCTGCTGCGCGCCTACGGCCGGTTCGTGGAGTCCCTGGGCGGGCGCTACCTGACCGCCTGCGACGTGGGCACCCACAACGCCGACCTCGACGTCGTGGGCCGGGAGACCCGGTTCGCGCACGGCCGGTCGCTGGCCGTCGGCGGGTGCGGGGACTCCTCGGTGCTCACCGCGTTCGGCGTCTTCCAGGGCATGCGCGCCGCCGCCCAGCACCGCTGGGGCTCCCCCTCCCTGGCCGGGCGCACCGTCGCGGTGGCCGGCGTCGGCAAGGTCGGGTCCTGGCTGGTCGACTCCCTGGTCGAGGACGGCGCGTCGGTCGTGGTGACCGACGTCGACGCCGCCGCCGTGGAGCGCGTGCAGGCCAAGCACCCGGGGGTGCGGGCGGTCGCCGACACCGCCGAGCTGGTGCGCACCCCGCACGACGTCTACTCCCCCTGCGCGCTGGGGCGGGCGCTGGACGACGACACCGTCGCCGCGCTGCCGGCCGAGGTCGTCTGCGGCGGGGCCAACAACCAGCTCGCCCACGACGGCACCGCGCAGGCCCTGGCCGACCGCGGCATCCTCTACGCGCCGGACTACCTGGTGAACGCCGGCGGCGTGGTCCAGGTCGAGGACGAGCGGCACGGGTTCTCCTTCGCCCGTGCCGAGGCCAAGGCGGCCACGATCTTCGACGTCGCGCTGCGCGTGTTCGCCGCCGCCGACGCCGAGGGCGTCTCCCCCGCGGTCGCCGCGGACCAGCTGGCCGAGGAGCGGATGCGGTCCGTGGGCCGCTTGTCGGCCATCCGGTTGTTCGCCACCAGGTGACCCCCGTCACGCCGACGGCCGCTGACCTGCCCGTCCGGGGGACGCGCGGCGCGGGCGTGTGCCGAGCACCGTTCCGTGACGTAAGCTCGTCCGCGGACACAATCACTCAGTCGGGGTCGCCACACGGGCCGTCCAAGCCCAGTGCTGGACGGCCGCCACTCCGTCACGAGGGGGTCGAGCCATGGGGCGCGGCCGAGCGAAGGCCAAGCAGACACGCGTGGCCCGTGAGCTCAAGTACAGCTCACCTTCCACCGACCTGACTGCGCTGCAGCGGGAACTCGGTGGTCAGTCGACCTACACCGCTCCGGCGGTCAAGGACGACGACGAGGACGACATCGCCTCGCGGTGGATCGACGACGACGACGCGGACGACGGCTGGGTCGCCAGCCGCTGACCGGGGTCGTCGACCCACCGCAGGACCGCACCACCACGAGCACCGCCGTCCCCCGGGACGGCGGTGCTGTCGTGCTGCTCAGCGGTAGGAGCCGACCAACCGGGCCGACGCGCCCGAGCCGGCCTGCACCGTGCCCGCCACCCACGCGGGCACCCCGCGGCCGGTGAGCAGCTGCACCGCACGGTCGGCGACCTCGGGGGCCACCGCGGCCACCATGCCGACGCCGCAGTTGAAGGCGCGCTCGGACTCGGTGCGCGGCACGCCGTGGGACTCCAGCAGCTGCACCGCGGCCGGCAGTGCCCAGGTGCTGCGGTCCAGCACGGCCTCCAGGCCGTCGGGCACGACGCGGGCGGCGTTGCCGGCCAGCCCGCCGCCGGTGATGTGGGCGAAGGCGTGCACGCCCTCGACGCCGAGCTCCTCGACCAGCGCCAGGCAGTCCAGCGCGTAGATGCGGGTGGGCTCCAGCAGCTCGGTGCCCAGCTCGCGGTCCAGCCCGGCCGGGGTGGCGTGCAGGTCCAGGCCCGCCTCGGCGACGACCCGGCGGACCAGGGAGTAGCCGTTGGAGTGGAAGCCCGAGGACGCCATGGCGACCACGACGTCGCCCGCGCGCACCCGCTCGGGGCCCAGCACCGCGTCGGCCTCGACCACGCCGACCGCGGTGGCGGCCAGGTCGTAGTCGTCGGGGCCCATCAGGTCGCCGTGCTCGGCGGTCTCGCCGCCGACGAGGGAGGCCCCGGCCAGCCGGCAGCCCTCGGCGATGCCGGTGACGATCGCGGCGATGCGCTCGGGGACGACGGTGCCGCAGGCGACGTAGTCCTGCAGGAACAGCGGCTCCGCGCCGCAGGCGACCAGGTCGTCGACGCACATGGCGACCAGGTCGATGCCCACCGTGCCGTGCCGGTCGAGCTGGCGGGCCAGGGCGATCTTGGTGCCGACGCCGTCGGTGGAGGAGGCCAGCAGCGGACGGCGGTACTTCTGCACGTCGAGGGCGAACAGGCCGGCGAACCCGCCCAGCCCGCCGACGACCTCGGGCCGGTTGGTCGCCTCGACCGCGCCCTTCATCAACGCGACCGCGCGCTCGCCGGCGTCGATGTCCACGCCGGACGCGGCGTAGGTGAAGCCGCTGGTGGCCCGGTCGGTCGCGGGGTTGGGCGGGAGGGTCGTGGGGTGGTCGGGCGGGACGGTCATGGCCGGGTGAGCGCGTCGTCGGCGCCGCCGGCGGTGGAGGGGCTGCCGGCCTGCTGGCCGGTCCAGCCGCTGACCGCGCGGGCGGCCTCCCGGTCGACGTCGTCGATGACCGGCAGGGTGCGCCGGGTGATGCCCTCGAGCACGTGCTTGCCCAGCACCTCGGGCTCGCCCAGCGGGATGGGGTACTCCCCGGTGAAGCAGGCCGAGCACAGCCGGTTGGCGGGCTGCTCGGTGGCCGCGATCAGCCCGGCCTCGCTGACGTAGCCCAGCGAGTCGGCGTTGATGGAGGCGCGCACGCCGTCGACGTCCAGGCCGTTGGCGACCAGCTCGGCGCGGGAGGCGAAGTCGATCCCGTAGAAGCAGGGCCACTTCACCGGCGGTGAGGAGATGCGCACGTGCACCTCGACCGCGCCGGCCTCGCGCAGCATGCGGATCAGCGCGCGCTGGGTGTTGCCGCGCACGATCGAGTCGTCGACGACGACCAGCCGCTTGCCGCGGATGACGTCGCGCAGCGGATTGAGCTTGAGCCGGATGCCCAGCTGCCGGATGGTCTGCGAGGGCTGGATGAACGTGCGGCCCACGTAGGAGTTCTTGACCAGGCCCAGGCCGTAGGGGATGCCCGAGGCCTCGGCGTAGCCGACCGCGGCCGGGGTGCCCGACTCGGGCACCGGGATGACCAGGTCGGCCTCGACCGGGTGCTCCTTGGCCAGCCGGCGGCCCACCTCGACGCGGGCGGCGTGCACGCCGCGGCCGGAGATCGTGGTGTCGGGCCGGGCCAGGTACACGTACTCGAAGACGCAGCCCTTGGGCTCGGCCGGGGCGAAGTGCTGGGAGCGCAGGCCGTCCTCGTCGATGGCGATGAGCTCGCCGGGCTCGACCTCGCGGACGAAGGAGGCGCCGACGATGTCCAGGGCCGCGGTCTCGCTGGCCACCACCCAGCCGCGCTCGAGCCGGCCGAGCACCAGCGGGCGCACGCCCTGCGCGTCCCGGGCGGCGTAGAGGGTGGTCTCGTCCATGAACGCGAAGCTGAAGGCGCCGCGCAGGGTGGGCAGCACCTGCATCGCGGCGGCCTCGACCGACAGGTCCTGCTGGGCGGCGATGAGCGCGGTGACGATGTCGGAGTCGGTGGTCGCGGCGAACGCGCCGGTGACGCCCTCGTCGGCGGCCCGGCTGGCCAGTTCCGCGGTGTTCACCAGGTTGCCGTTGTGGCACAGCGCGATGCCGGTGCCGGCCCCCGTGGTGCGGAACGTGGGCTGCGCGTTCTCCCAGGTGGAGGCGCCGGTGGTGGAGTACCGGGTGTGCCCGACGGCGAGGAAGCCGCGCAGGCTGGACAGCGTGGACTCGTCGAAGACCTGGCTGACCAGGCCGAGGTCCTTGTAGACCACGACGGAGGCGCCGTCGGACACCGCGATGCCCGCCGCCTCCTGCCCGCGGTGCTGCAGGGCGTACAGGCCGAAGTAGCTGAGCTTGGCGACCTCCTCCCCCGGCGCCCAGACGCCGAAGACGCCGCAGGCGTCCTGGGGTCCGAGGTCCTGGGGGTCGAGGTCGTGCGTCAGCCGTCCATCACCGCGAGGCACGGGTGCGAGGGTACCGCCCGGGGTCAGCGCAGGAGTTCGCGCAGCCGTCTCGCGTTGCGCACGGCGTGGCCCTCGCCGTCGTTGTTGAAGTAGCCGAACACCTCGGTGCTCCCCCACTCCCGGATCCGCTCGGCCCACCAGTGCAGGTCCTCGTCGGGGTAGGAACCGGCGTAGAGGTGCTCGTGGTCGGGGCCGTGCCAGCGCACGTAGGCGAAGGGCGCGGTCACCCGCAGCACGCAGGGGATGCCGGCGCCGCTGACCACGCAGTACGCCGCACCGTGCCGGGCGAGCAGGTCGAACACGTCGTCGTGCTGCCAGGTGGGGTGCCGCAGCTCCACGGCGACCCGCAGCCAGGGCGGCAGGTGGGCCAGGAACCACGCCAGCCGGTCGTCGTCCCGCTCGTGGTCGGGGCGCAGCTGCACCAGCAGCACGCCGCGGCGGTCGGCGAGGGCGTGCCAGCCGGCCGCCATCCGCCCGGTCCAGGTCTCCGGGTCGTACAACCGCTTGGCGTGGGTGAGCCCGCGGGCGGCCTTCACGCTCATCGCGAAGCCCGGGGGCAGCCGCTGCCGCCAGCCGGCGAACGTGGTGTCGCGCGGCCAGCGGTAGAACGAGGCGTTGAGCTCGACGGTGTCGAACTCGGCCGTGTAGTGCGCCAGCCGGTGCCGGGACGGCGTCCCCGGTGGGTAGAGGACGCCGTCCCAGTGGTCGTAGCTCCAGCCGGAGGTACCGATGCGCGCGGTCAGTGGATGTTGTCCACCTCGGCCGCGACCGTGGTGTCGTCGCCGTGGCCGGTCTTCACCACCGTGTCGCCGGGCAGGGTGAGCAGCCGCTCCTGGATGGAGGTCAGGATGGTCGGCTTGTCGCTCCAGGACCGCCCGGTGGCGCCCGGTCCGCCGCAGAACAGGGTGTCGCCGGTGAAGACGGTGTCCAGCTCCGGGGCGTACAGGCAGGTGCTGCCCGGCGAGTGGCCCGGGGTGTGCATCGCGACCAGCTGGGTGCCGGCGACGTCGAAGGTGGTGCCCTCGACGAGGTCGTGGTCGGGGGCGGCGTCGGGGTGGACGACGTCCCAGAGCATCCGGTCCTCGGGGTTGAACCAGATCGGCGCCCCGGTGGCCTCGCGCAGCGCGACGGCGGCGGTGATGTGGTCGTTGTGCCCGTGGGTCAGCACGATCGCGCCCAGCGTGCGCGGCCCGATGGCCTCCAGGATCGGCGCGGCGTCGTGCGGGGCGTCGATGACCACGACGGTCTCCTCGTCGCCGACCAGCCAGACGTTGTTGTCCACGTCGAAGTCCTGGCCGTCGAGGCTGAAGACCCCGCTCACCACGGTCTTGTCGATGTAGACGGTCACTTGTCGAACACCACGACCGAGCGCAGCACGTCGCCGTGGTGCATCTTCTCGAACGCGGCCTCGACGTCGCCGATGCCGAT
>Ga0325400_1002648_pt1 | contig 15821 bp, 9 predicted proteins | sample PopdelMetagenome_2_FD_205662 | JGI IMG/M metagenome (GOLD analysis project Ga0325400, IMG submission 205662) | Populus deltoides microbial communities from Bellville, Georgia, United States - Xylem-PdKOR-R1 | ecosystem: Host-associated > Plants > Phyllosphere > Stem > Wood/Secondary xylem... | reverse complement strand
AAAATAATGACGAGGGAGGTTGGAGAATTAAACTATTAAATTATGCTTTTAATATATATACTTGTTTTTCATAGGATATTGAGAGTTTAATTTTATATTGGAACAAATTATTCATTTTTTATTTTTTAGGATCATGTTGGATCAATTTATATGGTTATATTATGAATGGATATGGTTTATAATATTTTTTGTTTTTTAATTTTTTTTCTTTGTTGTTAATTATATGGTTATATATTAATAACATTTTTGTCTATATATAATTAACCTAGTTTTTTAAAATTATTGATCCTAAAAAAATTAAAAATTATTTATTCAATTAAAACTTTTTGGAAGAAAAATAGTTAGAGCTGGGTATCTGATATCCAATGATTTTAATATATTATCCAAAATTTAAATTCGATAGATTCTGACTACTATTCATAACTGTGAATGTTTATTACCATTCCCACCTACGATGGCTTTGTCCATATGCCATTGCCAAATATTGGAATATCAATTATCTTAAGATTGTTCATGCTCTATTTGTCTTTAAAATTAATTAAGTAATTTAACTAATTTTTTGTACACTAATCCATATTATATATCAAATCAGTGGTGGGGTTAGGATTTTTTTAAATGAGGGGAAAAATTATTAACAAAAGTTTGATCTTGTGTATTGTATAGACATGCATTATATAGAGAAATCAATTTGAAACATATGTGCTAACTCATATTAAACAAAATTAATTTAAAAATACTTTTAAAATAAGAAAACTTATATTATAATTGTTCTCTTTGAGTTTTTATATTTTGAAACCATTTCATAATGACTTTATTATCAATTTGATCGAAGATATCTTTCTCAATGTATATAACCAAACTGTCATTCATCCACTTATTTCTCATTCTATTATGCAACTACTCTTGACAATATGCATGGTGGAAAAAAACCCTCTCCACTATAATAGTTGTAGTTGCAATTGGTAAAAGTAATGACAATTTTATAAGCGCGCCCCCCCCAACACACACACACACACACACACACACATCAATGAAAATAAATTCTTCTTTGTTTTTACCATTTTCTCCGCGAGAATAGCAATACCTTCAATATTAGAGAACTCATTATCATTACGTAGATCAATAATATACATATCAAGTTAGTCACCAAGTACCATAAGATCCGTTATAGAGAATTTATTGAGATAAAAAAAAAAAGCAAGGCGAATAAGCTTTTCTTTGTTGAAATCAGAGAAAGAGTCACTTGGCTTTAAACATGTTACACAAAGAAGTAACTCCGTACTCGTTTTAGTTAAACGATCATCCAACTCATTAAGTTGCATGTCAATAATATTGTTAAACAATTCATAACAGAAATGACGTAGGTTTGTAATCCCTTAAGATTTTCACCTTGAATGCCCACGGTGTTTGTACTCATCATCCATGTTTAGAATATCAATATCATGTTTGATGCAAAAAGATGACACTTCTTCCAATAAAGAATCTCAATCATTCTCTCTCATCATTTTAAATCGTTACTTTGATGTTTTCAATAAACTCATAGCATTTTCTATGTCTTGATCTTTTCTTTGTAATGCTTATAAGAACTCGTTTGTAACTACTAGTATCCTTCTCAAACAATGAAGCATGAACACAAAATTAAATGATTTCATAATATCTATTAAAACGACTGCTTATGTTCACTGTTCTGAATTCATCCCATCCTCCTTTATAATCTCAAGCACTTCAAGAACTGATGAAAACATTACAAGTAGACGAATAATGGTAACATCATCATACCTTCTAAGAAAAGTTTCTTGAATTAGGCCTCGTCCACTAGAAATTTCTCCATTTTCAAGTCCTTCAATAATTCTAACTTATTGTTTTTCTCTAATCACCTCTATCCTTTTATATTATGCTATAACTATGTTTATAATGCTAGAAATGAAATTGAAGACATCTCCAACTTCATTATGCTTCTTTGTAACATCCACAAAAGTCAATTAAAATTTGTGAGCAAAACAATGTACATAGTATACACTTGGATTGTTATTTAAAATAAGTGCTTTCAAGCTATTGAATTTACCTCACATGTTACTAGCTTCGTCATAGCCCTGACCATGCAATCTTGATATACTTAGCTCGTGTTTATAAAACAAAACTTCAATAGCTGTCTTGAGTGAACTAGCAGTTGTACCTGACACATATTGAATGCCAAGAAAGTGTTCAATTATATGCTCATTGTTGTCTATATATCATAGAACAACTGTCATTTATTTCTAGATTGATATGTCACATAACTCATTAATTAAAATTGAAAATAATGAGTCACCTAGATCTTTGATAATCACATTTATAATCTCCTTTTCAGCAGCTTGAGTAATATCTTTTTGAATATCTGGAGAAGTCAATTTGTTATGTCTAGGAGCTTCATTGAAAGTAACTCTTTTAAAAAGCTTCATTATTTCTATAAAGGAAACGCAAGAGCTCTAAATAATTTCTTTGGTTGCTTGAACATTTACATTCATCATAGCCATAAAATGAAAGTCCTTGGTGTAACAAAAAATAGGCACACTCTATTGAAGCATTCAATCGAGTTTGATAATCACTTTGACTCTTTATTGTCTACTTGAATAACAAAGCGATGATACTTTTTTTTTCGTTCATCAAATTCTCACATTTTATTTGAGTTACATTGTGACTACTATTATACTTTTTAATATGAAGATCAAATCTTTCTTTCTTTTTTCAATTTAAAAATCCATCACTCACAAACATATCAACACCCCCTTTTAACTTGAAGAGGTAACTATACAAGCAAAAAGTAACATCTTTGGCTATATTGTACTCTAACCAAGTTGGGTATGCACCAAACCAAGCTAGATTAAATCGGTGTGATGTTGATATATTCCTAAATTTTTTTTTAGAAAAATCATAATATGAAGGTTAACAAGGACCCTTTTGTAGATATGCTCTTTGAATTGCATCCCTAACATTTACATAGTATTCATAAATTGGTCTTCTTAGGCTAGGGTCAACAAGGAGAATATCTGGGTTAATTTTAATATGACCTTTTCTTTTAACTTGATTGAGTTATATGACTTGAATCTTTGAATGACTCTCCATTCTCAAGGGATTTACACTTGAAACTAGTGACATGTTAATTTAATTGATGAATCTGCTATTTTTTTTATCATCATTAATGTCTACATAACAATTAACACAACTACACAATTAACCTTCAAAGTATGTTAAGTAATTTTTAGTATGTTACTTACTCTCTCAATTAAACTTCAAATTCCTAGTTCAATTCATTATACTCAAATCTATATAGTTCGAATAGAGGCATATGCCAAAAGCTTCAGATATGTTTTCACTAATTTGGTTGTTATTAAAAAAAAGTCTTTTAAACTAGAGCAATGTTTCAAGGTTTTTGGGATAGCTCCTGTGAAATAATTATCAGTTACGGAGAAATTTTATAGTAACCCACCAAGGCACACATCTTGCGATAAATGTCCACTAAATTTATCATAATATATTTTTAATGAACTTAAATGTGTAAGATTGTTCAATTATAGAGGAATGGAGCCAATGCTAACATGAAGGTGAAGTTTAGATTCTCCTGATGTCCACTAAATCTATTAGAATATACTAACTTAATATCATAATGCTTCTCAAATCCTCTAAGCCATTCTTCTGATTAAATAATTTTCACAAGCAACATAGTCTATGCATATAAAATCAAGTGCTTATATATGTACTAAGTGAGATAACTAGAATTCTGTAATCATGTTCAAGAACAACAATATTTTTCCTTCTAAGTTGTGACAAAAAGAATAAAGTCATGGTAAACATCTAAAAAACAATAATTTATCTAAATGAAAGTAACTCATATCTAAGGAACACACCCATTAAATTACAAAAGAGCTAATGAATCAAACATAGAAAGTTTTGATAGTATAATCACAAACCACTAAAGCAGCAATAAAAAGGTCTCTCCGTAAACTTCTAATTTCCTTCTTTATATACTGTGATTAGTTTTCATTTTGCCATAGAATAAAATCATCACATATCCCTTCACTTCTCTATCTGTTAAACAAAAATAAAAGAAATATTTGAGACAACCAACTTATAATTCAAATACCCAGAGGCATTTTTCAATGGATTCAAGGATAAAAGTTCTTACTTTGCGGAAAGAGAATGCACACAGTCGATAGCAGCAAAGCACATTAATATATTACCTCTTCACTTTTTGCAAGATATGACTTAAGCTATTATATTAATATTTTAAAGTAAAAGGTATTTTGAAAAAAATAAATAAAAAAGTCAAAGGGGCAATTGCTCTCTTTTACCCCAATGTGGCTCCACCCCTGTATCAGATGATTTATTAATGGGTTTCACTTAGCATAAATTTAATGTGCACTCTTAGTCTTTCAATTGCATTATGAAGTTGGTTTGATGGATTCATTCATTACTTCTTTTAAACTTTGTTAACAAATTCAAGAAGTTTAGCATAAAAGAACCTAATTTCATTTTCTTTTTATTTTTTGTTCAAATTTGTTGGTCTAAATATGGATGATGTGGTATGATCCTAATATTAAAAACTCATCCTCCTTTTTTCATAAACATCAACCTCACAACATTTTAAGGAGGGATTTTTGAATTGTTTTTCTTAGTTTTGATCTCTTGCTAATAAAAACTCTCTCAAAACTCTCTCACATTACATAAATCTTAAATATTCATAGATATAGACATTCATCTGACTTGCCACTCACTTACACTTCCTAGCATTGCCTACTCTTTTTCCCACATCTCTCAACTTGTAAGTTGCATCCATTTTTTTTTTATTAATGGACTATTACTTTTAAAGTTATAACATTAACTCCAAATATCTTAATTAATTTGTTGATCAGTCATTTGACCTATTGTTGTTATTGTTTACAAACATACTATACAATTAAGAAAAAAAACCCTATATAATTTCCTTACCTATATAAATTTGACTTGCATGATCAAGGAATTCCCCCTCAATTGCATTTCTAATGTAATATAAGTTTTTTAATTGGGTCTTCATCTATATCTTTCTATTTCATACGTGAATAAGTCTTTACATGTGGATATAATGTCTGAAGATTATGTATAGTAATGAAAAAAAATAGTGGGTGATGGGCCAACACAATAAAGAGTTTGTTGTTCTTTTAGGCTTTAGCCGCCTAAGTAAACAACTTAGTTGTCTGCTAGGAAAACCATCTCAGTTTGGGCTTGGCCTAAATGGACAACTTGGTTGCCTATTATGGACAAATTGTTCTCTAGGTATTGGCCCCCCATGACAAACAGTATTTGGGCCTCAACCAAACCTCTAATTACCGTGGAACTAGGTCCTAATCTCACTTAAACTTTCAGGGAGCCCACCAATGGCACACATAATAATGTAGTGTTACAACCTCTAATGTATCAGTAAAGCACCACCTAATTGCCCATTTCAAAAGCAATCATAACTTATAATATTTCTCGCATGTTAATTCTTGTACAAATCACCTAATTGGTCTGCATCTTGATTAAAATAATATTTTTTTTCATTTACCTACCATAGCCCAGTTGATCAGATCATTTTGTTGGTATCATTTTATTAGTTATTTACATAATCTTTTTATTCTCGTTGATAAAAAAAAAGATATACAATGGAAAAACAACTTCCTGATATGATTTATTCTACTCCTCACAAAGTAAGCTACAGTACTCCTCACTTATTCCTCATTAAGCAAACTATATGATCTCGATGGCTTTGGGGTATCAATACTCAAGCTATCCACGTAAAAAAATCATGAGAAAAAAGGCTACACAACATATGACTAACATGGCATACACTCTTTGTACTTGTTATCTTTGTAAACATTATTTTCCTCCTATAATATACTTGATTAAGCATAGAGAATCCTATATTCTGATAAGAAACTTGTTTCTGTAGAAGAACATGGAATGGCCAAGTTTAGACACTTTAGCCTAGAAGTAGTCGTGGAAAGTTCAAATCTAATTTGAAGTGTTAACAACTTTATTAGTGGTGTTATTAGTGTAAATGTAAACAAATTATAGTTCATTCCTATTTCACACATTACCTAGAAGTTCTTTCCATGACTGATAATTTAGAAACACCAAAACATGGGAGAGTAACCAATCTCCCTCTAAAAGTACATCAACTCCTCTAAATCTCTAACAAATCACTCATTAAATGAAAGTGTTCACTGAAATTGTTCAATCAACACAAGAACATCTTCAAATTATGTCATTCCATTAATAAGTAATAAAACAACTAGTTCCAATACATGCACCCTTGAGTGCACATAGACAACCCAGTTTCATAAAGGAATAGGGAAGATTGATGTACAAGAAAGCAGGCATGAGAAAACTTGTACATCAACCCTTCAAAAAAGTTGCTCCCACCATGAAGATCATTTTTAAACCAGACACTCTAGACATCAATTTTAAAGATTAAAAGTAGAGCCTCAACAAGTTCTATCCACATTAGTGGTTACTACCATTAATCTCCCTTGAAATCTTAATCGTATACTCCTCATATAAAAAGACCTCGACAAAATAAAAGATTAAAAAAAAATCTTTTGAGAAGAAATATCGCATGTTCAAAGTGGGAGATTCTTCAATTTTCTATCGAGTGTTGCACACTTATCTCTTCAAGGATTGTGTTTTCATGAAGACAAACTTAGATAACTACAATAAAATTATAAACCCTTATGAGACATTTCAAAGCTTGTGACATAAAATAATGATGTTATATGTAAAGTCTTTTCAACAACATTCTAAGGATCTGCATGGGTGTGGAACTAAAGCCTATGGCCTGACTCCATCCTTAACTTTGATGATCAATGTGCCAAATTTATCTCATACTTCAGTATAAGCATATCATATATAAAAAGCATAATTGATCTTTTCTCTATCATATAATAACATTAAAGCACCAAAGGATATCTTCAAAGGTTGAATGAAGAAATGCTCAACATGAAAGCTCTACTCGAACCCATTATTAATGAAGCCTTGATTAGTGGAGTCTATAACTATTATGTATGGGAATGACTATATACTTCTTTTGAACGGACTCTCTTCGAAGTGAAATAGGTAATAAAAAAATCATATTTTAGCAGATGAAATAAGCATGACTAGATAAGGACAACCTCATTTCCAGCAGTAGAGAACACAATCTTTAAAAAGCCATCAATTTTTTAATAGCCTTAAAGCATCAAAAAAGAACACGAAGGGGTTCATCTATGAGCGACTTATGTTCTCTAAGCTTATGACCACATTTTTAATCGCCATGTGCACTAAGGTATTGACTTTCATTAAAAGGAAAAGAATTTTTACAATATCTCTCTCCCATGAAGAGTGATTTGACTAAGCAAAAAAACCAATAAACTCTCTTTCATCACTACAACAAGCATAATATTGAGTATTGTTATGCCCTAAGAAATGAGAAAGAGATTGATCGCCAAAGGTTACCTTTAACAGTTTATAAAGAAGGGAATGCAACTCGAACTAAAAGGAAAAAAGGTCTACGCTTACCACTATGTGTTCCCGAGATCAATAATATTAAAAAATTATACCTCTACTTGCAGGCACGAGAAAATCTTTTAAATTTTGAATGAAAAAAAATAATATTTTCTCTCCATACAAAATCCCTAAATTTTCAACTAAATCTCTATGTTTCTAAATAATGAACTCCCTAAACATTCATCTTGGAAATCTCTCCATTGATTCTTTATTGTTATAGGTATAACTCTTACAACGATATAAATTTTATAGTCACAAAAAATTCTCAATGTTATACCCTACAACTTAATGAGAAGAAGTTCAGAGGCCTTTTAAATTGTATACAATTGATGGGCCAACACACAAAAAAAGAAGAAAGAATAATAGCTTTATCCGCTGAGTTTTGAGTCACAACAACAAATCATATTTATGCCTCAACTTTACCCTTAACTATTCTAAGACCGAGTCCCAATCCCATGAAAATCTCTAGGGAGCTTAGTGTTGGTACACACAACAGTATAGTGTTATGACCTCTAACAAGTTAGTGCATCACCACCTAATTGCATGTTTCAAAAGCAATCATGGTCTATAAGATTTCTCATATGTTAACTTTTGTATAAATCCCTTGATTGGTGTGTGTCTCGTGTAGAAGAATATTCTTCTACTCACCTAACATAACTCAAAGAATCAAATTATTTTATTGGTTATGTACACAATCTTTTTATTCTCAATGGTTAGGAAAAAGGTGTAAAACGACAACATAACTTATTGTCATGATTTTTTTCTACTTCTCACCAAGTAAGCTTCCCCATTCCTCACTAGGTAAACCATGTGATCTCGATAGCCAGGGGCTATAAATATCCCAGACACCTATATAAAAGTATTAGGAGAACGGCCCACACAACACACAATCAACACTACATAAGCCCTCCTACACTATTTGTACTCATTATCTTTACATATACTATTTTTTTTCTTATAATTTACTGACTTATATATCAAATGATCCACTACCCTGATAGTGGACATGATCAAGCATACACTTATATCCATTGGAAACATAATTTTGACTCTAATTGCAAGGCAAGATCTCCAATCATTATCCAAGATTCACATCCATTCAAATCAGTTAATTAATGATTATTACAGGTGATTCTAATTTTACAGTAATTACGTTTGAGCAGGTTTTGTTTCTTTTACTATACCAAAAAAAAGGCCAAACTGAAACTTACTCTACTTTGTTGCAAAATTCATATTATGATGAATATCTATCAGTTTTTCATTATCAACAATTAAAAAGAAAAAAGGAATATCTACCAATTTTTTACAGTATAGTAAAGGGCAAGAAAAATTGAGGCATTCCTGTAAAAAGAGCAAAGTCATAAAATTTAAAAAAGGGCAAAGGAGGAACTAAAATTGATCAGAAGGTTTATATATATAAGAGAGAAAAATTAATTTTTTTAACCTATTTAAAATATTATACTCGGGGAGAAGAAGAATTCGTACAGCTACATTGCAACAAATTCTTAATCATTTAGAATTCCTAACTTTGCTTTCATTGTGCATCATGCACGGTGCAAAGGTAGATTAATTCCTTTTATTTTCATAGTAGGGCACGCTCAAATGGTGTTAAATTGAGATTTGTTCTTGCATAATGCTTAAATGGTGTTAAATTGAGATTTGTTCTTACATAATGCTCAAATGGTGTTAAATTGAGATTTGTTCTTACATATATTGTTTCAATTATGTCATTCTTCTTTTTTTCTTATATAATTATACAAAAAGATGTAAAATATTTTATCAAAGAACTATCGTAACCTAATATATCATGTCAAATTAAAAATCATCTTAACCCATTAACTTAAGATATTAGATAAAGTTCTAAAATATAATTTATGTTATTCACTAACACTTATCGTATATGCTATTAGAATTATATTAAACTTATGGTTGAATCCAAAAAATAATAAAATGAACATTGGATATTTGATCCAATCAAAATATAACATTTACCGGTGAAAATTGATGAAAATCGATTAATAGTCTTGGTGTTGAACTCCAAGACTCAAGCAAACACTTAATTTTTTAGAAAGCCACTAGTAACAACCTTTCAATATATATACGCACGCGCAACATATTATATTCCAACCCTAAACTGCATAAAAAAAATGCATCCAACCATTTGACCATTGGTTACCTTTGATCAAAATATTCCAACAAATATATAAATATTTTCAATTTGTATGTCAAGATCTCAACCTTTCCAAAAAAATAAAAATCACAATTTTTAATGAGTTGGATATACTTTTGAAGGGAAATAATGTAAATATCATACATATAAGGATAGCACTATGAATTTTATAGACTTTTTTCCTAATGTTTTGCTTAATGATATGATAAGTTAGGATATATTTGTGTGTACATGAAACACATATTCTTCCTATTGAGTTCTCAGTTTGAAGACCAAGTATTTGTTCCTATAATGCTTGAGGCTAAAGTGGTTGATGGCTTGTTTAAATTACTATATAGGAAGCTATCTTTTTGAGGTAGGAAGCCTAATTCTTTCGGTGATTGTTAGCTTGTTAAGAAAAAAAAAGAGATTTGATAGCACTATGCATTCTCTCTCTTCTTTTTTTTTTTAACTTTTCTCTCAAATAATGTCTGCAATTTTAAAACACTTCATACATACAACAACAATATTGAGCTTTGAAGGACTAAGTAGAAGCACAAGCCATAAACAATTATTGTTTGAGTTTTGTTGAGGATAGCACACAAATTTTGTGATATTTTTTTTTTTACTGATTGATGCATTCTCATTATCTCAATCCTCAATATATCTTTTATGTAAAGGACCAAGGTTTCATAGCTTTTCTGTTTTTTTCCCACATCTATAAGGAAACTATTTTTTCTTATTTTCATTACTATGATAATTTAATTATTTATAGTATTTTTCATGAACATTTTTTTACTGAATTATATTATATTAATTGAATAGAATACAAGTGAATATATAACAAAAATGGCTTTGACAAAATCAGTACAAAAAAAGTAAAGAAAACAAAATTCTGCGTAATAGAATCACACTATAAACTCTAATTTAAAATTTTATTACTGAATATTTCACCACATAAATATTCTAATCAAAACTTTGAATTAGGGTCTATGGTGTGACCTTATTCGACTGAAATTTATACTACTTATTCTTGTTGGTTTTTTTTTATGTTGTTTTCATCTACCTTAGTTAGTATCAAAGCTCTGTCTCAATTGGTATTATAGTCCAACAATTCGTAGTTGTTAGTAAATGTGTGTTGTTGAATAATCATAGTTAGAAGAGGTGGTTGCATAATATAACATGATCGCGTAAAAGAGGACAAGAAGGTTCTCACTCAGAAAAGAGACATTCAGGAGCTGGTGATATAAAACATGCATAAATAAATTACAAAATTAACCCATCAACTGGAAATAATAAACATGCGGAGTCAAGTTGAAGAATTATCATATCGATTGGAGGAGATGAAGATAGAAAATTGAAGGATTGTGAGGAGAGTGGTCATGGATCTATGACCAGTTTTGAGAACCCATTTTAGAGGCATGAGCAAAGGAGACAACTTTTTGATCGGGATGAGTATCGTGAAAACTTTAGTGATCCTATTTATAATGAGATAGATGTGTATTCTCCACCAATTTATAATGTTTATTTTCATAATTTATTAATGGTAGTGATGATATCATTAATGGTGTCCTCATTGATAATTTAGAGTTTGTATGCAAAGAAAACATGGAAAGAGCTCAATAAAAAAAATATTGATTTAAACTATGTTGATATTTTTTTTATTATAAATTTATTGTTATTACAAAGGTATATTTTTTCAAGGTAATGTGAATACAACACATATTAATGAAGCAAGTTTACGGTTTGCAATTTATTATTCTAGAAGCCAATGAAAGCAAAATAATTTGTTAATTCTTGTTTCTTATACAAAATCTAAGATGAAAGGACTAAACTTGATATCTAAAACTGTTATAAACCCAAAGTGAAGAAAGAAAAGGGATAGGGAGCCTTGATTAGACATCTACAAGATTGAGGCAAGAGTGATTTAAAATCAAATACATGTTTTTTTTAACCTAGTGACTGGTGTAGGAGGATTTTAAGTTATTTTTTTCTTAATTATTTTAATTTTTTTTATTTAATTTAGGAAATTAAGTAATATATTTAATAACTTTTTTCCTAGTTGGTTTAGGATTTTTATTACTTTTAATTTTCGAGTTTCCTAGTTTATTGAAGTTAGTATCTCTGTTTATTTAAAGGGTTGTAAACCTTTTAAAGAGACATGCTATTTGAAAATGAATATTGAGTAATAAAATTATGAATTAAAGTTACTATTTGATCATTCTTTGAAAAATTTTGTAATCTTGTGATTGTTGTCTTTATTGTGTTGTTTCTATCTATGTTAATTGATATTAGAGTTCTACCTCAGCAAACAAATGAATCATTAACATAACTTGTTTGGTGTGGGAAAAGTATTGTATACTTGTCTTGATCCACTATTGGTTATAATAGTAAATTAATGTTTTTACCCTTAACTAAAAAAACCAATGAACTAGCCTTGAAGGGTAAAAGAGTTTTTTCACGAGGTTCATTTGTCATTCTAGAATTGTTTGAGGGTAGCTCGGTCTTCTCATATTTTTTGCACAATTAAATTACTTGCTTACCTTTAAAAACAAAACAAAAATTAACTTTGTCCCAGAAGCTTTTTCGACATTTCCTTTTATCATGCACAATATAATTATTTTATTACCCTTGAAGCAAAAAAAAAAAAAAAGGCTTAACTTTACGGGCATATTCATCATTTAACAATTTTTTTTTTGCAACAATCCTATGGAAGATTTAGTAATTTAATTTAAAAAAATTAAAAGATAAACGAAAAGTTGTTAGGCGCATTCATGGAACGTACTAACAAATGAGTCACCCCATCGTTTTTATGGTGACACGTGTGGTAAGGACACCCCGCTATGCTAAGTCTTGGAACGGACATATCAAAAGAACAAGATATTTAAAAATACACAGCATTTCATAATCTTTTAAAATGTTATATTATTCAAAACTAATGAAACCAAATGATAGTTCAAACTTCTCTTTAATAATTAAAACAAAAAACATTAACCCATAATATTCATTACATTGTGAAAATCTAAACTTAATTAAAATAGGATAATAGTTGAGCATCTAAGACATTAAATCAAAACTAAAAGGAAAGTCTTGCAAAACAAGACATACTGACCAAAACTGAAAAAAATATGAAAACTCAACAAAATCCACCTGCTAACAAAAACTAAGGAACCTAAAATAATATTAAAAATAAGAGGTGAGTTTAACCAACTCAGTGAGGGAATAACATTTAATATACATTTTAGATATTAATAGTTTGCATATATATATATATATATATATATATATATATATATTATTATTATTATTATAAAGTAGTGGAATACATGTCAGAGATCAAATGACATCCCAAGATGACCAAATGACACCCAAAGTTGACCATTGTGGGAGGATTAGTCGCCATAGATTAATTATTTTCTCACTAGTTAGGTATACAAAATATTATGTGCACATAGGCTAACTACTCTTTATTAGCATGGAGTTACTGACAAGTCCTATATCAAAGCATTATAGATATTCACATAATTATCAAAGCAATGTAAATCATATCAATATAATTTAGTTCAATAAAAATGCGAGTACAAATTCAAGAATAGATAAGTACTCGGATAATAAAGCAACATATATAAATACTCAAGAAATTAACTATTCATATACATCATATAATCAACACATATATTTTTTAATATTATATCTATATTAAAGATTATTTCACTTACCTAAAAAATATCAAAGTAAAAAAAATATCAGATAAAATACCTCAAAATCCTATTAAGGATCGTTAGAAGTACCTACAATGAAGATATAAAATATACTAAAAAAAATTAAAACAAAAAAAATCAAAGACTCCAATGCATAAAAGAAAAACAAGTTTAGTCTTCTAAGTTTAGGGACTAAAATGATAATTTCTAGAAATCAGGGACCAAAACATAATTTTACCAAAATTAGATGACAAAATTGTAATTGTTAGAAATACATAACCATACTGAAATTTCACCCATAATCTATCCTTAATTCTGTTCAGAATCTCAATTTCCATTCCAGGGACCAAATTGTAACTTTTCTAAAGTTCAGGGAGTAAACTGTAAATCTTCAAAATGGAGGGATTAAACTGAAAATTACACAAATCAATTATCAAACTGAGATTAATCATCCTTAACCTCATAAAAATACTATCCAGAATTCCAAAATACATTTCAGGGGTCAAATTATAATTTTCCAAAGTTTAAGAACTAAATTGTAATTTTTATAAATCAATTATTGAAATAAAATTTCATCATCTTCAACCTCAAGGCCATTCTATTTAGACTCTATAGTCCAGATTTCAAGCAAAGTTTAAACAAATTTCTTAACCCATAACAAATCAAGTAACAAATTCTTATTTCTAATAACACACCCAAAATCAATTACTTAATCTTGAGCCCATAATAATTATGAATCAATCTTAACAACATAAACTTCAAATCTTTATAAATCATAATCTCTTCTTTAATCATTCCATAAACAAACCATAATCAAAAGTAACATGAGAGAGAATCACTTACTTGCTACTTCCACCTTTCTTGAACCCAAAAACTCAAGATCAAAAATTGAAACCCTTCGTATGATGAGGAAAGGGTCCTGACAACCATAAAAATTAGAAGAGAGAAAAAACAATTATCTTGCAACTTTTCCTTGTATACCTAGGTTAACTTAGGTGAGGTTTGGACTGACTTGAACTTGGGTTTGGACCAAAAGTTTGGGTTTTACAACATGGCTTATAGAGATGAAAATAGGCTCCCTTGGTGTTTTTCGATTCATCACAGGGGAGACTAACTTGTTAGGTGACGCGTGTGCCTAAATGACCTCCGGTTTGACGACAGTTGGCTTTCTTCTCTTGTCTCCCTTCTTTTCTCTCTCTTCTTTAGTTTTCGTGTTTGGCCTTACAACATTTCACAACAACCCTTCAGCTTTTTTCTCTTAGGATTGTGCCTATGTTTTTTTAATTGTTATTTTGTTTATTTAAATTAATTTATAAAATTGATTTTTTTATTTTAAATGTAGTCCCCATTCTTTTTATTTCAATTTATTTTATTTAGGATAGTTTTTAAAATTTTTTTTTTGTATGATTTCATCCTCCTTTATTATATCTACATATCAGATTTTATCCTTATTCTTTCAATTTCTATTTTTTTTTTACTTGGCAAGTCCTTTAAATTGATATTTTTTTTATCCTATATTTCAACGTTAAATTGAGTTTCTTGATTGACCATAGATCTAGGATTTAAGATGTTGTAAATTTGAGAGCTTAACTCATGTTTAGGAGATTAATCAAAGTTCATTTCTTCTTCTTCTTCTTCTTCTTTTCCTTTTTAAAATTCATGTTTTTAAATTTTAACATTTAGCATTTGATTTTTATTGGGTATTGGGTTCCATAGTTTTTTTTTCCTTATATAGGATTTTTTACTGTTGATTTTAAAAATTACACTAGTTATCTCAATATTTGTTGTTTTTAAAAATATTATCTAGTATGTTACCACATCCATTATTTTTTAAATTTTTTTAAAGGTTAGACAAAAATATCTGGGCCACGGTGCAACAAAAATTCATTTGTTTTTCTTTTCTTTTATTAAGCTAATATTTTTTCAGTTTTATCCTTCAACATTTGATTTATTCTTTTTTTAAATAAAATATTTTTTTATTTTAGACCCTCAATATGTTGTTAATTAGAATTAAGCTTCCTAATTTATTCTGATTTGAATTTCATGGAGTTATCATGAGCTTATGCCCCCGAATCACAAGTTTCGTAAGTTAAACGTGGTTTACCCGGGTCGATCCGATATTTCATCTTCTTAATATATATTTTTTAAAATATATTATCTAGTATGTCACCACCTTAATATTTTTAAAAATATTTCATTCATTATACATCAAATTCCTATCTTCCTAACATCTTTATATTTTTTTAAAATTATAAAAATCTACCCGCGGCGGGATAGCACCGGTAAAAAAAAAACAAGTGTTCACCAAATACAATAAAAGTCTTACAAATATATGATGTGTAGTTATTTGTATTTTTATTCATTTTTCTCATGGGGAAGATGATATTTACCTTCTTTTACACAAGGGATTAGAATATCCCTGCGCACATCTG